>Ga0247610_10009203_pt1 | contig 9988 bp, 8 predicted proteins | sample 174DNAGHGhighgp2_FD_193483 | JGI IMG/M metagenome (GOLD analysis project Ga0247610, IMG submission 193483) | Sheep rumen microbial communities from Palmerston North, Manawatu-Wanganui, New Zealand - 1742 DNA GHGhigh gp2 | ecosystem: Host-associated > Mammals > Digestive system > Stomach > Rumen ... | reverse complement strand
AGAATGACCTCTGGGAGTTCTGACATCCTGAAAAGACTTTTTCATAATTCATGATAAAAAGGGTACCGAAAGGTGCCCTTTTCGTTGTTTTGGGGTAGTAACTTTCATTTTATAGCGCGGAAAAATGATGCCAAGGTTATCATAATGCCCAGGAATAAATAAGATAACTGTTTTAATAACACAGTGTTAATAAAATTATTCCGATATTTTTTTTTTATGTCTTTCCGAATCAAATATTTTATATCTTTGTACTTAATTTCATAGAGAGAAAAACAGTTAAGATTTTGTCGAATTAATATAATTATTCTTGCATGAAGAGAATTACGGATAAGGCTATCTATCAGACGTTGAAGACGGTTTTTGGCTTCGACACCTTCAAGGGAGAGCAGTTGAAAATCATCAAGACTCTGCTGAAAGGGAAGGATTGTTTTGTGATCATGCCTACGGGTGGCGGCAAGTCGATGTGCTACCAGCTGCCGGCTTTGATGAGTGAAGGCACCGCCATCGTCATCTCGCCATTGATTGCACTGATGAAGAACCAGGTTGACGCCATCCGGACGTTTGGCACAGACAGGGGAATCGCGCATTTCCTGAACTCCTCGCTCAACAAGGCTGAGATAACAGAAGTGAAGAAAGACCTCGTGTCCGGCAAGACGAAACTTCTCTACGTAGCCCCGGAATCGCTGACCAAAGAGGAAAATGTGAACTTTTTCCAGGATATCAACATCTCTTTCTACGCCATAGACGAGGCTCACTGCATCTCCGAGTGGGGTCATGACTTCCGTCCCGAGTACCGGAATATCCGTAAAATCATACAGCAAATCGGCAAGGATGTCCCAGTGATAGCCCTGACGGCCACCGCAACCCCAAAAGTGCAGAGCGATATCCAGAAGAACTTAGGCATGGAAAAAGCAGAAGTCTTCATTTCCTCGTTCAACCGCCCGAACCTCTATTATGAGATTCGCGAAAAGACCAAGGATGTGGACAAGGAGGTGGTGAAGTTCATCAAGAACCATCCCGGCAAGTCTGGCATCATCTACTGCCTGAGCCGCAAAAAAGTGGAGGAACTCGCCGTGCTGCTCCAGGAGAACCAAATCCGCGCATTACCCTACCATGCAGGGCTTGACTCGAAAACACGTGTGCAGAACCAGGACGACTTCCTGATGGAAAAGGTGGACGTCATCGTGGCCACCATCGCCTTCGGCATGGGTATCGACAAACCCGACGTGCGTTTCGTCATCCACTATGACATGCCCAAGAGCTTGGAAGGGTACTACCAGGAGACCGGACGCGCAGGGCGTGACGACGGGGAGGGCCTCTGTATCGCCTTCTATGACCAGAAAGACTTGAACAAATTGGAGAAGTTCTCCGCCAAGAAGTCGGTGTCCGAACAGGAAATCGTCAAGCAACTGCTTGCGGAGACGGCTGCTTATGCCGAATCCACCAACTGTCGCAGGAAACACCTGTTACACTATTTCGGGGAGAACTATCTGGAGGAGAATTGCCATAATTGCGACAACTGCAACCATCCGAAACCCAAAATGGACGCCACCGAGCAAATCCAGCTCTTGTTGGAGGTTATCCAGGTGGTGAAACAGCAGTTCAAAGAGGATCAGATCGTGGACATAATTTGCGGCAACAAGACAACGTCCATACTCAAGTTCCATCATGAGAAACTGAAACAGTTCGGCGAAGGAATGGACTATGACGCAAAGTTCTGGTCGAACATCGTACGCGTCTCTATTTTCGACAACTTGATTGTCAAGGATATAGAGAACTATGGCCTTCTGAAAATTACGGATAAGGGCAAGAAGTACATGACGAATCCCTATCCGATCATGGCAATCAAGCCCGTTTCCGCAGAGGATGAGGATGAGGATGTCGCCGTCGATCCTGTTGCGGGCAACGTGGAGGAAGCTTTCGACACTGTGCTCTTCAGCCTGCTGAAAGACCTGCGTAAAACCATCTCCAAGGAGGAGAACCTTCCCCCGTTCATCATTTTCCAAGACCCCTCCTTGGAGGATATGTGCATACAGTATCCCATCACTATGGAGGAGATGACCCGCGTGGTCGGAGTCGGGCCGGGCAAGGCCCAGAAGTACGGCCGCCGTTTCATAGAGCTGATCAAACAGTATGTGGAGGAGAACGAGATCGACCGCCCGCAGGATTTCGTGCTGAAGACCGTTGCCAAGAAATCTGCCAACAAACTCTTTATCATCCAAGGTATTGACCATAAGATCAGTTTTGAGGACATCGCCATTGCCAAGGGGCTTGACATGGATGAACTGCTCACCGAAATCGAGCATATCGTGGCCTCCGGAGCCAAGATTGACATCTCTTACTATATCGATGAGGAAATCGAACCGTATCACCAGGAAGACATCATCGACTATTTCGCCAACGCGGACACAGATTCCGCCGAAGATGCACTCCGAGCGCTGGGTGAAGACGAATACACGATGGAGGAAATCCGCATCATGAGGATAAAGTACTTGTCGGATGTGGGGAATTAATGGTTAGAGGTTAGTGGTTAGAGGTTAGAGGTTGTTAACAGAAATGATAATTGAAATTTTTATTGAGAAATATGGAAGATAATTTTGAAGAGAAAAAAGATTGGATTGAGAATGAGGTTGTGGAGAATACGGCAACCGTTGTGGATGAAAAAGGCTTCGTGGTGAACGAGGCGTTGAGGGATGAGTCGTCCGGTGGCGAGGGGAGTAGTCCGCGCGGGAACAACTCCTCTGCGGCGCATTGGATTGTCGAGTGCATACTGCTGGCCGCCGTGATTGCTCTTTTTGTACTTCATTTCATGGGTGGAGACAAGAAATCGCCAGTCGCGCAGAAACCGGCCGAAGTGGGGAACGGCGAGGTGGTCTATATAAACATAGACTCGATAAACGCCAATTATGAGCTGGTGAGCATCCTGACCGACAGTATTGATGTGGAGAAGCAGAAACAGGCAGTGGTATTTCAAAACCGTCAGAAATCGCTGGAACAGAAGGCCGCCAACTTCGAGAAGAACTACAGCTCCGGCTCCCTGAACCCTCAGCAGGCCCAATACGCCCAGCAAAGCCTCCAGGAGGAAAGCACCCGCCTGCAAAACGACTATGCCCAGGCGGTCGAGTCGCTGGAGTTGCGCTATACGGCCGCGCTCGAGCAGATCGCAGACTCCTTGATGGCAGCCGCTAAGCGCGTGAACGCCTCGTACAATGCCTCTTACATTTTCACTTACCAGAGCGGCGGACAACTGCTGTATGCCGACCCGGCTCATGACATTACCGATGAAGTGCTTCACGAGTTAAACAAGTCATTCAAGAAGAAAAACAAATAGCCCTTCCGTAATCTCTCTCTTATGAGTACAAATACTGTTGACAAGCCGTTCGGACGGCTACACGTCGTGCTGCTGTGCCTCTCTTTCGGACTGCTTGCGGCCGGCATGACATTTTTGGCCCTTTCCAACAGCCATGCCAAACGAAAGGCTGTTGCCGATGAGCAGTCGTTCCTCGACAGCCTGCATCTCTTTCCCGCCATCGAGTTCGCAGACTCGCTGTATGGTCGCGTGGAACTGAAGCGTTATGAGGACGAATCACCGAAAGTGGTGGTCTATTACGAGTTGGACAGTGCTGGCGCCCCTACCTCCGTGGTCGCACATGAAACCCACTATTATGAGAACCACCAGAAGTATATTGACGGAAACCGTCATGGCGATGCCCGCGAAGGCTTGTGGTATGCCTATTATCCCGATGGCACCGTCCAAACCAAGGGATATTATGTTGACGGAAAGGAAGATGGGCGCTATACGGTCTATTATCCTAATGGCAATGTCAGATATACAGGTGTTTATAAAAACGGAAAACAAGTAGGGGAGTGGCGGTTCTATGATGAGGAAGGCACACTGGCTCATACTGAAAACTATTGAAAGATGATTTTATTCCCTTATACAATAATTTAATAATCAAATAAAAAAACTATGGAATTACCATTTGCAGAAGCGTGGAAAATCAAGATGGTTGAGCCAATCAAGAAATCCACGAGAGAAGAAAGAGAAAAGTGGCTGGAAGAGGCCCATCAGAACATTTTCATGTTAAAGAGTGACTATGTTTACATTGACCTCTTGACCGATAGCGGTACCGGAGCCATGAGTGATCGTCAATGGAGTGCAATGATGATGGGCGACGAAAGCTACGGTGGCGCCCGTTCTTTCTACCACATGAAAGACACGATTACCGAACTGACAGGCTTTGAGTATGTGATCCCCACGCACCAAGGGCGTGCGGCCGAGAACGTGCTGTTCAGCTATTTGGTGAAGCCCGGTATGGTTGTCCCCGGCAACGCTCATTTTGACACTACCAAGGGCCATATCGAGAGCCGCAAGGCTTTCGCCATCGACGTCACCGTGCCCGAAGCGTACGACACCCAGCTTGAAGTGCCGTTCAAAGGCAACGTGAGCCTTGAGAAGCTGGAGAAAGTGCTGAAGGAGAATCAGGGGAAGGTCCCGTTTATGGTGCTGACCGTGACGAACAACACAGTTGGCGGACAGCCGGTGAGCATGCAGAATATCCGTGAGACCTGCGAGCTATGCCACAAATATGGAGTGCCTGTCAATATTGACAGTGCCCGCTTCATTGAAAACGCCTATTTCATCAAGACGCGCGAGAAAGGCTATGAGAACAAAACCCTCCGCGAGATTTGCAAGGAGATGTTCAGCTATGCCGACTGCATGACGATGAGCGCCAAGAAGGACGGTCTTGTGAACATGGGCGGCTTCATCGCCACCAACAAGAAGGAGTGGTACGAGGGAGCCAAACTTTTCTGTATCCCCTTTGAAGGTTTCCTGACCTATGGCGGCATGAACGGCCGTGACATGGACGCACTGGCCGTGGGATTGAAAGAAAACATCGAGTTTGACATGGTGGAGACCCGCATCAAGCAGGTCCAGTACCTGGCCGACAAACTCGACGAATACGGCATCCCTTACCAGCGTCCTGCCGGTGGCCATGCCATTTTCGTGGATGCCGACAAGGTGCTCACCAACATCCCCAAAGAGGAGTTCCCTGCCCAAACCCTGACCTGCGAACTCTATCTTGAGGCAGGTATCCGTGCCTGTGAGATTGGCTACGTGTTGGCCGACCGTGACCCGGTGACCCGTGAGAACCGCTTCGGCGGCAACGATTTCGTGCGCCTCTGCATCCCACGCCGTGTCTATACCAACAATCATATGGATGTCATCGCCGCCGCCCTTAAGAATGTCTACGACCGTCGTGACACCATCAAGCGCGGTCTGGAAATCACTTGGGAGGCTGAACTCATGCGCCATTTCACCTGTCAGTTCAAACGTCTTGGCTAACAGTTGGATACTATGCTTATTGTAGGAAATGTCCTCGTTTCAGAAGAGCTGATAGACAAGTGCTTCTGCTGCGATGTGTCGCAATGCAAGGGCATCTGTTGCGTGGAGGGGGACAGCGGAGCTCCCGTGGCCCCCAGCGAAGTGTCTGAACTTGAAGATTATTATCCTGATTACCGAAAGTATATGACTGAAGAAGGTGTCGCCGTAGTGGAAAACGGCGGCACTTTCGTTTTCAATGGCGGTGATTCTTTCGACACTCCGTTGGTGGAGAGCAACGATGCCTGTGCATTCGCATACTTCGAGGATGGAGTGGCGAAATGCGCCATAGAGAAAAGCTTCCGGCGTGGGGAAATCCCTTTCCGGAAGCCGATTTCCTGCTACCTTTACCCGGTAAGAGTGAGCAGGGTGGGAGACTACGAGGCTCTGAATTATGACCATTGGTCGATATGCAAGACCGCCGTGGAAAATGGAAATCGAATGAAATTACCTGTTTATCAGTTTCTTAAAGAACCGCTGATCGCCAAGTATGGTGTTGAATGGTTTGACGAACTGGAGGAGATGGTCGCGGCCCGTTCAAAGACTTGACCAGTCGCCTCCAAAAACTTCTCAATCGTGTTTGGACTGCAAAACAAAAAAATTATATATTTGCCGTTTGAAATAAAAGAACAGACAATATGAAATTCATCGTATCAAGCGACTTGCTTTATCGCAATTTAAGTGCCATCAGCGGGGTTATGGGGACGAACAGCACCATGCCCATTTTGGACAATTTTTTATTGACTATTGAAGATAACCGCCTCAAACTCACGGCATCTGATCTAGAGTCCACGATGACATCCGTGATAGAGCTGGACAATGTTGAGGGCGAGGGGTCTGTGGCGGTGCCTGCCAAGATCCTTTTGGAGACTTTGAAACTGATGCCGGACATGCCGCTCGTTTTCGCCATCGATATGGAGAACAACATCCTGAAGTTCTCCTCGTCAAATGGTGAATACGGTGCCCCGTGCTTCCCGAGCGATGAATACCCGATAGTGAAACCCATTGAGGAACCCAAGCGCTTTGAGATTCGCGCCTCTGTGCTGCAGCGCGCCATCAGCAAGACGATTTTTGCCACAGGTAATGATGAGTTGCGTCCGAACATGATGGGCGTGCTTTGTGAACTTTCATCCGAGTATGTCACCTTTGTGGCTACAGACGCCCACAAACTGGTGAGATATCATAACTCAGAGGTGAAAACGGAGGAGTTCTCCACCTTTATCCTGCCTAAGAAGCCGATAGCTCACCTCAAGAACATTCTGGCTAACCTTTCCGATGTGGTACATGTGGAATATTCAGAAAACACGCATCATATCCGCTTCTCATTCGGGAACTTCGAGCTTTACTCCTCCCTTAAGGAAGGCAAGTACCCGAACTACGAGTCTGTTATTCCGAAAGAAAACCCCAACGTGCTGACTATCGGGCGGGATGAGTTCCTGAAATCAATCCGGCGTTTGGGCAACTACTCCAGCCAGTCCACTTTCCAGGTACGCCTTTCCTTGTCAGAGGTGGGGCTGAATCTGACCGCTGAAGACATGGACTTCTCTTACAAGGGAGCAGAGAATATCGTGTGCGAGTATCAAGGAGAGCCGATGGAAATCGGATTCAACTCCCGTTTTCTGCGGGAGATGATAGAGAACATCGACGCGGATGCTATCCGGATGTCGTTCTCGAAACCTTCCCGCGCCGCCCTCATAGCCCCCACAGTCCAACATGATGAGAATGAGGATGTGCTGATGCTGATAATGCCGGTGATGTTGAACTATTGATCGTCCGATAAGTATCAAGGCGTATTGAAATGCAAAGGAGAACCGAGCTGTCGCGGCCGCGAGGCTGAGGAAAGTCCGGGCAACGCAGAGCACCATACTTCCTAACGGGAAGGCGTACGCAAGTGCGACAGAAAGTGCCACAGAAAAGATACCGCCTGGTTCGCCGGGTAAGGGTGAAAACGCGAGGTAAGAGCTCACGTCGCCGTCAGTGATGCCGGCGGAGGTAAACCTTATGGGTTGAAAGACCAAATAAACCGGGGCTTGAGGGCTGCTCGTCCGACCCGGAGGGTAGGTTGATAGAGGCATGCGGCAACGCCTGTCCAAGATAAATGACAGCATAGAACAGAACCCGGCTTACGGGTTCTCCTTTTTTTACCACTTGGGCTTGAAAGCGTTCTCGATGTGCCGTACCTCCTGTTTGCCAGGACCATTTACCACGGAAATGATGTCGAACCGTATCTCTTTGGATATACTCCTGAACTTCGAGAAGTACATTGCCGCGCGAATCAGATGCCGTTGCTTCTGACGGTCCACAAAAACTTCCGGTTCTCCAAAAGTTGTCGCTTTCCGTGTCTTTACTTCAACGAACACGACGTAATCATCCGTTTCCGCTATGATGTCCACTTCCAAGTGTCCGCAGCGCCAATTGCGTTCTAAAATTTTATAACCCTTTTCTAATAAGATAGTTGTGGCGGTTTCTTCGCCAAAAATTCCTTGTAGCTGATTCTCTGTTTTCATTATTGTCTGTTTATTTTGTGAATCATGAAGTAAACGGCTGCAAAAATAATGAAAATTTGAATGCGAATGCGCTTAAAAGAGGGTAAATCTGCGAAAATTCCACTCTGATTTTAACTAATCAAATCCGATTAGTTAATTTTATTTTGTATATTGCTGGTTATCAGGAGATAAAAAATATTCGCAAACACTTGAAAAATATTTTCGAATGTTGTATCTTTGCAAAGATTATATGAGAATGGAAGAGGGGAGTGGACCGTGATTAAACAAAACAAACGATGAAAGAAGATTTTTTACACTATGTATGGCAACATCGCCATTTCGATTTTCTGAAAGCGAAAACGACCGAGGGTCAGCAACTTGACATCATTTTTCCTGGTTATCATAACGATGATGCCGGACCTGACTTTCTCCAGGCAGTGATAGCGGTCGATGGGGTGCGTTGGGTGGGGAGTGTCGAAATCCACTGCCGAAGCTCTGACTGGCGGCGCCATCATCACCAGTTTGACGAAAAGTACAAGTCTGTGATTCTTCATGTGGTTTATGAACATGACATGGATATACGGCTTAACGACTGCGAGTTAGTGCCGACGCTTGTGTTGCGGGGCATGATTGCATCGGGGATGTTGCGTCGCTACGAGTCTCTTATGGGTTATCACGACGAGTTGCCATGTAGAAGCTATTTGCCAAATATGGGTATGCCGATTCTCCAGAACCAGATGTCCGTGGCTGTCATGGAACGAATGTTGCATCGCCAGAACAGTTTCCGAGGAATTTTGGATAGTGTACATAAGGATTGGAATGAGTTGATATATAGGGTGCTGGCTGTTGGATTCGGTTGCAGGAAGAATGCTAATGGATTCGAGTTGCTTGCGCAGAGCCTTCCCTATAGGGTTGTGCGTGGGCATTTGTCCTCCAAATTGCAGGTGTATGCGTTGATATTCGGGCAAGCCGGGCTTTTGGATGCTGCGGCGGAGGATGACTATGTGGCGATGCTGCGATACGAGTTCGATTATTTGCGTTACAAGTACCAGTTGTCGCCCATCGGGAATTATCAATGGAACTGGTTGCGGCTTCGTCCTCAGAATTTCCCGACTCTTCGGCTCGCACAATTTGCCCAAACGCTTTTCGAGGTGGGGGAGGACTTGCAGGGTGTTGTTTTGCGGTCAGAGGTGGGGCGGATTCGTCGTTGTTTGTCGGTTAATCCCGATGAATATTGGCAATCACACTATCAGTTCTGTAAACCGACCGCACGCCATCCTGCTGCGATGGGGAAGCGGAGTCTTGACACGCTCATCATCAATTCTGTCGCCCCGTTGCGTTTTTTCAATGCCCGTTTCTCGGGGGATGATTCAGGGCAAGAGCTTGCCTTGGCGTTGCTTGAAGAAATTGGTTTTGAGAATAACAGCGTTACGCGTCTGTTTGAGGGGACCGTTTTTCCGCAAAACAGCGCCTGCGATTCGCAGGCGCTGTTGGAGCTTTACGGCAGTTACTGTTCCAGGAAGCGATGCCTCACTTGTAGTGTCGGGGATAAGATTGTGCGTGACTTGCGTGCGCCACCCTGTTAGCGGAACCGGGGCCGCCGGGTTACTTCACCCACACCTCGTCCACAAACAGCCAGGCCTGGGAACCGGCACTGATGTGCCATTCGGGCATCTTGCCGTAGTTCTTGATTTTGATTTTCACGTAGCGGGCGTTTCCCTTGCCGTTGACCGTGAAGTCATCAATGTGTGCGCCGTCGGCTCTTGGAACATCAATGTTCTTTTTGCCGAATAAGGAGTAGTTCTTGCCGTCGTTGGAGACATAGACCTCTATGCCGCGCGGGTAGAAAATCCAGGCACGCTGCTCTTCTAAGCAGCCGGCGCCCACTTCCGTAAATTTCTTGGTTTCGCGCAGGTCGATGACGACTTCGCAGTCTGTGGTGAATCCCTGCCATCCGCCGATGCGGTAGTTCACTTTGCCGCGGAGGTTATCAACCAGTCCCGCATCGCCGCCGGCATAGTACTGCGGGTCGGGCTTGGTGACGTAGGAGAGGTCCTTGTCGCGGGTGTAACGGATGTAGTGCGCCTCCGCCACTTGGCTGCTCCGCCCTTTGGCATCC
>Ga0247610_10009198_pt1 | contig 9991 bp, 8 predicted proteins | sample 174DNAGHGhighgp2_FD_193483 | JGI IMG/M metagenome (GOLD analysis project Ga0247610, IMG submission 193483) | Sheep rumen microbial communities from Palmerston North, Manawatu-Wanganui, New Zealand - 1742 DNA GHGhigh gp2 | ecosystem: Host-associated > Mammals > Digestive system > Stomach > Rumen ... | reverse complement strand
GATCAGAAAAGAGGCATCGAAGATTCAGTTCTCTGATGCTGAGATCGAAGCGCACAATCAGCTCTGGAACACGTTGGAAAGTCAATCTGCTGAGCTGAATTATGTGCTTGACGGACAGTATGACACACTCCGGCCGCAGCTGGTCTCCTCTATCAAGGACGGTTCTTTCTCGACAGATACACATTTAAATGGTGCCATCTGGGTATATCGCGCAGACACGGATATTTTCTCTTATGCCATTCACCAGGAGATATACTCAGCGTCATTAAACAACAACTCTGTTATTTCACACACTTACCGTGCATCTGACGGCATGGAATACTTTTTTGAAGACGTAGTGACCGACAGAGCCGGCTTTGCTGATTTCTTCGAAAAGTTCTTCAGCAGTTCAAAGGCAGACGAATATGAGAAGGGTTATGCGAAAGACTTTGCAAAAGATCTTCGCAATGAAAACGAAAAAATCGAATTCGTCATTTCGTACGATGCCATTTATCTTATTAACACCAAACTTGCCAATCCGCATTTCTTCAAGATTCCGGCCATGTACGCCGCTGATTATCTGGACGTTTCCATCTTCGGCTCTACTCCTGAATACTATGCACTTGAAGCGGATGCCTATAACAGCATCACATGGGATATCGATGGTGACGGAGCACTGGATCTGATCTCTGTAGATTATGAAACAGATGAATACGGTGCAATGATCGGCGCAAATATCTCCATTAACGGCGAAGCAAAAGGGGCTATTCCGGGCGATCTTTTAGGCAATGGTGACAATTATTACTATTACGGTTTCAACCTCATGAAGACGGACTCCGGTTTCTACGCGTATCTCGCTACAACTTACGAGGGTGAATCCGCCTCCACATTTGTTTTCCATTACGAGAATGGCCAGTTCGTTTATGTGAATGATTTTGTTTCCACTTTCGGATATAACGACGTTTACGGAATTTCCCCATATTATGATCCGAGCCGTTTTGTAGTTCATGATACCAATGACATTATGGGAACAACTTACATAGACACTACCTGTTCAGTGATCGGCAATAACGGAATGCCGGTAAAAACAGCTGATTTTGCATCCAAGCAGGGAGTCGGCATCAGCAAGAAAGAGATCACCGCTACGAAAATCGACGAGAATGGCAATCCGGCAGGTACTATCACTATTCCGGCAAACACTGCCATCAGTCTGATCGGCGTCGATCTGGAAAAGGATCTCGGTCTCTTCACAACACTGGAAGAAGACGAGAGTACAAATACAGTATTCCAGCTAAAGGTCACTATTTCAGACGGTTATAAGATCGCATATGGCGATGAGCAGATCCCTCAGGAAGATCTTTTCTCCGGCATCCGCTATGCCGGCTGATAAACGCAGATGATGATCGGCTGACTGGTACCGATTGGCAATCAGCGACCAGCCGACATGTTAACTAAACAGCATTAAATGGGCGTCTCCGAGTGATGATCAATCACAAAGAGGCGCCCATATTCATGCCCTTCTTATATCAAAAAAGGAGCTGCATATCGCAACTCCTTTTTGATACTGATCCATGATCCGTCTTAGGACTTCTTCTCTTCATCCGAAGCGGTTTCTTCTGTAGAAGATTCAGTGTTCTCTACTGTCTCTTCAGTAGCCTTGCTTTCCTCTACAGCCTTCTCTGCTATTGTTTCAGAAGCAGATGCTGTTTCCTCGGATGCAGGTTCTTCGGAAACCTTCTCCTCTGCAGCCGGCTCTTCGGAAGCAGGTGTCTCCGGGATCACGCCGCCACTGACGTAGATCTCTTCGAACTCCGGTCCTTCGATCTTCTCTTTTTCGAGGAGACGCTGTGCAACCGCATTGAGGATCGCCATCTTCTCATTCAGAAGATTAAGTACATCATTATATGCCTTATCAATGATACGTGCGATCTCTTCGTCGATCTGCGCGGCGGACTGCTCACTGTAAACACGGGTATGTCCATAGCTCTTACCGATGAATACCTCATCGTCATCATCGAAGATCACGTTCGGGAACTTCTCCGACATACCGTAGCGGGTGATCATCTCACGGGCAATACCGTTGCAGTGCTGCAGGTCAGAGGAAGCACCGGTACTGATCTCGCCGAGGATGATCTGCTCTGCGGCACGTCCGCCCAAAGAGATCATGATGGAATCGATCAGCTGCTTCTTCGTTGTATAGTAGATATCCTCATCCGGCTTATGCGCGGTATATCCGCCTGCGCCACCTGCAGGGATGATGGAAACACGCTCGACATGTTCTGTCTCGGAAACCGTACGAAGTACGATCGCATGTCCTGCCTCGTGGAAAGCGGTAAGGCGCTTCTCCTTGTCGGTGATCACGCGGCTCTTCTTCTCCGGTCCTACCATGACCTTGAATACGGCCTCGGAAACATCCGCCTTAGAGATCTTCTTGGCATTTCTTCTAGCTGCAAGAAGTGCTGCTTCATTCAGGAGGTTTGCCAGATCCGCACCTGTGTAGCCAGGGGTGATCTTTGCGATCTCCTTGAGATCGACATCGTCCTCGAAAGGCTTATTCTTGGCATGTACTTTAAGGATATCCGCACGGCCTTTGATATCCGGACGGGCAACCGAAACACGACGGTCAAAACGTCCCGGACGGAGAAGTGCCGGATCAAGGATATCCACACGGTTGGTCGCTGCGATAACGATAACGCCTTCGTTCGGTCCGAAACCATCCATCTCAACGAGCAACTGATTCAATGTCTGCTCACGCTCATCGTGACCGCCGCCCATGCCGGCACCACGGTGACGGCCGACTGCATCGATCTCATCGATAAAGACGATACACGGTGCATTCTTCTTTGCACTGTCGAAAAGGTCTCTTACACGGCTGGCACCGACACCGACGAACATCTCGACGAAGTCAGAACCGGAGATGCTGAAGAACGGAACTCCCGCCTCACCGGCGACTGCTTTTGCAAGCAAAGTTTTACCAGTACCAGGTGCACCGTGAAGGAGGATACCCTTCGGGATCTTCGCACCGAGTGCGGAATACTTCTTCGGGTTTTTCAGGAAGTCGACCACTTCCGCAAGTTCTTCTTTTTCTTCATCTGCGCCTGCAACATCTGCGAAGTTGACCTTATTCTTCGACGGATCGTGAAGTTTTGCTTTACTTCTGCCGAAGTTCATCGCAGATCTGCCTTCGCCCTGGTTTCTGGAGAAGTTGATCCATACGATAAAGATCATCGCAGCAATCATGAGAACGATCATGATGCCGGACATGATCGCGGAAACGTCTGTCGGCTGCTTATATTCGAAGGACTCGATCGTGCCGTTCTTCTGTGCGTCGATCAGGATCGTCAGTACATGGTCCTCGGAATCGTAAGGAACTTTCTTGCTGACTTCCTTCTTCTTCCCGGTCTCCGGATCGAGATATTTAAAGGAGAGTGTATTGCCGTTAAGAACTACATCCTCCGTTTGCATATCCTTGCTCTCGATGATATTGAGCGCTTCCGAAAGAGAAGTACTCTTACCCGAGTCTCCGTTCAGGAAGAAATAGGATGCCACTATCAGGATCACGATCAGAACGAGATAGAATGGCAGTCCGCTAAATGACCGCTTTGGTCTTTTTTCTGTTTGACTCATTTGTCACCTCCGTCAACTTCAAGCACACATACGTCCGGAAGATTTCTGTACTTTCCCGCGTAGTCCAGGCCGTACCCTACGATGAACTTATCCGGCACCTCGATGCCGATATAGTCCGCTTTGAAGTCCACTGTGCGGCGGGACGGCTTGTCAAATGCCGCCACGACTCTGATGCTATTGGGACTTCTAGAGAAAAGCTCTCTTTTCAGGCACTGCATAGTTACGCCGGAATCGATGATATCTTCCACTATCAGGACGTCCTTGCCCGAGATATCGTAGTCCAGATCCTTCTTGATCTTGACGTTCCCGGACGAGACGGTACCGTTGTAATAGCTTGAGACCTGCATGAAATCCATGATCATCGGGCAATCGATCTTGCGGATCAGGTCAGCGAGAAAAACCGCCGCACCCTTGAGGATACCGACCACGATCAGATCTTTTCCCTTGTAATCTTCAGAGATCTGCCTGGCGAGACGATCTACCGCCTCTTCAATTTCTTCACGACTTACCAGTGTTTCCGAAACCCTTTCCATTTTACGATCTCCTTTCTTTCACGCCTGTTCTCCGAAAAACTCCAGTGCGAAGAGCTTCTCTGCGCCGGTGTCTTCCGATATCATGGCCCTGTATTTCCCTTCGGATTCCGCATCCGTAAATCCTACGGAGTGCGCCCATCCCGGGAGCCACAGGATCTCCTGCCCCTTTGCTGCAAGGAGCATCCGGTCCCGGAACCTCGGCGGAATATGTGCCTCGTTCATGAATCGGCGCAATTCCTTATGGCAAGTATTTCCGGCCCGGAGAATGGTATCGCCTGTTCTTCTGGTCCGGATGACAGTATCCTCCAGCACCGAGGAAGGGAAAAACCACGTCAGATTATTATATACTAAGTGCCCCTCTTTCTCAACGGAGCGGAGCCGCATTTGGACAAAACTTTGAGAAAAATTAACCATTTCTCCTAATGGGAGTTCCGAAAGAGCAATTTCTTCATATTTTGCTTCTTCCGGTACGATAGCTCCTATATCTACGAAGATCCCGCCTTTTTCCTCTGCAAAAGCACTCTCCGCTGTTATATAGCGGATCTTTCCGTTTTCCCTTGCCGCTTTTCTTCTGTCCGGAAGACTGACATAGGCTGTTCCCACTGTACTTTCCGCAAGTTTCAGCAGTGCCTCCCAGTGTACGCTCTCGAAGTTTACGATATCACCGAAGGCCCGGACCGCCAGGATCTTAAGGACCCTCCTGCGAAGGACTCTCGGAAGCGCCATCAGTTTTTCACAGGAAACTTCAAGCGCATCACCGATCTGCGACGCCGCGAGTTCATCCAGATAATCATTTTCTTCCGAGATCCGTTCCGAAAGACCGGTCAGTGCCATGACCGGAGATCGGTCCGTACCCTTCTCGATCATCGGGAAGATCTCATTTCTCCAGAAGTTCCGATCATACGAAATATCGGCATTTGTAACATCGTTACAGAAAGGAATTCCTCTCGATCTGCAGAATTCGACGATGTCGTTTTTATGCAGACCCAGGAAAGGATGGATCACTTTTCCGTTTTTCGGGCGGATCCCGGTAAGACCTTCCATGCCGGATCCCCGGAAGATATGCATCGCGATGCTTTCCGCCTGATCCTCCATGTGGTGGGCCACAGCGATGATGCCGTCCTCACCGGAGAGCTCCCGGAAAAACTTATACCGCTCGATCCTGCCTGCGGTCTCCAGACTGATGCCCTCTTCTTCCGCGATCTTCGGAATATCCACGTGCTTCGGGCAGAACGGGATCGAAAGCGTATCGCAGAAGGTCTTTACCACCTCTTCATCACGGGAAGCTTCTTCCCGGATCCCGTGGTTCATATGGGCAGCAAGGATCGTCATATCCGGATATTTTCTGTCACGGATATCCTTCAAAACGAACAGAAGCGCCATAGAATCGGCGCCTCCGGATACACCGGCCACCACAAGCTCTGCAGGCAGCAACCGGTGCTTTTCAATATACTCTTCGACCAAAAAGACCAGGTCTTTCACGGAATCATACCCCGTCCGGGAACTGTCCGGGATCATCGAAGAATCCCGGATCTGCAGCCGGTTCATCAAAACTATCCTGTGACCAGTCGGTCATATCCAGATCTTCAAATTCCATGGAAGGGTCTCCCGAGAACAGCGCCGCATCCAGTGCGGACGGAGCCGGAGACTTCGGTGCGGAAGCAGAAGGTGCAGAAGCAGAAGTCGCAGCAGGCGCTTCTGTCTTCGCCTGGTCGATCATATCCTGAGGGATCTGAAGAGACGGCTCGGCAAACATTTCGTCAGGGATCGCCACGCCCTCGTCAGACCACGGCGGCGGAGCATCTTCATCGGAGGGACCGGCCACGGCACGCGGGTCTTCTTTTTCCTTCTCGAAGAAGGTCGTTCTGGAACCGTTCCAGGAGAGGAATACATCCTTTGTCGGACCCTGACGGTTCTTCGCCACGATGATCATCGCACGCTGGATCTCTTCCTCGTCGTGTTTTTTCTTGAATTTTGTCTGATTCGTATTCTCTTCTTCATCCTCATCCGACTCTTCTTTGTGCTTATAGTAATCCGGACGATGGATAAACATGACCATATCGGCGTCCTGCTCAATAGCACCCGAGTCACGAAGGTCAGAAAGAACAGGACGGTGATCGTCACGTCTTTCCGATTCACGGGACAGCTGAGCCAGCGCGATGACCGGCACTTCGAGTTCTTTTGCCATAAGCTTCAAGGCTCGGGAAATATCCGAGACTTCCTGCTGACGGGAGGAATTCTTACGTTCGACCGCCGGATTCATGAGCTGGAGATAGTCGATACAGATAAGTCCGAGTTTTCTGCCTAACCGGTTCTGCAGTTCTCTGCAGCGTGTCAGGATCTCCGCAGTATTTAAGCCGGAGTGCTCATCGATAAAAAGCGGCGTATTACCAAGTCTCGGAAGCGAAGCATTGATCCTCGTAAACTCTTCCGAAGACAGCGACTTGGCTCTCTGGAGAGTCGCGATCGAGATGTCGCATCGGGACGAAAGAATACGGTTGGCGATCTCCTGTCCGTTCATTTCCAAGCTGAAAAAGGCAACCGGCAGGTCATCTTTCAGCGCAACATTCACAGCGATATTGATAACGAATGCCGACTTACCCATGGAAGGACGGGCCGCGACGATCGTAAGCGTACCGGGACGGAATCCGTTCGTGACATAATCGAGCTGGGTAAAGTGGCTCCGCACGACCTTATCCTTCGGCGGATTGACAATATTCTTGACCGTCTCCTGCAGGATCTCCTTGAGTGATTTCAGCGCATCATCGGATTTACTGTCACGCAGTTCGGAGAGCCTTGAGATCGCGATCTCAATGAGGTTTCCGGGATCAGTCTCTCCCTCATACGTCTGACGCGTCACTTCCTCCAGGGACCGGATGATCTTGCGGCTCATGGATTTCTGGCGGACGATATTCACATATTCCGACAGATTTGAAAGGAGCGCATGTGCATCGACGATCGTACTTAAGTACGCCATACCGCCGACTTTCTCAAGATCTCCCTGCTTCTTCAGTTCATCGCCGACTGTGATCAGGTCGATAGACTTGGACTCTGCATAGAGATGATAGATCGTCTCATAGATCTTCTGATGGGCAGGACTATAGAAATCATCGGCAGCCAGATACGAAGCGACTGTCGTGATCGTATTCTGGGAATCCAGACAGCAGCAGAGCACCGCGATCTCCGCATCATTATTCTGCGGCGGCACTCTGGTAAGAATAGATCTGTCAGCTTTATCCGAAGCGGCCATTCCCGATAACTCCTTACTCTCCTGCTACGACTTCCACGTTTACCTTGACACTGACCTGAGTGTGCAGCTTCGCGGTAACTTCGTAAGTTCCTAAGGATTTGATCGGGTTTTTGATGATAACGTTCTTCTTATCCACGTCAAAACCGGCTTTCTTGATCGCGTCAGCGACATCCATCGCAGTGACGGCACCATACAGACGTCCACCCTCACCGGTCTTGACTTTAAGAGTTACTGTCTTTCCATCGAGAAGCTTGCCGTTTGCACGGGCTTCTTCGAGTACTCTTCTTGCGTGCTCAGCTTCCGAACCCTTCTTAAGTTTGTTCTTATTCATATTGTCTGCGGTAGCTTCGCAGGCCAGTTTCTTTTTCAGAAGGAAGTTTCTGGCATATCCGTCATTTACCTCGACGATATCGTCCTTTTTTCCCAGACCCTTGACGTCTGCTAATAAGATGCACTTCATTTTCTCTTCCTCCGTGTTTCCTTTCATTTTTCGCCCATTTCAGGACTTTCCCGATAAAAAATGAGCACCCGCGCGTTTCCACACGGGTGCTAATATTATAATCGTTTCCGATCGTAATGTAAACGCGATATGCGTTTTCGATCACTCTGCTACGAACGGCAGAAGTGCAACGTGTCTTGCACGCTTGATAGCGATCGTCAGCTCTCTCTGATGCTTCGCGCATGTACCTGTCATACGCTTCGGCAGGATCTTGCCGCGCTCAGATACGAACTTGCGAAGACGAGCCTGATCCTTATAATCGATCGTTTCTACCTTATCAGCACAGAAAGCGCAGACCTTTCTTCTGGAACGTCTCTGCTTCATGCCGCGATCACCGAACTCACGAGCCGGTGCCTTAGGTGCTCTATTTTCAGCCATAGTAATGTAATCTCCTTTCGAAAGATATCGGACACTGGTGGTGTCCTCTACTGTCAATAACCCATTACGTCAAAAGGAAGCTGTGAACTGTCGTCCGAGTCCATAGATGCCTCAAAGCCCGGATCGATCTGCTGGGCCGGCGGCGGTGTCTGTGCTACGACAGAAGCCGTAGGCGCACTCTGTGCCGGAGCAGCCGAAGCCGGAGCCGGAGCTCCCTGACCCTGTGACTCAGAACGTGTGTCAACGAATTCGATCTCATCGACCACGACCTCAGTCACATATCTCTTCTGGCCATTCTGATCATCATAACTTCTGGACTGCAGGGAACCAACCACTGCGATACGGGAACCCTTGTGGAAATAATTTCCGAGAAGAGTCGCCTGCTGACGCCAAGCTACACAGTTGATAAAATCAGACTGGCGCTCGCCGTTCTGGCTCTTAAAACGTCTGTCGCATGCGATCGTGAAGGAGCAAACCGCAATATTGCTAGGTGTCTGCTTTACTTCCGGATCCTTGGTCAATCTACCCATTAAAATAACTTTGTTCATAGTCGTTACTCCCTTTTTACCGAATTACTCCTCAATGCGGATAACAAGGAAACGCAGTACGCCTTCTGTGATCTTCAGCACACGCTCGATCTCCTTCGGGAAATCGGCATCAGATGTGAAGTTGAACAGAAGATAGAAACCGTCCTTCTGGTCCTCGATCTCATAAGCCATACGCTTCATACCGATAGATTCCATAGAATCGATCGTAGCACCGGACTCGATCTTCGCCTTGATAGCTTCAGTGGTAGAAGTAATACCTTCATCACCGAGTACCGGACTCAGAATGACCATCATTTCATACTTGTTCGCCATGATTTCTCACCTCCTCCTGGACTAGAACGGCTCTCATACCTACTTCGATGAGAGCGAGGATATTTCTAACATATATTTATATGTTCTCTGCATCCTTCGCAGCACGAGATAGAATATCACATGTTACCATGCCGGTCAAGCCGCAATTTTATGTAAGAAACCACACTCATTATCCGCCGTGAGGGCTGAAAATGATTCTGTCCGATCCTTCTCCCGCACACCGAAAAACGGGAAGCTCTCTCAGACAGGAATATTATATCTCACAAGTCGGTCCGCCATCTATATTTTATATGCCATATTTTATTAGTTTTGCTTATATTTCAGGCTTTTTTCGCACCTGATCGATATCTTTAGTAGAAATATGAAATCCTCAATGTTATAATCAGGAGCATAAAAAAGAAATAAGAAAACCTTTAGGCGGTTTCTGCCGCCGGTTGGAGAAAAAGAAATGGATAAAAAGAAACTCATACTCATCTGTTCTCTTGCCGCAGCGCTTGTCATCGTGATCATTCTGATCTTCGCGTTAAAAGGATGCAGCAAGAAAGACAAGAATACGGATCCTTCCGGATCCTCCGGTTCAGAAACCGTAACAGTAGCCACCGATTCCGATGGAAATACGATCCTGCCTCCGGAGAACTCTTCTGATGAACCTTCCGCAGCACCGTCCGTTTCCGGAGATACTACTGAACCGGGCTCTACATCAGGAAGCGGAGAAACGACCGTTCCCGGCCAGTCCGGCTCGGATTCTTCTACAACAGCTCCTTCTTCATCGGATGCCGTTCCGACAGATCCGACGAAGCAGACAAACAGTTCCGATCAGACTCTTCCGATCGAGATCGATGGTATAGACGGTGAGATCGTGATC
>Ga0247610_10009196_pt1 | contig 9993 bp, 9 predicted proteins | sample 174DNAGHGhighgp2_FD_193483 | JGI IMG/M metagenome (GOLD analysis project Ga0247610, IMG submission 193483) | Sheep rumen microbial communities from Palmerston North, Manawatu-Wanganui, New Zealand - 1742 DNA GHGhigh gp2 | ecosystem: Host-associated > Mammals > Digestive system > Stomach > Rumen ... | reverse complement strand
GCACCATCTTGGCACCAATCAGGTTATGATTATGAAACGTCCATCCGACAGCGGGGTCCCAACGTTTCGACTTGGTCTTACCGACATCATGGAGCAATGCGGCCCACCTCAAATAGAGTGAAGAGTGAAGAGTATCACTCTTAACCACATTCTCCAGCACTTCAAGGGTGTGGTAGAAATTGTTCTTATGGGCTCGTCCGTTCTTCGTTTCCACGATATCGAGAGCGGCGAGTTCGGGCAGGACCAGCATGAGAAGCCCCGAACGTTGCAGATACTCGAATCCTATGCTGGGGTGTGGAGCGAGGATGATCTTGTTAAGTTCGTCCTTGATACGCTCTCCACTCACGATTTTAATACGGTCGGCCATCCGTTGCAAGGCGTCGAAGGTCTCTTTTTCAATCTGGAAGTTCAACTGTGTCGCGAAACGAATACACCGCATCATCCGAAGCGGATCGTCTGAGAAAGTGACTTCGGGTTCCAAGGGAGTAGCGATAATGCCGTCTTCGAGATCGGCCAGACCGTTAAAGGGGTCGACCAGTTCACCGAAGCGCTCTTTATTCAGGCAGATGGCCATCGCATTGATGGTGAAGTCGCGACGGTTCTGGTCATCTTCCAAGGTTCCGTCCTCCACAACAGGCTTACGGGAGTCATGGCTGTAACTCTCTTTCCTGGCGCCAACGAATTCCACTTCATATTCGACGCCTTTCTGACGAAACTTCACTTGTGCCGTGCCGAAGTTCTTGAAGACGGAGAGATGAGCCTTGCGCCCCAGGATCCGTTTCAGTTTCTCTGCCAGTGCAATGCCACTGCCAACCACCACCACGTCAATATCGTTGGACGGGCGTTCCAGGAAAATATCCCTCACATAGCCGCCTACGACATAGCACTCCAGACCCAAGCGGTCTGCTGCCTCACTGATCAGTCGGAACACCGCCTGATCCAGGATCGTAGCCAGTTCTTCATCTGAGTAAAGTTTCATCTGTATGCTCGTTTGAGGGTGCAAAGGTACAAAATTTTACGCACAAAGGACTCAAAGTAGACATTTTTTTGCTTTTTTTGCGTGTCCTTCGTATTTTTATGAAAAAAATGTCTTACCTTTGCAGAAAACTAATAACACTTGCAATATGAATAATAAGTTTTTAATGCTCGTAGCGCTTGGACTCATGACCGTCCTGAATGTCCACGCTGAAGATTACACCAACCAGGAACCCCTGAAACTGGAGACGCCCGAGATGAAGCCCGAACTGGTGGAGTTGCCGGCCAACCCATTCCTGTCCGCCTCAGCGACAGAGCGAAGGCTGACCACGACAGAGCACCATACAAGCAGCGGCATGGACTTTGATTTCTTCAAATCCAAGACCAACCCGGGCGTCAAGCCCTATCAGTTCATGGACGATATGACCTTTGTCGGCATACCCCTGTTTATCGCAGGTATGGCCATCAAGGGCGACAAGGCCATGTTCCGCGTCAATGACAAGCAAGGAAAAAAGAACACACAACTGCTCACCGACTTCAAGACAGGTATTGACGACTACTCCCAATACTTCGGCCCGGCCATGACCGTTGGCCTGAAGTTGGCTGGTGTCGAAGGCCGTAGCGACTGGCCCCGTCTGCTTGCCAGCGCAGGCATGTCGTATGTCATCATGGCCGCACTCGTCAACGGTATCAAATACACGGCCAAGGAGATGCGCCCTGATGGCAGTTCTGCCAACTCATGGCCTTCAGGACATACAGCCACGTCGTTTGTGGGAGCCACCCTGCTCCACAAGGAGTATGGACTGACACGGTCGCCCTGGTACTCCGTTGCGGGCTACGGTGTTGCCACTGCCACTGGTGTGATGCGCGTACTGAATAACCGCCACTGGGTCAGCGACGTGATGTCGGGTGCCGGCATTGGTATTCTCTCCGGAGAGTTAGGCTATGCCCTCTGCGACCTGTTGCTCAAAGGCAAAGGCCTACTGCGCAACGACTTGGAGATGGACTTCGAGACTCCCTCGTTTTTTGCCATCTCCATGGGTGTCGGCATAGGTGGAAAGGATATTGAGTTCTCAAGAGACGACCTCGTCGACAAGGAGTTTCACGAAGATTTCGGAAGTCTGGTAGAGGATGCTCCCATAGAGTTCCGGGCTGCTACTGTCGTCGATGCCGAAGGCGCATACTTCTTCAACAAGTATATAGGCATCGGTGGTCGTCTACGTGTCAGGGCCATGTCAGCCAAGTCATTCGGCATGTTCTCCAACATCGCCGCCATTGAAGGTATTGACGCATGGGCAAGATTAGGCCAAGTATACCAAGACGGGTATAAGTACCCGGACTATCAGGCAGAAGAGGATTTCTTAAAGGGGATCGGGTTTAACATACCTACTGACTACACCGAGGATTTCAATGTCTTCACGCCCAATGCTCCTATTACAGAAATGGGAGGTATCGTCAAGAGCGACCATCTGGCAGAATTCTCAGGCAGTGTGGGACTCTATTTCAACCTCCCGCTCAGCAAGCGGTTCGCCCTCGGAGCAAAGGCACTCATAGGCCGTTCCTTCACACAGAAACTCGACATCGACGGATATGCCAAGGGAAACATCATGGACATTGACTACAGCCTGACTGTCAAGAATGGCGACCTGGTCGACCATACCATCCAAATGCCTCAGAAGACCAGCAACACCTACGAGGTTGAATGGGACTATGTTACCCTCGGTGCCGACAATACGACCACTTGGGGCACGGGACTGTCGCTGACCTATAAGTACAAGTCCAATTTCTCATGGCGTATTTTTGCCGACTATGACTACAGCGAGAAGACATTCACACTGACGTACGACCCCTACCACTTCATTCAGTACGGACTTACCGGCTCTGCATACACACTCGCAGAGTTGACGGATATCGGACCGGAACTTTATCCTTTAGAGTACAAGAAGTCTAAAAAGATGAACTACGTCACGCTTGGTCTGTCCTTCTTGGTGAATATCTGACCACCAGCCCGTCAACTATGAAATGTCTGATTTTTTCACTGACCGTTGTCCTGATGCTCGTTGCCTGTGGCAAGAGTCCTCAGGAACAGGCAGCATTGCTGGCCGAGCAGGCCTCCACGCTCTGCGAGGAAGGTCAGTTCGACAAAGCCAGGGCGCTGATAGACTCCCTCCGCCGTACCTACCCCGATAACGTCGAGGCCAGAAAGACGGCATTGCGGCTGCATCAGCAGGTAGAACTGAAAGCGGCACAGGAGGAATTGCTACGGGCAGACAGCCTGCTAGTTCTTGCCAACCGCGAGTTGGAAACCTTGCAGAAACAGGTCGACGCCCACAAGGCCACCCTGACGGCAACGGCAGATGAACTGACCCTGTTGACCATGACCCGTATGCGGCGCGACTCCATCCGCACTTTGTACGAAACTTTAGGGGCTAAGATCCGTTACATCAGAAAGAAACAGAAAGAAGTCACAGATTAACACAGACAAGCCTGATTGCCTCAAACCGGTTCCAAGGAAAAGTCACAAAAAAAACGGGGAAATCAAAAAAAACTGAGAAAATATGTGTTATCTATCGCTTTTTTTGTACCTTTGCACCCGATATGGACTATCAGGAGAAGACAAATGCCCAGTTTGAGCAGGCGCTGGCCGAGTGCAGAGCCCTGTTCGAGAAGAAGCTTCATGACTATAAAGCCTCGTGGCGCATCCTGCGCCCGACGGCACTCACCGACCAACTTTTCATCAAGGCCAAGCGCATCCGTTCCCTGGAAATCAAGCAGGAATCCATGGTGGGCGAAGGCATCAGGCCAGAGTTCATCGCACTGATCAACTATGGCATTGTCGGGCTCATACAATTGAGCAAGGGCTTTGCCGACACCGTCGACATGGACAACGACGAGGCCATGAGGCTTTACGACCAGTATGCCCATGAGGCCCTCGAACTGATGAAGCGCAAGAACCACGACTACGACGAGGCGTGGCGCTCCATGCGTGTCAGTTCATACACCGATCTGATCCTGACAAAAATAGAAAGAATCAAGGAGATTGAGAACCTGGGGGGCGAGACGCTCGTCTCCGAGGGTATCGATGCCAACTATATGGACATCATCAACTATGCGGTCTTTGGCGTAATTAAACTATCGGAGTGAGGAAGACAGTCGTCAACATCTGCCGGATCATACTCGCCCTGACGTTCATCTTTTCAGGTTTCGTCAAGGCGGTGGACCCACTAGGCACCCAATACAAGATCCACGACTATCTGGCCGCGATGGGACTGAGCACGTTTGCACCAGACATCCTGACCTTGCTGGCAGCAGTGCTCTTGGCAGCCATGGAGTTCCTCCTGGGCATCTGCCTCCTCTTTGCCATCAGGCGACGGCTCGTGTCGAAGGTGGTGCTTGGGCTCATGGTCATCATGACACCGCTCACCCTATGGGTGGCCCTGGCCGACCCTGTCAGCGACTGCGGGTGCTTCGGCGACGCCCTGGTGCTCACCAACTGGCAGACCTTCTGGAAGAACGTCGTACTGCTCTGTGCGGCCATCATCGTCTGGAAGGCCCCCACCCTGCAGCCACGGCTCATCGGCGAGAACAACCAGTGGATCGTCTTCAACTACTCGGTGATATTCATCCTGTTCGTCATTGCCGGACGGAGTCTCTATACCCTTCCGCAATTCGACTTCCGCCCCTACCATATAGGAGCAGACCTCAGGGCAGGCTGGCAGCGGATGATGGACGGTGAGGAGTCGCCCATGGCCGAATTCTTCATCGAGCGTGCGGAAGACGGCGAGGACATCACAGAGGCCGTGCTCAACGACAGCGGATACACCTTCCTGCTCGTCGCACCGCATCTGGAACAGGCTGACGACTCCCAACTCGACGAACTGAACCGCGTGTATGAGTACAGTCTCGACCACGGCTATCCGTTCTACTGTCTCACCGCCAGCACAGGGACGGCCATCAGCCGCTGGTGCGACATGACTGGGGCAGAATACCCGTTCTGTCATACGGACGACATCACCCTGAAGACCGTCATACGGTCGAACCCCGGCTTGCTGCTCCTCCACGACGGTGTGGTCATCCGCAAATGGAGTCACAACGCCCTGCCGTCTGACGAGGCCCTGTCGCGAAAACTGGAGGACAGCGAACTGGGTCAACTGCCCACGGAGACCGTCACCAGCAAGATCCTGTGGGTGCTCACGTGGTTCGTCCTCCCGCTGGTACTCCTCACCCTCGCAGATCGTCTGTGGGCTTGGACCCACTGGATCAGGAAAAAGAATAGAAATCATCAAGTTCAAAATTTAAAAATCAAAGTTCAAAGTAAAACAGTTATGAGAAAGAAAATTGTAGCAGGAAACTGGAAGATGAACATGAATCTCCAGGACGGTATCGCTCTTGCAAAGGAGCTTAACGAGACACTGAAGGCCGACAAGCCTAACTGTGGTGTGGTCATCTGTACCCCATTCATCCACCTCGCCTCTATCGCACAGTTCCTCGACCAGGACATCATCGGCCTGGGTGCCGAGAACTGCGCCGACAAGGAGAAGGGCGCCTTCACTGGCGAAGTCAGCGCTGAGATGGTCAAGTCGACGGGTGCACAGTATGTCATCCTCGGCCACTCTGAGCGTCGCGAGTACTACAAGGAGACTCCCGAGATCCTGAAGGAGAAGGTGCTGCTGGCACAGAAGAACGGCCTGAAGGTGATCTTCTGCATTGGCGAGAGCCTGGCAGAGCGCGAGGCAGGCAAGCAGAACGAAGTGGTGAAGGCCGAACTCGAGGGTTCTGTGTTCAACCTCTCCGAGGAGGACTTCCGCAAGATTGTCATTGCCTACGAGCCCATCTGGGCCATCGGCACTGGCAAGACCGCTACCGCTGAGCAGGCAGAGGAGATCCACGCCTACATCCGCAGCATCATCGCCGAGAAGTACGGACAGGCTGTCGCCGACGACACCACCATCCTCTATGGCGGTTCCTGCAAGGCTTCGAACGCTCCCGAACTGTTCGCCAAGCCTGATATCGACGGAGGTCTCATTGGCGGTGCTTCACTGAAATGCGCCGACTTCAAGGGTATTATTGACGCCTGGAAGAAGTGAGACGACTGGCAATAACCATAGCACTGTGTGCCGGCTGCTGGACGGTAGCCGGCGCACAGGCTACCTTTACCGAGCAACTCCAACAGAGCAAGAGCGGCGAAGGCAAGGTGACCATTACCCAGGATAAGGCGATTGACGACCTCATCAACAACGCTGCTGCGACGACACCCGCACCCGTCCCTACAGCCAAGCCCCAACAGACGGCTAAGCCAGGCGACAGCAAGAGCGGTGCCGACAGGAAAGACGTCGACAACCTGACAGATGCCACAACCGTCCCCGACACCCTTGACCTGCACAAGAAGGTCATGAAAGGCGGCATGAAGGTCAACGGCTTCCGCGTTCAGGTCTTTGCAGGGGGCAATGGCCGCGCCGACCGTCTGAAGGCCCAGCGTACGGGCGAGGAGATCAAGAACCTCTTCCCCAACGAGCCCATCTACGTGCATTTCTACTCCCCACGCTGGATCTGCCGCATGGGCAACTACCGCACGTATGAGGAGGCCCACGACATCCTGCGGCAAGTCAAGCAACTCGGATACGCCTCTGCCACCATCGTCAAAGGGAAAATAACCGTATATTATCCATGACACCCGACGACAGCATGATCAACGAGACCTACGCCTTCCGTCCCGGACAAGACGAGTTGGCGGGTCACTACCGTCAGATCCTCACCCTGCTGGGCGAAGACCCGGAGCGCGAGGGACTGCTGAAGACCCCCGTGCGGGTGGCCAAGGCCATGCAAGTGCTCACCAGAGGCTATCAGATGGACGCCCACAAAGTGCTCACCGACGCCCTCTTCAAGGAAGACTACTCGCAGATGGTTATTGTCAAGGACATCGACTTCTTCTCCCTCTGCGAGCACCACATGCTCCCCTTCTACGGCAAGGCTCACGTGGCCTATATCCCCAACGGCTACATCACCGGACTGTCGAAGATAGCCCGCGTCGTTGATATCTACGCCCACCGTCTGCAGGTGCAGGAGCGCATGACTCAGCAGATCAAAGACTGCATCCAGGACACCCTCAAGCCCCTGGGCGTGATGGTCGTCGTCGAAGCCCGCCATATGTGCATGCAGATGCGGGGCATCGAGAAGCAGAACGCCATCACCACCACCAGCGACTTCAGCGGAGCCTTCAACCAAGCCAAGACAAGGCAAGAATTCATGAACTTAATTCATAATAATCAAATTTAACAACTATGAACCAAACAGGTAACGACAATTACAGAACCAACGAGTCCGTAGGCAATATGTTCCTTCACAGTTGTCTCGGGAAACTTGTCATCTTTCTGGGCATCCTACTGATACTGTTCATCATCGCCATCCTCACCAAGCCCACCGACCAGGAGATGCGCGACGAGATGAACGACAACATCATGCAGTGCATGGAGATGAACGACAGCATCCGCGGCGACCAGATCGACGACTTCGTCCACAACATCGGCTTCATCTTCACCAAGGCCGACACCACGAAGGTGGGTCAGGAGTGGAGAGAGGTCTTCGACAAGTACAATCGCCTGGAGATCTACAACCACTCGTTCTTCCGCACGGCCTACGTCTATAACAACATCCGCACCGAGGGCACCCGTGTCGGCTTCGGCATCTTCGGCATGGTCATCCCCACGGCCAACTTCAACGACTTCCTGCTCCGTATAGGCCCCATGCGCAGGAACTACAACCAGAAACTCATCAACACGACTATCGAGCCTGATCTGGGCGTGAACCCCAACGTACAGGAGTTCCACTACAAGCGCAACCCCGACGATTGATCCATTTATGTAAAAAGTACTACTCCTGGCATTAGCCGCCATAACCCTGTCGCTGAGTGCCAATGCACAAGACGAGGAGTACCCCGAAGGTTTCCTTGACAAGAGCCTGACCGAAGCAGAGGGTTACACATCGTGGATTCCAAGGTGTCTATATCCAGAACGGGCATAAATACATCAGTAAATAATGCCTGGCACCACACTCGTGCCAGGCATTCATGCTGATGGGTATTCAAGCTATCACTTTCCGCCTGACAATTATGATGCAAGGCGAATGCAGTGTGGCAAACTCGCTTGGCCAATGCTGAGCCACAACTCACAATTGTCAGACGGAAAGGGACAGAAGCCGAAGGGACGCAAGAACTTAGGCCCAAGTAACAGGGCGCCCCGCAAGACTTACGCCAATTTAGAGCATAAAAGAAATCCAAACTACTGATAATCAGCGGTTTGGATTTTCTTTTGGTCGGGATTACTGGACTCGAACCAGCGACCTCGCGCCCCCCAGACGTGTGCGCTACCAACTGCGCTAAATCCCGATCCTTTTTGCTTGGCACCGACCCTTGATCGTCGAATGCGGGTGCAAAAGTACATAGTTTTTTCGGAATATCCAAATATTTAGGGAACTTTTTTTCTAAATCGTCGATTTTTTGCTGATGTTTTTGCTTATACAAATAATAATGTGTAACTTTGCACGTTCTTATAAGAAACAATAAGCATCATAGAAGACATGACAACATATAAACTGACGGCACCACAGCGACTCGACACGACCATCGAGTTGCCTGCCTCGAAAAGCATCTCCAACCGTGCCCTTATCATCTATGCCCTCAGCGGGGGACAGATCCTGCCTGAGAACGTGAGTGACTGCGACGATACGGAGGTGATCGTCGAAGCCCTGCGCCACATGCCTGCCGAGATCAACATCAAGGCGGCAGGGACGGCCATGCGCTTTATGACAGCCTACCTCAGTCTGACGGGCGGTACCCACGTGCTCACCGGCACGGAGCGGATGAAGCACCGTCCGATCGGCACGCTGGTGGACGCCCTGCTGAAACTGGGTGCGGACATCGAGTATGCGGGCGAGCCCGGATTCCCCCCACTCCGCATCACGGGCAAGCCTCTGCAAGGCGGTGAACTGGAGATGGCTGGCAGCATCAGTTCGCAATACATCTCTGCCCTATTGCTGATCGGGCCGATGCTGGAACGGGGGGTGACGCTGCATCTGACAGGCGACATCATCTCGAGGCCGTATATCGACCTGACGCTCTGGATGATGGGCGAGTTCGGCGCCCACGCGGAATGGATCTCTGCAGACACCATCGCCGTGGACCCGAAGCCCTACCAGCCGCGAGAGTACTTCATCGAGAACGACTGGAGCGGGGCGAGTTACTGGTACGAGATGGTGGCCCTCAGCGACGACCCTGACGCCACCGTCAGGCTGACCGGACTGACGGACGGCTCGAAGCAGGGCGACTCGGTGACGAGATACATCTTCAGTCTGCTGGGGGTGAAGACGGTGTTCCAGACCAAGAAGCAGGGCGTGCCGCAGACGGTGACCATCAAGCGCAACGGCCGCTGTGTGCCGAGGCTGGAGTACGACTTCATGAACTCGCCCGACCTGGCTCAGACGTTTGTCGTGACCTGTCTGGCAAAGGGTGTGCCCTTCCACTTCAAGGGCCTGGCGACGCTGAAGATCAAGGAGACAGACCGTATCGAGGCGATGAAGCGCGAGGCCAGGAAGTTGGGCTACGTGGTAGAGAGCCGTAACGACAGTGAACTGCTGTGGAACGGGGAGCGCTGTGAGCCCACCAACGAGCCCATCGACACCTACGAGGACCACCGCATGGCCCTGGCTTTCGCACCGTATGCCTTTAAGCAGCAGGGGCTGGCGATCAATAACCCGCAGGTCGTGAGCAAGTCGTATCCGAAGTTCTGGGAGAACCTCGAAGAGGCGGGATTTAAGTTGACAGTTTACAGTTTAAGTTCTTGCGTCCCTGCGGTAGCAAGCGGCAAAGCCGAGCGTACAGATGATAACCTGGCAAGCCCCCCTGATCCGTCAGTGTAATCAACTGTAAACCGTAAACTGTAAACAGTAAACAAAAAAGAGAATGTCGTTCGTTTGGGTGTGCGTAGGGATGATCGTGGTGCTGGGGGTGATTGCCGCCATAGC
>Ga0247610_10009195_pt1 | contig 9994 bp, 6 predicted proteins | sample 174DNAGHGhighgp2_FD_193483 | JGI IMG/M metagenome (GOLD analysis project Ga0247610, IMG submission 193483) | Sheep rumen microbial communities from Palmerston North, Manawatu-Wanganui, New Zealand - 1742 DNA GHGhigh gp2 | ecosystem: Host-associated > Mammals > Digestive system > Stomach > Rumen ... | reverse complement strand
CGCTCTCGCTTCCAGTCCCGCCAGCTGCTCCGGTGTAAACTCTCCGAGTATTTCCTCCTTGCACAGCCCCTTCTCGCAGTCGTGCCATTCCTGACCAATGGAAAGCACATGAAAACGAAGACTTCCATCTCCATCAATAAAACTGCTGCACAGAATAAAACAATCCTGTTCCTTTACTGTAACAGCTCTGCTGCATTCCTCTGTCAGGGCATCCGCTTCAAGAACAACATAATTGTGGTAGTAATCGCGGAACCCCATCTCGCGGAGTTTCATAAAAACCTGCCTGTTACCTGAAATATAACAGGAAAACGGCAGGAATCCAATATCTGTACTCTGTCAAAAGTGGAATTCTCATCGTTTTTTCAGGATTCGCTGTTCTCAGCGCTCATCCATTTCCGAACGATTTCCGTAAGATCACCAAGCTGTTCAATCACCGCATCCGGCCGCTCGGAGAGAAGCGCCTGGCGCTTGCCGGGGTTGCTTGGAAAAGCAGCTGTAAACACTCCGGCACGATGTCCGGCAGCGATATCCATCGGGCTGTCTCCGACATACATCGCTTTCTCACACTGCAGCATCGCCTGTGCCTTCAGGATACCTTCCGGATCCGGTTTGTCTCGGGTCACATCCTCATGCCCGATGACCACCGACATTCGATCCATCATGCCGTTTTTCTCAAGCAGTTCAGCAAGAGAAACATGATAGCGGGTACTTACTGTCCCGGTCAGCACCCCCATCTTCTTCAGATCATCCAGCAGTTCCATGGCTCCCGGCATCGGATGGATCAGATCACGAAGATTCGCTTTCTGATAGGCACGGTATTCTGCCACACATTCCCAGGGGTCCTTCTCGGGAAAGAATTCCGCCATCTTTACTTCAAGTGCAGGACCAAGCACGCTGATTCTGCGTTCTTCCGTAAACTCTTCGATGGTACGGTATTTTTCAAACAGGTAACCATAGCTTGCCATGATGGCAGGCTCTGTATCCATGATGGTTCCGTCAAAGTCAAACAATACGCAGCAGTTCATCACATGCCGCCTCCGGAAACATGCTTCAGCATGTCGTGCAGACGTTCCTTGAACTGTTCCGTGCTGTTGTATCCCTCTTCCTTCAGGATGAAGTTGGATACAGCGGTTTCAATCAGCGCCCGCATGGAACGTCCCGGACTGACCGGAAGCGCCATCGCAGGAATATTGACACCCATGATGTTGGTGAACGCGGTCATCTCATCACCGATCCGTTCATATTCCTCACTCGCGTCATATTTCACCAGATTGATGACAAGATCAATCCGCGAACGCGGAGACAGATTATTCGCGCCGAACATGCGTTCCACATCTATAATCCCGATACCCCGGATTTCAAGCATGCCCTTCAGAAGCTCCGGCGCGTGACCGTAAAGACTGTTGTGAATCTTCTGCACATCCACCCGGTCATCCGCGACCAGCACCTGACCATCCCGGACCAGTTCCATCGCAATTTCTGATTTTCCCATGCCGCTTTCGCCGGTGATCAGAACTCCCTTGCCATAGATGACCATCAGATCTCCGGACAGAGTTTCTTCCGGGGCAAGACGCTCATCCAGAAAGGTAATCAGATCCACCATCATCCGGTAGGTATCATTTCTTGTCCGGAACACCGGGAAGTTTCTTTCCATCGCCACTTCCTTCAGAACCGGAGGAATCTCATTGTTTTTTGTAATGATCAGCATCGGTGTCAGTCCATCCGTAAAGGTAGGGAAACGGGACCGCTGCTCCTCTTCACTCAGATGGCCGATATATTCGATTTCCTTGTTTCCGATAATCACTACCCGCCTTGGCTCCGTGGGTTTGAAATACCCGGACAGTTCAAAACCCGGACGGTTAACATCCGGGATTACAACCCATCGGTTCAGTGATTCCTCATTTCCGGTCAGCTGTTCCAGCGAAAAGAAGTCAACGATTTCCTGAATCATGACTCTTTTTGAATTCATATCCGTATCTGTCATGGAGAGCACCTCTGTGACTGAATTATAGCATGACCATGGCAAGCAGGAATCCGGCGATAAACCCTCCCGCATGTCCGAGCCTTGAAACATTGGGCATGAAGTTCACTGCCAGATTCACAATCAGAGTCCGAAGCACGGAAAACATCACACTCTGCTGCTGAAGCATTCCCAGTTTGAACAGAAGCACCATATAAGCCGCAAACAGCCCGTACAGTCCTCCGGAAATGCCGATGGTAATGGTGTCTTCCTCCCCCAGCCATACCGCAAGCGCATTGCCGGCAATAATGGAAACCAGCAGAATCAGCCCGAATCTCAGATGTCCGAATACCGGTTCGAGTGATCCCATGCTGTAAAGAGAATACATGTTCATGAGCACATGCCACACCTGCATATGCAGAAATCCAGACGCAATCAGACGCCAGTACTCCCCCCGCTTGACACGCAGGGGAAGCAGAGCACCGTATTTCACCGCGGTATCCAGCGGATACTGCGACTGGCTGATCAGAAAGAACAGAACTGCGCAGACTGCGATCACAGCATACGTGAGGATCATTTTGTTTTTCCTCCGGCCGCCTCTTTCGTCCAGGCAAGCGCCTTTTTCACATACTGTCCAGTCCAGGACTCCTTCACTTCCGCAACCTGTTCCGGCGTTCCCTGGGCAATAATCGTACCGCCGTTGTCACCGCCTTCCGGTCCAAGATCAATAATCCAGTCCGCGCATTTGATGACATCCAGATTATGCTCAATGACAATTACGGTATTGCCGGTATCCGCGATTCTGTCCAGCACTGCGATCAGCCGCTTGACATCGTCCGCATGCAGGCCGGTTGTCGGCTCATCCAGAATGTACACGGTTTTCCCGGTTGCTTTTTTCTGAAGCTCCGATGCCAGCTTGACACGCTGTGCCTCACCGCCGGAAAGCGTTGTAGAGGACTGACCGAGCTTGACATATCCAAGTCCGACATCATACAGAGTCTGAAGCTTGTTTCGGATCTTGGGATGATTCGCAAACAGCTCCAAAGCTTCTTCGACTGTCATCTCCAGTACATCGTAGATGTTCTTTCCCTTGAAGGTACACTGGAGCGTTTCCTCATTATACCTTCGCCCATGACATACCTCACAGGGAACGTAGACATCCGGAAGGAAGTTCATGGAAATGACCCGGACACCATCTCCCCAGCATGCCTCACATCTTCCGCCTTTGACATTGAAGGAGAAACGGCCCTTATCATATCCGCGCAGCCTGGCTTCGGGAGTGTTCGCGAATACCGCCCGGATATCATCAAAAACACCGGTATATGTCGCAGGATTGGACCGGGGTGTCCGGCCGATCGGATTCTGGTCAATCTGCACCAGCTTGTCAATATTGGAAAGACCCTTTACCTTGTCATACTTTCCCGGATGAATCCGCGTATAGCCAAGATTCTGCTGTACCGCCTTCATGAAGCACTCATTCACCAGTGTGGATTTTCCGCTGCCGGAAACACCGGTGACCGCGATCATCTTCCCAAGCGGAAACTTCACATTGATTTTCTTGAGATTATGCTCAGCGGCACCGATCAGTTCGACGGATTTTCCGGTTCCCCTGCGGCGTTTGTCAGGCACTTCTATCCGTTCTCTTCCGGACAGATATTTTCCGGTAATGGAATCCTCTGACCTGAGAAGATCCTCCGGGGTACCGTTGAAAATCACCTCACCGCCATGAATTCCGGCGCCGGGGCCGATGTCAACGATCCAGTCTGAACTCATCATGGTCTCTTCATCATGTTCAACCACAATCAGGGAATTGCCGAGGTCACGCATGTTCTGAAGCGTGGCGATCAGCTTGGCATTGTCTCTCTGATGCAGACCGATACTCGGCTCGTCCAGCACATAAAGCACGCCGGAAAGCTTTGAGCCGATCTGTGTCGCCAGCCGGATCCGCTGTGCCTCGCCTCCGGAAAGGGTTCCGGCAAGACGGTCAAGCGTCAGGTATTCAAGGCCGACATCCTTCAGAAATGACAGACGGCTGCGGATTTCCTTCATGACAAGCTCGGCGATCTTCGCCTGACTTTCGGAAAGCTTCACGTTTTCTGTCCAGGCAAGCGCCTTTTCAACCGACATGGAGGTAAAGCCCGTAATGCTGAGATCATCCACCCGCACGGAAAGAGCCTGTTCGTTCAGGCGCTGACCATTGCAGCGAGGGCAGACCGTCTCGACCATGAAGGAATGGTACCAGTCCTTGGACATGGCGGAGCTTGTTTCCACATAGCGGCGCTCAATCATATCCTTTACCCCTTCGATATAATCGTTGCGCGTGTAGGTATTACCGCCTGTGCTGGTAATCTGATAGGCAATCGGCCGGTCACTCCCATGAAGAATAATATTCAGCTGACGGTCAGTGAGCTTACTGATGGGTACATCCTGAGAAATCTTATAGGCCTTCAGAAGGGTTTCAAATGTCTGCCATTCAATATTTTCCGTACCGACAATATTCTTGTAATAGCGGATACCGCCCTCACGGATCGTTTTCGTACGGTCCGGAATCAAAAGATCAATATCCACTTCCTCCGTAAAACCAAGTCCCTTGCAGTTATCGCACGCCCCAAGCGGCGCATTGAAGGAAAACAGACGGGGTTCAAGTTTGGGAACTGAAAAGCCGCACACCCTGCATGCATAGTTGCTGGAAAACAGTTCTTCCTTCTCCCCTTCCAGCACCGCTGCCATGCCAGAGGCAAGATTCAGCGCTGTTTCCATGGAATCATGAATCCGGCTCCTGGCTTCCGGCTTTTTGATAATCCGGTCAACAATCACATCAATATTATGACGTTTGTTTTTCTCAAGATCGATGTCGTCCTCAAGCATTTTGACTTCACCGTCAACCCGCACCCGGACATAGCCATCCTTCTGCAGCTTTGAAAAATAGTCCTTGAAAGTTCCTTTTTTATTCCGGATCACCGGCGCCATGACAGTCAGTCTTGTTCCGTCCTCAAGTTCCATGATCTGGCTTACCATTTCGGAAATATCCTGACCGGTGATCGGAATATTGTGAGTCGGACAGTAGGGAACTCCGCATCTTGCATAGAGAAGACGCAGATAGTCATAGATTTCCGTCACGGTTCCGACGGTCGAGCGGGGATTGTTGGATGTGGTTTTCTGGTCAATCGAAATCGCCGGTGAAAGACCCTCAATCATCTCCACATCCGGCTTGTCCACACCGCCGAGAAACTGTCTGGCATAAGCGGACAGAGATTCTACATAGCGGCGCTGACCCTCAGCGTAAATCGTATCAAACGCGAGACTGGTTTTTCCGCTTCCGGACAGACCGGTCATGACAACAAGTTTGTTGCGGGGTATTTCCAGTGAAATATTCTTGAGGTTGTTTTCCCTGGCACCCCGGATGATCAGCTTATTCTGTTCCATTATCCTCTCCCTTCCTGACTTCTTCAATCAGATCCGCAAGAACCGTCCAGGCTTCCCGCGGCGAAAGATCATCCGCATTTATGGACTTCAGTGTATGAATCACGGAATCCGCCAGAGGATCTTCCTTTTTCATTTCGATGAGCTGATAGCTCTGCTGTACAACCCGTTTTTTGGATTCCAGTTCCTTCTGCAGACCTTTTGCCCGTTCGATTACCGCCTCGGGAAGACCGGCAAGTCGTGCGACATTCACACCATAGGAGCGGTCTGCCCGGCCATCCTTGATCTTGTACAGAAAGGTCACCTGATCTTTTTCTTCCTTCACCGCCACATGAACGTTGCGTACGCATCCGATGGAGTCCGTCAGAGATGTCAGTTCATGATAATGCGTACTGAACAGTGTTTTGGCATGTATGCAGGAAGCGATATATTCAATCATTGCCTGGGCAAGCGCCATTCCGTCATAGGTGGATGTTCCGCGTCCGATTTCATCAAACAGAATCAGGGAACGCTCGGTTGCCTCCTGCAGAGCCCGGTTTGCCTCGGTCATCTCCACCATGAAGGTAGACTGTCCGGACAGAATATCATCACTGGCGCCGATCCGGGTGAAAATCCGGTCAAAAATCGGCATCACTGCTGATTTTGCGGGTACATAGCATCCGATCTGGGCCATGATCGCCATCAGCGCGGTCTGACGCATGTAAGTGGATTTGCCGCCCATGTTCGGTCCGGTGATCAGAAGAATGGAATCCTTGTGATCCATGTGAATGCTGTTGGCGACATAGCCTTTTTTCAGCCGTTCATTCAGGATTGGATGCCGTCCCTGCTCGACTGCGAATTCATCCTCACTGAAAGAAGGACGCACATAGCCATAGCGGCTGGATATCTCCGCGAGCGCCGCATAGCAGTCCAGTTCAGAAAGCAGAACCGCGAGCTTCTGAAGCTTTGCCAGCCGCGCCCGGATTTCCTCCAGCATGGCAGCGAACAGCTGCTTCTCAATCCGGATCGCGTTTTCTTCCGCATGCAGAATCTGGTCTTCCTTCTCCTTCAGCTGCGGTGAGATAAACCGTTCATTATTTACCAGAGTCTGCCGGCGGACATATCCCCATTCCTCTTTTACCTGAGACGCCGCCGCTTTTGAAATCTCTATATAATATCCGAATACCTTGTTGTATCCGATCTTCAGGGTGCGGATTCCTGTCCGTTCGCGTTCCTGAGCCTCCATATCGGAAATGAATTTCCGGCCGTTGCGCTGAATGGATCTTGCTTCGTCGAGTTCCTTCGAATAGCCATCCGCGAACGCGCCTCCGTCAGAGATGCTCGCGGGCGGCGTTTCCACAAAGGCACCATCCATCATCTTCCTGAGATCTTCAAGAGAATCCGCGGATGCGTATTCCGGAAATACCTGGGGATCCGCGAGCTTCAGAATCCCGGGCACCTCATTCAGTGTCTTGGAAAGCCGCAGGCAGTCCTGGGCGTTGGCGGAATTCAGCGCACATCTTGCGATCAGACGCTGCAGATCATAGATCCGTCCCAGATGGTCCCGCAGATCGTTTCTGACCATGAACTGTTTTTTCAGAAACTCCAGACGGTCAAACCGTTTTTCGATTTCACTCTTCCGCACCAGAGGTTTTTCAATCCATTTTTTCAGCAGTCTGGATCCCATTGCCGAGCGGCATACATCAAGAAACGACCAGAGCGTTTCGCCTTTGTTTTCTCGGTGGAGGGATTCAATGAGTTCAAGATTCTGAATTGTGCTGAAGTCCATGTACAGCACTTCGCTTTCACTTTCAATTCTTGCCGGAGAAAGATGCGAAAGCACATGTTTCTGAGTTGCCTCCAGATAATGAAGAAGTCTTCCGCACGCTCTGTTCTGATAATCCCGGCGCAGACGGTCACAGAGCGGAAGATATGCCTGCGGAATATCCGTCTCATCACAATAGCTGACCAGAATCCGGATTTCCCTCAGGGCCTGTACTGCCTTTTCATCGAATCCATGCCGGACCACAGCTTCCCGGACACTGTTTCTGAGAAGATTCTGAATCAGAAGACTCAAGGACTTCCCAAGATCAATCACAATGAACTCACCGGTGCTCACTTCCGAAAGAGCCAGAGAGTATCCGCCCGGATGATCCTCGATCGACGCCAGATACACAGATGATTTTTCATCTGTTATTTCTTCCATGACGGTCCCCGGGGTAATGACCCGGATCACATCTCTTTCCACAATGCCTTTGGCTTCCTTGGGATCCTGCATCTGCTCGACAATCGCGATCTTATATCCCCGCTGTACAAGCCGCTGTACATATCCGGATACAGCATGATGCGGAACCCCGCACATCGGAACCCTGTCCTTGACACCTGCATTTTTGCCGGTAAGGATTAAATCCAGTTCCCGGCTTGCGGTTTTCGCGTCATCAAAAAACATCTCATAGAAGTCGCCGATCCGATAGAAAACAAGTGCATCCGGATAGTTTTCCTTCACTTTGAGATACTGCATCATCATTGGTGAATATTTGATTTCATCCATACTTTACCCCAAACGCCTGTCCATTATATCAGAATTACCCGTTTTCCATACGCTTGGGGCTATACTGATAAAAAGAGAAGGACAATGTCTGTCCATTCCAGAAGAAAGGAGATCCGAAATGAGCGAAAAAAACAAGAATCTCTCTATTCACGCTAAAGCAGACAGAATCGAAAATGAAACCACGGCAAAACAGGAACAGGAAGCCGCTGAAATCAGGGAAAAGAAAAAGAAAGCAGAAGAGAAAGCCGACCAGGCCCGGGCGGAAGCGGAAAGGAAAAAGAAACTCGCCGAAGAGGCCGCGAAAAAGAAAGAAGCAGAAGACAGTCAGCGCCGCACGGAAGAAGAGGCGGTTAAGAAAGAGAAGGAACAGACAGCTCAGAACCGAAACCAGCAGCTGCTTCAGGCTGGCGCGGCCGCAGCCGGTACCATCGCTGCATCTCAGCCGGATCAGCATTCCGGCGCTTTCTGGAAAGGCGTCATTCTCGGGCTGCTGGCCGGAGTCCTTGGATGTTATCTTCTGATGCGGCCTGCTTCCCCTGCTGTTTCAGCAGCGGATACACCGGCTCCGACTCCGTCCATTGTCACGGATGTGGTTCTGGATGATGACGGCATCCTCGGCTATACCGCGGCGGATTTTCAGGAAGCGGTGCTTGGGGGTGCAAGCGAACACCAGGAACTGATCGTCATGGAACAGCCGCTTTCCATTTCCACAACGATCACAAGAGCCGGCCTTGGTAATTTCCCGATCTTCTCCAAGATGAAGGATGTAACCTATTATGGATCCGGCATCTATACGGTGGATCTTTCCCGCATGGATAAAGCCCATATTCAGGTTCATGAAGATCTTCGGACCGTTACTGTCACCATCCCGCACGCAGTTCTTCAGTACGTCAATACGGATGTGACAAAGACTGAATTCGAGGATACCGAAAAAGGATTTCTCGCGTTCGGAGATATCAAGCTCACAGCCGAGGAAACAAATGAACTGGAAAAATCAGTCTATCACGCCATGCATGAGCGGCTTGACAGTGAGGATCTCTACAACGAAGCAGACCGCTTCGCAGTCCTCAAGACATGGGAAGTCTTTCAGCCCCTCATTACCGCCGTCTCACCGGAATACAAGGTGGAGATCATATTCGAGAAATAAAAAGAAAAGTCTTCCGGATCCCTGTTTCCTTCCGGAAGACTTTTTCATTCATTGTCAAACCTCAGTTCCTTATGCATGCCGCACGTCCCGCACCGGCTTTCAGGAAAAATACTGCGGGCGTTTTCAATCCATTCCTCCGGCCTTGTCTCCGAGGGACTGAAATGGGTCAGCCACAGCTCCTTTGCGCCGGCCTTTTGGGCGATCTGAGCCGCTTCTGAAAACACCATATGCTTTTTGACTTTGGCAGCTTCAATCCGTTCATCACTGCCATACATTCCCTCAAGGACCGCAAGATCCGCGTTCCGGCAGTACTTTACAATCCGTTCCGTCGGCCTCGTGTCGGTACAGCAGGTGACTCTGAGTCCTTTTCTTTCTTCTCCCAGCACCATGTCAGGAGTATAGGTCACGCCGCTGTCAGTGATCGTTTCCCCTTTCTGAAGTCTTGACCAGTACCGGACCGGGATGCCCAGAGCTTCCGCCCTTTCCTTATCGAATTTCGGCCGCCGTTCCTTTACCAGAGAATACCCGTAGGTAACAATACTGTGCTGGGCATGAAACGCCTGGATTTTCAGGGATGGATCAAAATCCGCTGTGAATTCGCATTCCGGATCCGTCAGTTCCAGGCCGCGCAGTTCAAATGGAAAACCGGCAACTGCGCACAGTTTCGGAACAATTTCCGTCAGATGTTTCGGACCCACAACCGTGACCGGCTCCTGTCTGCCTGACATCCCCATCGACATCAGAATTCCCGGAAGCCCCATGACATGATCCCCGTGATAATGGGTGAGCAGAATCAGATCAATGGAGTGCGCGCTCAGTCCCGCTTCCTTCAGAGCAATCTGTGTTCCCTCGCCGCAGTCTATCAGAATACCATGACCGCCGCAGCGCACATAAAGGGAGGTCAGCCATCTTCCCGGCAACGGCATCGTGCCGC
>Ga0247610_10009194_pt1 | contig 9994 bp, 17 predicted proteins | sample 174DNAGHGhighgp2_FD_193483 | JGI IMG/M metagenome (GOLD analysis project Ga0247610, IMG submission 193483) | Sheep rumen microbial communities from Palmerston North, Manawatu-Wanganui, New Zealand - 1742 DNA GHGhigh gp2 | ecosystem: Host-associated > Mammals > Digestive system > Stomach > Rumen ... | reverse complement strand
CTTCTGCTTCTGGCTGTTGAACAGCCACATTTCCTCGACTGTCTCCCAGATATACATTGTTGCGGACTCATGCCAGTAGTAGTTTGACAAGTTCAGTTCGCTCATGCAGTTGTGAAGCGTGCCGATGCGATGATAGTAGCGGGCGAGTCTTCTGAAATGACTGCGCGTCCTGCTGACAAGCGTGTCTGCGCACTTCTGATAGTTTCTGACTGTGTAGAACGGATCGCGATACGATCGTTTGATCTGCTTTGCTGCTTTCCTTGCTCTCATAGTGTTATCTAAGTTTTCCGTTATAGAAGACTGCAACGCTCTGCATCATCGGTGTCAGCGCGTCAAAGTAACTCTCTGGCATAACAAGCGAACGGATGATCCGTCCTTGCGCGTTCTGTGTCGAGACTACCCAGACGCGTGATGTCGAATAGCCTTTCCTGCGTAGTCTTCTGACGCAGTTTATACATCTTTTCAGTTCCAGATCTGGAATCGCTATCTGTCTTTCTTCCGATTGCATTTTCTGTTGCAGTTCTAAGTTTTCTTATTTTCGAGCGTTCTGGCGCGTTTTCTCCTTCGCTTCCTTATAGTTTATCGTTTTCGGAGAGAAACGCAGCCAGAGACGCGGGAAATCACTTCATTTTCAAATCCTGCATGTTACTTGAACATGACGTGTAGAGTTCTCGATCAGTCCGTGATCGATCGTGTAAATATCCAGATCAGTGATTTTGAGATCCGTCGCTTCCTCGAATTCCTTGCAGAGTCTCGCGATAGCGTTTTCCAGATCCTTCTTCTTCTGTTTTGCTTCCTCGATGTTCATTGCTTACGTGCTTTAAGTGCTGACTCCTTGACTTTGATCTTGACTTGATGTTCGTCGATTCTGTCAGCGAGACGCGCAAGCTTCCGTCCGTGCTCTACGATCGTCTGCTTCTCTCCGAACGCGATCGACATCTGTTCACACATGATCTGAACGTCTGCGATCTCTGTCTGTACTTCTTCCAGTGTTGCACGTCCGCGTCTGAACTTCATCAGCGCGTTCGTGAGTTCCGCACATTCCTCTACGCACATGTTGATCTGTGCTTCGAGTCCGAACGCTTCGAGAGCGTCCTTGCATACTTGTTTCGATGTTCTGCTACTCATTTGCTTTTGCTTATTTTACGTTTAACAACTTCCGTCTGTACGATGTCGATACAGTTAGCGACGAATCCTGCAAGATAAGCCTGCGCTTCGTCGTTGTCAGTGTCAACCTTGATTCCGAGATCGTCGAAGATGAAGTTCGCTGCGTGTACTGACTCATGAGTGATGTTGCGTGACGTGATCTTGTCTGGATCGTGAAACCAGACAAGCGAGCCACAGCAAGTCTTCTCTTTGTCGTAGACGTTGAACGACATTGCTTCACTGCATGCGATTCTCTCTGGACTTACATAGATAGGATCTCCGTCAGAGTCCTTGAAGTTCTCTGCGATGTCTTCACGCGTGCCGCCTGCTGCGATCCAGACCTGACGCGGATAGATCAGCGTATCAAACTGCTTGATGATAATCTTGTTCATACTGATTCTTTATTGTTGTTCTATTACTGCGTTCCGTAGATCTTCAAGATAGCACCATGCACGCATATCTGGATATTTCTCGCGGACGCGCTGCCAGTTCTTGTACGGAACGAGTACAGAGTGCATCTGAACTTGATCTTTGCGATCCATGAGGATGCGAACGAGCCAGTCGCCTTCTGGAAAATTCGGATTCCGCTGTGTCGGTGCTTCCTCTGGCTTGTGCCAGATCGACGTGTACTGCTTCTGCTTCTTTGCCATACGTTCAATCCATAGAAGGGAACAGATCAGCCTGCGTCGGCTCTTTCGGCTTCATTATATTCTGCACTCGCTCTATTTCCGCGTCGATCTCCTTTTCCAGTTTCTTCGATGCTGTGAGATCAGTCGATGTGTGCATGCGAAAGTACTTCTTCTGTGCTTCACGCATCTGCACTACTTTGTCAAAAAACTCCTTTGCGTCCATTTTACAGATCCATTTTCTTGATTGTGTTAATAACTACGTCCTGCTTCACTCCGAGTTTCAGAGCGATGTGTCTGATCGATCGCTGAATGTGCGCTTCGATGCTGTCTGCTTCATACTGTTTGTTCATTGCTTAGTGTCTTTAGGAGTCTGCGATTGTCGAAGACGTTGCCGATTACTTCTGTTTTCCTATCGGCAAAATCATCAAAGAAGAGCATCGGATGGAAGACTGTGTCAAATGTTGAGTCCTTGTATTCAACACACCAAGAACCGCGACACATCCTTACAACACCACGATATTTGCTTGCGTAGACTGACGTGAAATCATACACCTCCACAATATCGCCTTCATAGATTTCTCGTCCGTTCTTGTCGCAGAGTCCAGTGAACTGCGTCACTGTCTCTGGAATGACGTAGATCTGGATTCCGAGATCGACACGTCCGTCTGGATATTTCGGCATCAGCACTGCTGCTGTGTTTCCTGCCGCTATGAATCCTTCGTGCCAACCGTGAGTGAAGTCTTGCGCTCTGAACTTGATCGGACGGATGAACTTAGTCGCTCCGTTCTCCGATTCCTTATTCCGTGCAATATCGCGCTGCTTCTTCCGTTCGCGCTTTTCCTTCGTGTCTGCTGCAACGCACGACTTGCAGCGATTGACGTATGACTTCGAGCGATTAGCGTCCGTGAGATCGCAGCCGCAGATTTCACAATTCTGTTTCATAGTTCTATCTTGAATTTTTGATTCTTACTTACGTTTCTTCTCTGGATGGCGACGATTGTAAATCTTCATGGCGGTCTTTTTGTTATGCGCCATAATCTTCTCGCCATGAATACAGAACTCGTATTCTTTCCTGCACTCGTATTTTAATGCACGCATAGCGGCATCGTCCTCCCTGCGTCTACGTATAGCATCGTCGCGCTGTTGGCGATAACGCTGCATCGTCATATAATACGGGTTACTTGCTGCTGCCGCCATGAGCATAGCCATAGTGACAAACGCTGATATTCTCTTTTTCATAGCTTTCTACTTTAGTAACAGCGACAGAGCGAACTGCGCATTTCCGCGATCATTTACACGAAGTACTTCATCAAACACTCGTTCAAGACTTCTGGGATTGATGTCCTTGATCTTGTTCAATTCTACGACAGTCAGCTTGTGACAAGCGACAGTTGCGATTTTGAAGATCATTGCAGTACGACTCAATCCGTTTCCTGCAAACTGATTTTTCTTTTTCTTCATAGAATAACGTCTTCGTTTGATTCGACTTTAAGTTTCGTGAAGCCAATTCCGAGAGAGAAGAAGAAGATCACAAGTCTGATGTCAAATCCAGTCTGGACTTCTTCGTGATTAATCTTTTCGCGTCGATCGATGACGATCGTAGGCAGGATGAAGAAAAGACCTTCTGGAACGATCCTTGCTGACATTCGCAGGATGATCCGATTCTTGATGATAGTTGAGATACTTGCCATATTACTTGAATTTATAACACACATACATTCCGTTGTAGTAAGGAATAAGAACTTCCTTTGTCTCTGGAAGGATCTTAATCATGTTCGAAGCTTTTCTCTGATGCTTTGTCTTTTTGAGACAGTTGAAAGTCACAGACATTGTAAGACTGCTTCGTTCTATCTGCCAACACTGCTTGATCGCTTTCTTCAACTTACGCGGAAAAGCGTGTCTTCGCTGACTGAATAGTTTATTTATCTTACGTGCGCTGACGTGCGTTTCGAATGTTATTTCTTGTTCCATATTGCTTTTAGAGTTGTTTGAGACAGTCGATCGCATTGTTCACGTTCCGTTGTGCTGCTGCGACATAGATCTGTTCTGAAAAGCTTTCCGCGTTGATCTTTCCGATCTCTGCTTCTATGCTTTTAAGTTCATTGATAATGTCGTTGATCTTCTGATTCATTGTTTCGTTGTTTGATGTTCTGATTGCTGATCATTCCGTGAGCGTCGATGTCTCATTGTGAGAATACGCTTTTATAAGAGTTCTGGCGCGAATGCTTCCAGTTTTGCTTTCAGATCCATGAACTTGCGATGCCAATAGGATGACAGTTCGCCTGCTGAAAGATACGCTCTGCGATACTTCTCTACGTCACGCTTCAAGCGTTCGTTCTCTGCGAGTGCTCTGCTTGCGCGTGACTCGCGTTCCGTTGCGAAGCGTCCGAGAGTGTCACGAAGACGATGTTTGTTGACTTTCTGCTTCACTGCTACTGCAAAAGCAGGATCGTTTTCGAATAGATCATTCATAGTTACTGGATCTTTAAGTGTGCGCTCCGCGATCGCGAGAAAGCGAAGCGCACGATGTTGATACTAAACTTCGATGATCGGGATCTCTGGTGCGAGTTCCTTGATCTTGTCAAGCTGTTCGTCTATCAGCTTGTCGCGAACTTCCTCGATGATAGTCTCTGCGTCGGCAGAGATCAGCGACAGTGCTACGTCACGTCCAGAGACAGTCGCGATGATCTCGACTTCGATACGCTCTGGATCTGCGCCCTTGAAGATAGGAATCTTCACGAAGAATGACTTCGGCAGATTCGAGTTCACGACCTTCTTGTAGACATCTGTGACAGATCCGTTGTCCTTGATCTCGCGCTCGACTTCTGCTGTGATCGTAGCCTTGAAGCCTTTCAGAGTGCTGACAAGCTGCATACATTCCTCTTTCGTTCCGTCGTAGTACGAGCGATTGATGCGGAAGAAGTTTCCGAGATCTTCTGGCTCGAACTCTTTTTCAGTGTTGATGCCGAATGCCTTGAACTGACGTGAGAGTTCAATTCTGCCAGAGATAGTCTTCGCGTTGCGAGTGTCTGTCTCGTTGACGATCATCTTCATAGTCAGATTGTCACGATTGACAAGAATGTGAGTCTTGTTGTGATCGATCTGCTTGTCTTCTGCGTTCCAACGCTTCTCTAAGAAGCTGAACACTGCGCTGATCTGTCCTGCGATCTCTACTTTCGACGGTTCGAGTACTGGAAGTTCCTTCTTCACTTCGTCGTTGACTTCACGAAGTACTACTTCGACTTTGTTCTGACCCTCTGGGATCGATACATTGAAATTCTCTGCTTTCATGTTTGCTTGATTTTAAATTGTGAATAATTGAGTGAACTGCTTATCCTGCTGTCTTCTTGCCGCGAATGTCTGCTTGAATAGTGAGTTGCAGATCCTTGCCGCGTGCAGGCTCTGACGAAATAAGATCTCCTTCTTCGTTGTAGAATCCGATCATCTTTTCTTCGAAGTCGATGATCTTGAAGACTTTCTCGCGAACGTCCTCTCCCTTAGACTTGATGTCTGCAAGAAGTTGACGCTTTCTGTCTTTCAGTGGCTTGATCTCCAGACCGATCTTTGCGACGTAGTCTTTCTTTTCTTCTTCGAGATCGTTGATCTGGATAGAAGTCTCTGCAAGTTCCGTCTTCTTGTCTGCGAGAGTGTCAGCGTCGAACGCTTTGTGATACGACATTTCGACAACTTCGTCTGCGTTGTCAAGAAGGAACTGTCTGCGCTTTGCAAGATCCTTGATGTCTTGCCCTAATTGCTTTTGCATAATCTTGAAATTTTAATTGTTTGAAAATAAAGTGAATTACTAAAATGTTTCCATTGCTATTTTCTGGATCTCTGCAAGATCTTCCTCTTTACAGAATCCGAGTTTAAAGAGATTCGAGTTGCGAAGATCGTTAAGCGTCTCTCCGTTTTGCAGTCTGGAAGCGAACAGTTGAACGAGAGCGTCACGTCCAGTGAGTCCGCTTTCAAGCTGCTTCTGTTCCTTGTACTGCGACGGATCTTCCTGCTGTGAGTTCCACCACGGAAGGAACTTCTTGCCGAACTGCTGCAAAATATCCTGCATGTCGAACTGTGCGAATGAAGACTTGTACTCTGTGATGTAGTTGCCGAAGTACATCATCATTGCGTACATCGTACACTGCTTTCCGTACTTAGCGATGAAAAGATCTGCTGCTATTTCCAGACTGTTCGTGTTGTACGGATCTTTTGCAGTACACATCGAATAGACTCCGACGAACTGATTGCGGACTATCTGCTTCGCGAGTCCGTCAGTGTGATAGACTTCGTCGATCTGTGCCAGAGTGATGCAGGGAGACTTGATGCAGCTTTCACGCTTTGCTATCATTGCACCCCACTTAGCAGGGGCAAACACTCGCGTCAGCTTCTCGACACTGTCAAAGTGCGTTCTGAATGCTTCCAGATCATTTCTTTGACGCTGCGATAATTCGTGCTGTTCGCTCGATTTCTGCACGCTGTGCTGCTTCGATATTGTCGGCAGGACTTGTGCGCTGATGACTTGACTTGCTGTTGTTTCCATTGCTGTTCTGTTTATAGATTCGTAACCAGTTGTTGAAGTGACGCTGTGCGTCTTTGAGATCTTGATGACGTTTGAGTCCGTTGCATCTGCACTCTGCTGCGAAAGCGTCGAAGATCTCTGGAAGCTGATCTGGAAGGATCTTGTGCTTCATGCAGATCTGTTCAATCCAGATTACGCTGCTTTTGAGTTGCAGAATGTCGTTGTCTATGTCATCGTTCTGTTGTTCTACGCTCTCACGCGTGTGCGCGTTATTGTCGTAGTTAATTAATATATTATTATCATTATTGTTCTTGGTTGTACTATCTGTTGTACTATCTGTTGTATCGTTTGTTGTACTATCTGTTGTACCGCCTAACTGATATTTATCGTAGTTTACTATTGATATACAGTTACATAGACGCGTTTTTTGTTGTACTATCTTCGTATCATTTTCGAGTTCAAGAAGAAATCTTCGAACTTTTCCGCGAGACCACTTCCAACGCAGTGCGAGTTCGTCTTCACTTCTGACAGTCTGACCACGCTCGACAGTGATCTTGATGCCACGCTTGAAGAAGACAGTTCTCTCATGATTCGTGATAAGAATCAGATCTATGAACGCTTGCATGCGTGTGAACGGCTCTGCGAAATACATCGGATCTTCTTCGATCGCTCTGTATATACATATCCAACCTTCTTTCATTTAGTATGGATTGTTTGAGAGTTCAACTTCTATTCCTTTGTCAGCAGCACAGACGTTCTTTCCAGTCAGTTCTACGATCTCGCGCACAAAACGCGTTTCGTCACTGCTTCCGTCAGACAAGTGAATCAGAATGATATTGTTCACTTGCGACAGATCGTTGCGCTTCAAGATCTCTTTCGTTGTGTCGATCGACATGTGAGACTCGATGACTCTGTTACGCTGTACGAGCGTGATGTCCTTACTTGCGAGTCTTCTGTCAAGTATATCGTCTGCGTAGTTAGCTTCGATCATGATCTCCGTCAGTCCGTCGAACTTGTAGTTCATAGTGACTGTGTCAGTGACGAACAGAAGCTTTCCGAACTCCGAGTGCTTGATCAGATAGCCGACGCATGGAACGTCATGCGATACTGGAAAAGCCTGAATGAAGAAGTTTCCTGCCTTGTAGCACTTTCCAGATACGATCGACTTTGCGAAAGCATGATTGAAGATGCCGTGACTGCTGAACACGTCTTCAAGTGCAAGCGTGAGCACTCCGTTGTTCACGAACGAAGCGACATACTTCGAATGATCTCCGTGCTGATGCGTGATGACTGCTGCGCTGACTTTCGAGAGATTAAAGTCCAGAGACTTCTTCACTGTGCGGAAGTCGATTCCTGCTTCTATGATCAGTGCTTCGCTGTCATTCTGCAAGACGTAGCAGTTTCCTGCGCTGTTAGATCCGAGAATATTCAGTTTCATGACATCTTCAATCGTTAATCATTAGTAAGGTGCGTCCGCAGGCGCGTTTTCTGCTGTCTCTGGCGCGTTTTCTCCATGCTTGCTTGTAGTTGTTCCAGTCTGCGATTTTGGTGCTTCTGGTGCGCTTGCCTTGACTTCCTCGTAGTCAGCTTGCTCGATGAACTGCTGCTGATCGCCCTGCGTGACTTGTGCGTTGCGAGTCTCGACGGAAGGATCTCCGTCCATTTCGTCGCGCTTTCCTTCGTAGAGCCAAGCGTCATCTGAACTGTTGATGATCATCTTACAAGCACGTCCGATGACAGTCTTCTTGCACATTTCGTCAGTGAAGTTCTGATGTGCAGGACTGTTGCCCTTAGTTGCACCCTGCGCCCATGCTTTCTTGATCTGATCCAGAGTCATGATCTCCAGACTCGTAGTTCCGTCAGAGTGCTGTGCGATGCAGTAAGCTGCTTTGATCTTCGCGCTGTTGATGTTCTCGATCTTCTGTTCATGCTTGACGATTGATTTCAGTCCAGTTGCAGGATCGATCGTGTAGATGAATTCGTCTCCTTCGTAGATGACGTTTGCGACTGGCTCCTTCGCGATCTCGCCAGTGCGCTTTGCGAGTGCTACAGTTCCGAAATAGCTGCGCTGAAAAGAAAGCTGATTTCCATAGACAAGAAAGTAACCTTGCTTCTTGTGGACTGACAGTCCTTGAAGCACCATGTCAAGAAGTGAGTTCGCGATAGACTCCTTCGTGCAGACTTCGAGAGCCTTGTGATGATTCTTGTCCTCTGTTTCCTGCAAGACAAGCCAAGCGGCTTTCATTGCGTTGTCTACTGCGTAGTTTGCAGGAAGCTGCAAGCCTACTTCTTGAAAACTCTTGATCTTCGCCAGTACTTGATCGCTGACGTTCTCGTACTTTACAATTTGATTTGCTGCCATAATTGTTTGATTTAAATTTTTGTTAGGAATGTATAGTTGCTGTCCTTGAACAGATTCACGATCTGACTCTGTGTCTGAATCAGTTTTGTGACGCTCTCTCTGTTGTCTACGAAGATCGGTGCATAGACATCGTATGACTTGCAGATCGCGTTGATAACGTCGATTCCTGCGTTCACGCGTGCTGCTGTGTTGACGTTCGTAGAGTAGGGCACTCCGTCGATCAGTGCTTCACATGTCTCGCGCTCGCCACCGTTGATCTGCTGTTCGTACATCTTGAACTTCACGAAGCTGAACATGCTGTTGATGCTTTCCTCGACTTCGCTGATCAGACACTTCTTGAACTGCGTGATCTGGAACTGGACTCCTTCGAGTGATGCGATTTCGTCGTTCTGGATCTTGAACTGCTTTTCAAGTTCCTCGATTCGCTTCTGATTGTTCTCGATGATCTGCTTGTTATTCAAGCGGACGCGAAGATCGTTGATGTCACGCTGCAAGTCTGCGATCTGCTGCTTGTGCTGTGTCTGATCCGCAGGCTGAATGATGTTCTTTTCGATGTCATCTTTCAGAACGTCGATTTCCTTCTGGATCATAAGTAGATCTGCATCGTTCACTACGTCGCTTGTGTCTGGCTGCGTCAGTACTGCGTTCAGCAACGGATCAGCTTCGATGTTCTTGATCTCCGACTTGTACTGATCGATCATCTGCTGAAGCTTCGCGCTGTCTGCTGCAAGACTCTCGCGCTGTGACTTGATAGCGAGTCCGTTCTTAGTGTTAGTTTCCAGAAGACGCGCTGTCTCTGCGTTGAACTTAGCTGTCATGTCCGCTTTCTTAGCTTCGATGTCAGACGCTTCAAGCTGTCTTCCGCAAGTAGGACATACAAACTGCTGATCGTTGTCGTTGAACTCGATGTGACGCGCTGTGATCTGCTTGCGATCTGCAAGAAGCTGTTCACGCTTCTGCGAGAGTTCGAGATCTGCTTTGTTGTTGTCTTCGATACGTGACTGTAAGATCTTGATGTTGCGCTCGTTGAACTCCTTGTCGCTGCGAAGCTTCTGCTGACGCGTGCTGTCATCGTAGAACTTCTTGCTGCGTGCGCTGACAAGTTCCTGCTTCTTCTGTGAGTACTTGACTTCCAGATCAGCTTTCTTCTGGATCTTGTCTTTCTGGACTTTCACTGCGTTGTTGTACGCTTCGAGTTCGCTGTGCATGGACTTCTCGATCTTCTCGATCTGCGCGTTCTTGTCGCTGATCTCTGCTTCGAGAGCGTTCCAGTCTTCAACTTGTGGAACGTCACGCTTGCGTTCATCGATACGATCTGGAATAGACTCGCACTCTGCCTTG
>Ga0247610_10009192_pt1 | contig 9994 bp, 7 predicted proteins | sample 174DNAGHGhighgp2_FD_193483 | JGI IMG/M metagenome (GOLD analysis project Ga0247610, IMG submission 193483) | Sheep rumen microbial communities from Palmerston North, Manawatu-Wanganui, New Zealand - 1742 DNA GHGhigh gp2 | ecosystem: Host-associated > Mammals > Digestive system > Stomach > Rumen ... | reverse complement strand
TTCTTCGACACAACAAGCGAACTGCTGACGACTTCGGACTTCGTGAAGCAGATACCGCAAAGCATCCACCAGACACAAGAGAATTACGACTTTGTGGCACTCTACGACCAGTGGCTGGGCGGGCATCTTCGCTTGCGCTGCCAAAGCATCATGAGTTGCCTCGTCGTGCATAGCAACGGTGACGTACCGCTCTGCCAAAATCTCAATGTGGTGTTGGGAAATATCCATGAGCAATCGCTCGACGAGATTTTCAACGGTGCATCGGCCTGTCAGACCCAATGCCAGTATTCCAAGGACTGCAATGAGTGCTGGATAAACTTCCACCGTAAGTATGACATCATCCTCGTGCGCAACTTCGAACGGTTATTGCCCAAATGGCTCATTGAGAAGTTCTACGGCCAGTACCAATGGACGGCAGACCCAAAGCAGACCTATCGCAAACATCTAAACGCAATACAATGATACAAGAACTCATTAACCGATACAAGCGGATGCGTACGGAGCGGTTCCTTCACCAAACGTACCAATATCAATATGCCTTCGTGGGCATGGGGCAGCACTCGCTGACCAATCTCTATCCCGTTCTTCATTACCTCGGAGTGCCACTGAAATACATCTGCGTCACGTCGGCAAGAAAAGCCCGACTGATAGAGCAGAAGTTTCCTGATGTGAAAGCCACGACCTCGCCGGGCGAGATTCTGAACGATGAAGCCATCAAAGGCATTTTCGTCTCAGCCTCCCCGTCGGCACATTTCTCCCTTGCCTCGCAAGTGCTCCGCAGTGGCAAGTCGCTTTTCATCGAGAAACCACCCTGCCGGACATCGGCAGAACTCGACACGCTCATTGATTTACAGCGGCTCCACGGCTCGCCCGTCGTCATGGTCGGCTTGCAGAAACGCTATGCCCCAGCCATCCAACTGCTAAAGATGCGTCTCAACAAGGAGCGCCTAATCAATTACGATTTGCATTATCTCACAGGCGCATACCCAGAGGGTGATGCTCTTTTAGACCTCTACATCCATCCTCTCGACCTCGTCTGCTTCTTGTTTGGCAAACCCGAAATCCTTGCCTGTCGTCAGATTGCCAAAGATTCTTACATCCTCATGCTCCGTCATCCCCACATCGTCGGCACGCTCGAACTCTCCACAGCTTACTCATGGTCTGATGCAGAAGAGTCGCTGAAGGTATGCACCTGTTCTGGCAGTTATTGCCTTTCAAAAATGGAAGGACTCTCTTTTACCCCTTCGTCACGGACTGTCTCAGGCATCCCGATGGAGAAATTGCGCCCTCACAAAAAAACTGTGGAATATCTCTATCAGAACAACAGTTTCACCCCCATATTGTCGGCCAACCAGGTCTATTCGCAAGGATATTACAATGAATTGGCCACTTTCGTGGAAGCCGTTGAACATCATAACAGCCACGTCATTTCGACTCTCGGAACAATAAAGGACACTTATCGGTTGATGGACAATCTGAAAAGGACTTAATGTCGTCCTTACGCCCTGGGAGTGTTTTGCAAATGGCCGAGCAAGAGCGATTTATGCAATCTTACCTTGCCTTAGTAGGCGAAGCTTCCAAGCTTTGCAGCGGTAATGTTTTTTATAGCCTGTCTATCTCTTCTTCTGTTAGGTTCGTGTACTTAGCAATTATCTCGACAGGCATGTTGTCGGCCTTCATTTGTTGCGCTATGGCATATTTCTCTGCAAAAACTCCTTTCGCCTGACCTTCCTCAAGACCTTTTGCTAGGCCTTCTTCAAGACCTTCCGCCCGGCCTTCCGCCCGGCCTTGCTCAATGCCTTCTGCCCGGCCTTGCTCAATGCCTTCTGCCAGACCTTTCATGTGTCCCTTCTTTTCCGCAGTTTCCATCGTGCTGAAATAGTCCCAGTACTCCTTGCGGCTCTCCTCATACTGGCGTCGCTCCAACTCTGAGTATCGGGCTATCTCGGCCTGCTCGAACAGCTTCTTGAAGATGCGGTCCTGAAGTGCCTTGGGGCGTTCCAGCAGACGGTATAGGTTGCGAAGGGCGAACATCCACTTGTCGAACATGCTCTCCAGTTCTTCCTCACGCTTGTTGAACTTCGGCATCTCCAAGTAGAGAAATGTCAGTTTCTCGTAGAACACGTGGTTGTCGGCCACGTCCTTCAGTTTTATTTCGTGACGGAAGCTGTCGTCAGCATACTCGCCATTGGGAAAGACGAAGTTCAGGATGCCCACGGTGTATACATTCTCCAACCGGTAGTTCCACTTGCCTTTGGGGGCCTGCTCACGAATAGGGGCAGTGGCGTAGTAGAGGCTGCGGTCCTTGAAGTACTCTTGCTCGGCCTTCTGCATCTCGACGATGAAGCGTCCACCGTCGCGCGTCTTGCAATAAACGTCGAAGACGGCACGGCGGTCACCATGGCCGTCGCCCAACTGCTCACCATTGAGATACTCCACGTCCTCTATCTCCTGCTGGTTTTCAATGAAGATAGAATTGAGGAAACTGATGAGCAAGTCCTTGTTCATCTCTGTACCGAACAACTTCTTGAAGCCGAAATCGGTATATGGGTTGATGTATTTCTCCTGGTGGAGCAGTTCGCCACCATGCAGTGTTGTGCCAAAGTCGTCTTGCATCTGATACCGTGTTTAAGAGTGTACGCTGCAAAAGTACGAATTATTTGGGAATTGGCAAAGAAAATGCTACAAAAAAAACGAAACGCCAAAGCTATTCGGGCTTTTTTGTTTTTTAAAAAAACGATGCAGTTTTCTCCATGAATGTTTGCCAGTATGAAAAATATTAGTAACTTTGCATCCGATTTGTAATAAGGTATGAAAAAGACAGGCGACGATTATTTTGACAGCGAGGAGTTCCAGGAGATGTTGGCCGGCTACGAAGAGGCGGTCGACAGCGGACAGCCTGTGTTCATGGATGCCGACGAACTGGCCGACATTGCCGACTACTACCAGATGAACGGCCAGCTCGACGAGGCCGAGGCTGCCATCTCGCTGGCACTGAGCCTGTCGCCGGGAGCCATAGCACCACTCACATACCGCATACACGAGGCTCTGTACAACGGAGACACCGAGGCGGCATGGGAGTGGCTGGACCAGATAATGGAGAAAGACGACCCCGACTATGTGTACTGCAGGGCTGAGATACTGCTCAGCGAGGAGCGTATGGACGAGGCCGACGAATATCTGAAAGAGGAGTTCGGCAAGGTGCCCGCCGACGAGTGCCAGGACTATGTGGTTGACGTGGCCAACATCTATGCCGACTACAACTATCCCGAGAAAGCTATGGAGTGGATGGCGCGTGCCAAACAGGAGGACACGCCAGAGTTTAAAGAGCTGATGGGACGCACACTCTTCGGACTGGGCAAGTATAAGGACAGCCAGCGCATCTTCAACGAGCTGATAGACTCCGACCCGTACTCGAAATACTACTGGAACGCTCTGGCCGACGCACAGTTTATGGACGAGGACTACAAGAATGCCATAGAGAGCAGCGAGTATGCCATAGCCATAGACCCTAAAGACCCCGACAGCCTGATGTCGAAAGCCAACGGGCTCTTCAAGCTGAGCAACTACGACGAGGCACTGGAATACTTCAGACGCTACTCCGAGCTGGTGCCCGACGACGAGTTCGCCTACATGAACCAAGGCACGTGCCTCATTAACATGGGGCGCAACGAAGAGGCCATCGACGTGCTCGGGAAGGCTATCAAGGTGGCCGGCAAGCGTGAGACATATCTGCCCGACATCTATCAGGAGCTGGCCTTCGCATACAGCGAGACGGGCAGGACGGAAGAGGCCCTGGACTGTCTGGAGAAGACCGACGCCATGGACTGTGACCACGTGCAGATAGAGGTGGTGAAAGGCCACATACTGCTGGCCGACGACAGGATGGCCGAGGCAGAGTTCTACTTCAAAGATGCCATACAGCAGAGCGAACAGCCATACAAGACGCTGATGAGGGTCATAGTGTCGCTCTACGACAACCGCTATGTGGAAGCAGCCTACAACATGTTTCTCAGCTATTTCGATAGTGCTCCTGACGGCCAGGCCGAAGGTTATGCGTATATGGCACTGTGCTGCTACGACCTGAAGAAATATGGCGAGTTTCTGGCATACCTGAAGAAGGCCTGCCAGCTGAACCCCAGGGAGTGCAAGCTGGTGCTGAGCCACATCTTTCCCGAGGACTTGGAGCCAGAAGAATACTACACGTATATCTGTGGAAAGTTAAAAGCGTGAAAGGACAAAGGAAATGTTACGACAACTATATATAAAGAACTACGCTCTCATCGATGTGCTCGACATAGAGTTTCGCAGTGGTTTCTCTGTGATAACGGGTGAGACGGGTGCAGGAAAGAGTATAATCCTCGGCGCCATAGGCCTGTTGCTGGGCCAGCGTGCCGACTCGAAGACGGTGAAGAGCGGTGCTGACCGCTGTGTGATAGAGGCCCATTTCGACCTGACGAACTACCCCAACGATGACTTCTTCGCACAGAACGACATCGAGGCCGACGCCTCGGACACCATCATCCGCCGTGAGCTGACAGCACAAGGCAAGAGCCGTGCTTTCATCAACGACAGCCCGGTGCCACTGACACTGCTCAAGGAGCTGGGCGAGAGGCTGGTCGACGTACACTCGCAGCACCAGAACCTGCTGCTCGGCAAGCACGACTTCCAGTTGGGCGTCGTCGATGTCATAGCCGACAGCGCCGACGCTTTGTCTGACTACAGGAAAGCCTGGGCCGACTATCAGACTGCCGCTCGACAGCTGGAGACTCTGCGCGAAGAGATAGAGCAGAACAGCCGTAACGCCGACTTCCTGCAGTTCCAGTACGACGAGCTGTCGGCCGCCAGGCTGAGCGACGGCGAGCAGGAGGAGCTGGAGCAGCGCAGCGACACCATGACACATGCCGAAGACATAAAGTCGGCACTCTATGTGGCTGCCACAGCCCTCGACGCCGACGATGGTGGGATAGTGGGCCAGCTGAAGAAGGCCACGGCAGCACTGCAGGCTATAGCCAGCGTGCTGCCCGGAGCCGACGAACTGGCACAGCGGATGGACAGCAGCTATATAGAGCTGAAGGACGTGGCGGCAGAGATAAGCAGCAAGCTGGAGGACGTGGACTTCGACCCCTCGGAGCTTGACGCCGTCAACACACGGTTGGACCGCATCTACGAGCTTGAGAAGAAGTACAAGGCCGAGACCGTAGGCCAGCTGCTGGCCATACAGAAGGACTTGCACGACAAGCTCTCGAACATAGAGAATGGCAGCGAGGCCCTGGCCGAGTTGACCGCTAAGGTGGAGAAGAGCATGGAGCAGTGCCGCCGCAAAGCCGACAAGCTGACAGAACAGCGGCGTAAGGGCGCCGCCCACATAGACCAGCAGATGCTGAAGCGGCTGGTACCTCTGGGAATGCCGCATGTGAGGTTTCAGACGCAGATGGAGAAGGGAGAGCTCACACACAGCGGCCAGGACCGCGTGGCTTTCCTCTTCAGCGCCAACACCTCGACCGCCATGCAGCCCGTGTCGCAGGTGGCATCGGGAGGCGAGATAGCCAGGGTCATGCTGTCGCTGAAGGCCATGATAAGCGGGGCGGTGAAGCTTCCAACCATCATCTTCGACGAGATAGACACCGGCGTGAGCGGAAAGATAGCCGAGCAGATGGCACAGATCATGGCTGAGATGGGCTCATCTGGCAGACAGGTCATAAGCATAACCCACCTGCCACAGATAGCGGCGCTTGGGTCGACACACTACAAGGTGTATAAAGATGAGACCCCGCAGGGCACTACAAGCCACATGCTGATGCTGGGCGACGAAGAGCGGGTGACAGAGATAGCACAGATGCTGAGCGGAAGCAACGTGACGGAAGCCGCAGTCGCGAACGCAAGGCAGCTGCTTAAAATTAAAAATTAAAAATTAAAAATAAAAAATTAAAAATTAAAAATCGAAAATCGAAATTTTTTGTTATCACCTTTTTTATATGAGACGTTTGTTGTTAGGATTTTCATTTGTCATCTTCTGTTTGTGCCTCAGCATGGGTGCTGCTGCACAGCCTTCGTGGGCTAAGAAAGCAGTGAAGTCGGTGTTCACCCTGAAGACGTTTGACCAGAATGGCACGCTGCTTGGCAGTGCCACGGGCTTCTTTGTTGGCACCGACGGCGAGGCTCTCAGCTCGTTTGCCCCTTTCAAGGGAGCCAGCAGGGCAGTGGTGATAGATGCTTCAGGCAAAGAGTATAGTGTGGACTGCATCCTCGGTGCCAACGACACCTACGACGTGGTCCGTTTCCGTGTAAGTGCTTCAAAGACACAGCCTCTGCCTGTCGCCACAGGACAGGCCGGCGTGGGCACGGCTGTGTGGCTGTTGCCTTACCGTGAGGCGAAGAGCGTGCCCCACGGCTCCATCGACAAGGCCGAGACATTCAGTGGCTCATACGGTTACTACACCGTGGCACTCACCATGCCCGACGGCTGTGTCGGCGCACCGCTGTTGGACGACGGTGGCAACGTGGTGGGCATGATGCAGCAGCCATACCATACAGGCGACGCCGTGAGCTATGCCGTCAGCGCAAGCTTTGCTGACAGCCTGCGCATAACAGGCCTGAGCATCAACGACCCCGTACTGAAATCGACCGGCATAAAGAAAGCGCTGCCCGATGATGTAGACCAGGCACAGCTGACACTATATCTCGCAGGGGCACAGTTGGACTCTGCTGCTTACATGGCTCTCGTGGACGATTTCATCGCGAAGTTCCCAAAGAGCCAGGAGGGATTCCTCTACAGGGCACAGGCCATGGCAAGTGGCGGCCACTTTGATGAGGCAGACCGCGACATAGAGGCAGCACTGAAGGTGGACGACAAACCCGACGAGGTGCACTACAGCTACTCACGGCTCATCTATCAGACCAATCTGTCGGCACAGCCGGCACCCTACGGTCCGTGGACACTGGAAAAAGCACTTGAGGAGGCCCAGACGGCATACTCCATCAACGCTATGCCTTCGTACCGCCATCAGCAGGCTTTCATACTCTTCGCTATGAAGCGTTACGACGAGGCAGGTACCGTGTACGAAGAGTTGTTCAACACGCCCCTGCGCTCGCCCGATCTCTTCTATGAGGCAGCCCGATGCAAGCAGATGGCCAACGACACCGTGGCCCAGATGGCACTGTTGGACAGTTGTCTGGCGCTCTTCTCAAAGCCGTACCTGAAAGAGGCTGCACCTTATCTGCTGGCAGTCTCGCAGGCAAAGATGGCAGTGGGGAAGAACCGTGAGGCGGTAAACCTTCTCAACGACTACGAACAGCTGATGGCAGCCAGCGTGAACGACCAGTTCTACTATCTGAGATACCAGGCCGAGGTGGCAGGACGCTTGTTCCAACAGGCACTCAACGACATCTCTAAGGCTATAGAGATGAATCCGGCGAGCGACCTCTACTATGCCGAGAAAGCATCCTTGCAGGTGAGGGTCGGTCTGTACGACGATGCCATGGAGACAGCCAAGGCCTGCATAAGCATAGCCCCCGACCATAGCGATGGCTACTTGTTCCTGGGTTTGTCGCAGTGCTTGAAAGGCATGAAGGCGGAAGGCCTGAAGAACCTGCAGAAAGCTAAGGAAATGGGTGACCCGCAGGCCGGACAATTAATAGAAAATTACTCGAAATGACAATGAACTGGGACTACGTACTTACAATATTTATCGCAGCAATACTTGGCGGAGCCATAGGCCTTGAGCGCGAATACCGCTCAAAGGAGGCCGGTTTCCGCACTCATTTCCTTGTCGGCCTGGGCTCGGCCCTCTTCATGGTGCTGTCCATGCACGGCTTCGATGGTTTCGAAGGGCAGCCAGGGGTCATCATACAGCGCGACCCGGCACGCATGGCGGCCCAGGTGGTCAGCGGCATCGGCTTCATAGGTGCCGGCACTATCATCTTCCAAAAGAATGTGGTGAAAGGTCTGACGACTGCTGCTGGGCTATGGGTGACATCGGCTATAGGCATGACCGCAGGCGTGGGAATGTACGGCCTGGCGACCATGGCTACACTGATGGTACTGGTATGCCTTGAGGGAATGAACTTCGTGCACCACCGTATATTCAAACATCCGCACCGTGAGTACGATGCGGATGAGAACCAAGATATGGTGGGTAAGTGAATCTTTAAACTACAAACCTTCGTTTCTGGGACTATAGCTCGTCGCTGGTATAGCCTGCGGGCAACTGTCGGCAGTTGTATTGTGAAGCCATGATTTCGCCGTATGCCCCCGCTGAGCGTATGGCCAGCAGGTCGCCACGGTGGCAGCAGTTAAGGTCGGTCTGCTTCGCAAAGACATCGGTAGACTCGCAGATGGGCCCTACGACGTCGTAGGTGTCGAGCGGTTCGTTGCTTGAGATGTTCTCTATTTTGTGGTAAGCCTGGTAGAGGGCGGGGCGAATGAGGTCGGTGAACCCCGCGTCGACAATGGCAAACTTCTTCACGGCCCCTTCCTTTATATATAATGTGCGCGTGATTAGCGACCCCATCTGTGCCACCACGGCGCGGCCCAGCTCGAAGTGCAGAGTCTGGCCTGGACGCAGCTTGAGATGGCGGGCGTAGGTGGAGAAATAGGTTTTGAAGTCGGGTAGGGGAACGCGGTTGGGGTGCTGGTAGTCTACACCCAGTCCGCCACCAACGTTGATGTGCTCCAGGCGTATGTGGTGGCGTTCCAGTATGTCCTGGAGCTCGTTGATGCGGTTGCACAGTGCCTGGAAGTCGCCCATGTCGAGAATCTGCGAGCCAATGTGGAAATGCAGTCCCACGACGCAGATGTTCTTCATCTGCTTTGCCCTCTCTATGACGGTGAGCATGTCGCCCATAGCTATGCCGAACTTGTTTTCCGCCAGCCCCGTGGTGATGTTGGAGTGGGTGTGGGCACCTACGTTGGGGTTCAGGCGGAAAGCCACGCGGGCGGTCTTGCCACGTGCTGCTGCCAGGAGGTTGATGACCTCCAGTTCGGGAAGACTCTCCACATTGAAGCAGAAGATGTCGTGATCAAGTCCAAGGTTTATCTCCCAGTCGCTCTTTCCCACTCCGGCGTACACTATTCTGCTGGCAGGGAAGCCTGCACGCACACATGCCTCAATCTCGCCACCGCTGACACAGTCGGCCCCAAGGCCGGCCTGGCGGATGGCACGCAGAATCTTCTGGTTGGCATTGGCTTTCACGGCGTAGTGAACGACAAAGCCCTCATATCTGTGCGCCTCGTGGTTGATGGCATCGAGAGTGCGGTGCAGCAACTCCATGTCGTAGTAGTAGAATGGTGTGCGCAGCGACTCAAATCTATCTATGGGGAATATACCTTTTGACATAATCTTACATAATCTTGGTAAAGCTATTTCTTGAACATTTCTACATGCTGGCGTATCAGCTCCTCATCGTTGAAATAGTCTATGCGCATGGCACGGCGCACCTCGTCCATCGTTGCGGCAGCCACTTCGCGTGCCTGCTCTGTACCACGGCGGAGCATGTTGTACACTTCGGGTATGTCCTGCTCAAACTCATGGCGGCGCTCACGCATAGGTGCCAGGAACTTGTTGAGCACCTCGTTGAGGAACTTCTTGCATTTCATGTCGCCAAGACCTCCACGACGGTAGTGGTCTTTCAGCTCGTCGAGGTTCTGGTACTCTGGCCAGAAGTCGCTGAAGTCCTGGTCGGTAGAGAAGGCATCGAGGTAGGTGAACACGGCGTTGCCCTCCACATGGCCCGGGTCGCTGACGTTCAGGTGCTCAGGGTCGGTGTACATGGAGCGCACTTTCTGCCACACCTCGTCGGCGCTGTCGGAGAGGTATATGCAGTTGCCCAGACTCTTTGACATCTTCTCCTTTCCGTCGGTACCAGGCAGACGGCGTGCTGTGAGGTTCTCGGGCAGCATGATCTGAGGCTCTACGAGCACCGGGGCATACGTGTTGTTGAAGCGGTTGACAAGCTCTCTGGTCACCTCGAGCATGGGCTCCTGGTCTTCGCC
>Ga0247610_10009190_pt1 | contig 9994 bp, 1 predicted proteins | sample 174DNAGHGhighgp2_FD_193483 | JGI IMG/M metagenome (GOLD analysis project Ga0247610, IMG submission 193483) | Sheep rumen microbial communities from Palmerston North, Manawatu-Wanganui, New Zealand - 1742 DNA GHGhigh gp2 | ecosystem: Host-associated > Mammals > Digestive system > Stomach > Rumen ... | reverse complement strand
GCCCCACTCCCCAATCCCCAATCCCCAATCCCCAATCCCCAATCCCCAATCCCCAATTTATTCAATAATTATAATTTCAAATAATTAATTATTTTTTATAATATATTATAATATAATTTTATTATTATTTTTAATATTATATAAATTATAATTTTAGGAAAAATGGAAGAAATAGATGGCACTAATATAAATCAAATTGAAAATCAAAATAATATGAATGATTTAGGAAATAATGTGAAGCCTGAATTGAGTGTTACCCCTTATCAAAAAACAATAATTTCTCAAATAGATCCAACAAGTCAAGGTGAAGTTAGATTAATGTCTTTAGAAGAAAAATTAAAATTAGATGTTCCAGGATATATAGTATTAGATAAAATAGATGAATCAATGAACTTTGATATACTATTATATATCATCAAGGATTTTTTGATGATGTTTATATTACTTTTATCTTCTTCACTTAACTTCAATTATCTTTACTTGCCTTTTATATTAGTTGGCTTAATGTATAATTGTCTAATTTTAGAGAATAAATCAAGTAGTAGACACACAAAACTTATTTTAGAAATAATTGTATTGATATATTCTTTTCTTCTAATAGTTTTCAAAATTATATCTATACTTTTGGTATTTCAAGAAAATGAATTTTATTTTGAACATAAAGATATTTTTATTAACTTAGGTATATCTTATCTTATTGATGAAGATATTATATATTTAGTAATTACCTTTTTAGGTGAGGGAATAGTCTTTTTATTTAGTTCGGCAGCAATTATTATATATAAAGTTACTAGAATAACCGATGAAGAAATTGAAAGTCGTTACTTTAAAAAATTAACTTATGATTCATTATTTACTATTATGAAAAAATATTTATTCACTTGCTATTTTGTCCTTTCTGGAGTTGCAGTCTTTAATAAATCTATAATAAGCTTATTATACATTCTTCCTCTTTGTTTCCTTTTGTTTCTATTTGCAATTGATGTAAAAAAAAGAACAATATATAATTTATTTAGGATTTTCATAATAATTTTATTATATTTATTGATTTTAGAAATTTTGTTAATTAATTTTACCAATATCTATTCAATTGCACAAAAATATTTTTTGAGTGATGATAATTTTTTGTTATTGTGGCGTCAAATAGGATTTTATTTTGCTTATAATGAATCAGAAAAATCATTATTAAACTTAGAATTTGAAAAACTGCTAGAATATCCATTTAGATGCTTGACAATTGTTACATTTTCATTATGTACAAAAGCTGTTTCAAAACATGAATTGCAAATTGCTAAAAAAAGTGATGATAAAAATGAAAAAGGAGAAAATGAAGATAATAAAAGTTTATTAGAGAAATTTTATGATAAATTAGCACAAATATGGTTAAGCCCATTCTTTATCCTTCACATATGTAGAATTTTGGCCATTTTTTGGATATATTATTTTAGAAATTTTTATTCTTTAGGTATTTTCATATGGTTATTCTTCTCGTTTTTATATTTACATGTTGGAACAAATAGGTTTTGGACAACTTTTATTCTAATACCATGCATAGCCATTTCATTATTTTGTATTCATATTAGTAAAATTGATGGAATATTTGAGTTTTTGAAAAAAGAAGAAAATGAAAATGAACAAAATATTGAAAAAGAAAAAACAATCATTAAGTATTTTCATTTTGGTTTAAGTAAATATAATTATGATTATTTAGGATATATTTTTTTAATTATTTTTTATTTTTTTGCAAATTATTTGCTTCATGCATTAAATGAATATAATAAAAGTTTACTGAAATCTCCTATTCCTCCCTTTGTGCAATCTAACTCTATAAATGACGATGATGATAATGAAATTGATGAAAATGGGGTCAAAAATACTTCCAGCTTGCAAGATATTAATATAAGTGATAATAATCAAGATAATACTAATGCTAGTAATGATATTTTAGCAAGTGGAGTAAATTTAGATAATGATTTGCATCTTGAAAACAAAATTAAATTTAAAGGTGAAATAAAAAAACATAAAAAAATAGATTATGAGGATGATGAAAATATAAGTGAAGAAGAAAAGGTAAAAATAACATTAAATAATATAATAGTAAAAAATATTTTTGGAAATATTGATAAAATAACTTTAATTGCTATGTATTTAATAACATTTAATACTGCGAATATGATTCATTTCGTATTTTTATTATTATTTATGATTCAATTATTATTTCCAGATGTTATAAGAGTTATTTGTGTTTATGTTATACAATTATTGCAAATTTTTTATTTAATTGAATTTATAATGCACTTATTAAAAGTGTATAAATATGAAAGTTTTGAAAAAAATATAAATAGTATAACATTTTGCTTACCATATAAGAAGGAACTCGATGAAACTTCATTGGAAATATTAATATATTTTGCAGTATATTGTTTCTATACTCAATATCAATTGTTTAATTATAAATTATATCAACAATTGGTAGACAATGAAAAAATAAATATAACTAATTATATAAACATAAAATTCCCAAATTCTCCACTTGTGAAAGATATTTTATTTTTTATAGGAAGTATAATTATAAATCTGTATGTTTGGCTTATTGTACTTTTATTTATATTTTTTTCATGCTATTTCGAAGTGAATTTAATTTTTGGAATAAAATTAGGGTGCTTTTTGCTTTCTTTATATTTCCTAATGTTATACATTCAAGATCCAAAAAATTCAAAATTAACAATAAAGTCAAGTAGATTTGTCCTTATTTACTCAGCTGTAAATACATTACTAGCATATATCTATCAACTATTATGCCATCCTTTAACTGGTTTAAAAGATGCAATTGATAGTTCAAATAATTTTTTAATTAAAAACTTTCCAAATATTGGCTTTACAAAATATAATGAAGTTGAAAATGAATTATATATCAAGCTATTACCACATTTTTTCACAAACTTTTTAAGCTTGTTATTTGTTTTTGAAATGAAAAGAACTATTAAAGTTAATAAAAAGATGCTATCAAAATTATATACAAAAAGACAATCTACAATAAAAAAGTCAGAAGAGGAAAATGATAATAATGAAAATGTTAATAATGATAATGAAGCAGAAACTAAAGATAAGAAAGAAAGTCCAGCTGAAAAATATGAAAAAAATAGTAAAGAAATGACAATTCTTGAAATAAAAAATTTATTTTTTAATATTATTATGATCATAACCAAATTCTATTGGCTTTTTTTATTCATGGCAGTATGCATTTTATTTACAACATATTATTTAACATTAGGAATGATTATTTATCTAATTATATTTGGACTTACTTTTATATTCGCTTTTTTCAATATAATTAACACCTTGGATAAGTTCATTAAAAAAGATTCTTATTTTATTTCAAAAGTTATAAGATATTCTTTAATAGAAGTAAAATCTCATATAAAGCAAAACAAAAATTCAAGAAAAGTAGCTTTCAGATTTTTATTTGGAACTAATTGCATTTATTTATTTTTATTTTATTTATTTGGGGTTTTTTATTTATTTGAGGAAGGGTGCAATCCTTCTTACTGGGAAGGATGTGATGATAATCATATGTCTTTTTTTTCTGCAAATAGCCAAGGCAAAAAAGAATTAATTATTTCTATTAGTTATTTATTTGGATTTTATGTTAAATTAAAAAATATTGGATTAATAACTGCAGCTTGGGCCGATCTTCTTTTATTTTGCTTTATAGCATTTGATGTTTATATTCAAAAATTAGAAAATTATTTTACAGAATTATCTGTAGAAAATAGAAAAAGATATAAAGTTTTGGCAAATGAAAATATAAAATTAAAACCTTTGTCTCTATTAGGAGAAACTAATATTTTGGCAAATATTGAAGCAAAAATAATTTCTAATAATATAAATAAAAAAATGCAAGGAAATTCAAATTCAAGAAATCCGTCAATGGGAAATGATAATGATAATAGTAATGATAATAATAATGATAATGGTAATGATAATAATAATGATAATGGTAATGATAATAGTAATGGTAATGATAATAGTAATGATAATGGTAATGATAATAGTAATGATGAAAGCCAATTAAATGAATATGAAAAAGAAAATGAAATTGATATAGGAAATATGTCAAGGAAATATTATGACTATTTAGTTAAAAAATATAATGATTTATTCCAAAGTGTTGAAAAACATTTAAGTAAAAAAATAACAGAAAAATTTATTAAATTAGGAAGAAGATATATTGTGCAGTTTTTAGAAGCTTTCAAAAAAGCAGCAACTTCCGATGTTAAATTATCGGAAGCTAATAATAAATATAAAATAATAAAAGGTATTAAACAAGTCTATGAAGAAATAATTATTTTTCTATTGATATGCACAGCTATTTCAAAATTAAATATTTGGTCTTTTATTTATATGATTTTTGCTCTATTTTTAATTTTAACAAAAAAATCTATGAAAAAATATTATTTTTTATTTTGCTTTATAATTGTTTCAATTATTTTTCAAAATACTATCTTTGTCTCAAACATTAGAAAAGAAACAGATCCAGGTCAATTTAACTATAACGATGACGATGATGATATTAATATTTTAGAGATAATTAAAAAAAAGCTAGGCTTTCCTTGGTATACTGATTATATAGATGATAAAAATGGATTTTTTTTGGGATTAGGTGTAAATAGGATGCAAATTAATTTAATGTGGATGGACTATATAGAAGTCATTATTTTATATATTTACTTAGATTTCTTTTCTTATAGCATTTACCAAGATGTCCAAAATAAAGGGAAAGTAGATAAAGGAATGGATAAAATTAATTATTATAATTTACATTTAAATTCAAAAGTAAAAGAATGTGTTGAAATGCTAAGTGAAAAAGAATACAAAAAACATTATAAATGCATGAAGTATGATTTTAATATAGATATAGGTACGTATGAGGAATTTAAAGATAAAATCTTACTAAATAAGCCAAAAGAAATTGAATTAAAAGAAATAAAGTCTGAAGAAAAGGATATAAAAGGAGATGAAAGAGAAAGATATAATTCAGTAAATAATCCAGATGTTATTTTAGATATAATGAGAAAAACCGAAGTTTCAGATGATAATCATCAAAAAAATATTAAAAAAAAGAGTCATGATGATACAATAATTAAATATTATTCAAAAGACGAGATTAAAGAAAGTCCATTGCTGGCAGCTTTGGAAAATTCTAAAAGATTAGCTAAAAAAAAGAATTTAATGATAAAATCCTTAGAAGAAAAAGATGAAAATACTTTTTTAAATGGCTTCAAAAAAATGGTATATTTATCTTTACATAATGTTATTTTAATCATAATTATGATTATTTCAATGATGGTATCTGGATTATTATCTATTTTTTACATAAGTTTTTCTTTAATATTTTTAATGAAAAGCAATTCTATGTATGTCGGTGATCCATATTTATATCCTAAATCAATAAAAACAGTGCTCAGAGTAGCTATATTAGTTGATATAGCAATACAAACTCTATATCAAACACCATACATTGATACTGGATCTAAAACTAATACTTTATATATAATATTAAAAATTATTGGGTTTAATAAAATTATACATTTTGGAGAAAATTTTAATGCCGAAGAATTTGAAATTGCTCCAGAGCAAATGATTTTAGTTTTGGCTAAGGCTTTTACTTATTTCTTTATGAGTTTGCAAATATTAATATATTCTAGTCAAGACTTCCAAGAATATTATTTATCTTATTTGCTTACTAAAAATTTAAATTTGAGAAGAATATCATTAATGAATGTATTTAGATTTAACAATAAAAGAATTGAAGTAATGGGAAGATCAATAGCTTTAAGAAAAGAAATGCAAAATTCAATGGTTTTGCTACAAAAAAGATTAGAATCATGGAATAAAAGTTTATCTGCCATAGGAACTGGAAAAAAGTTGCCTATAGATATATCAAAAGATTCAAGAAAATCAAAGGATAAAATTCATAAAAATGAAGAAGAAAAAGGAAATAAATTAAAAAATTTATTAAAATCAGTGAAAACTCTTAGTGATTTACCTGAAATTGCCGAAGAAAAAAATGAGGAACAAAATGCTGAAAAAAAATTTTATGATATTTTTGGAGTGAATTTAAATAAAAATGAAAATGAAAAAATAGGAAAAAATGAAAAAAGTGAAGAAGATGATGAAGAAGAAGAAGAAGAAGAAGAGGATGAAGAAGAAGTATATGTGCCTGAAAAAATTGTAAAAGAAAAAATAAAAAGTTGGATATTCGGAAGAATATTGATTAGAATTCAACTATGGCTACATAAAAAAGTTGCATCATATAATTCAATAGATGTAGATGAAAGAGATGTATATGAAAAGGAACTGATCCAAGGAAGAACAACTATATCTAGTATGTTAGAGACAATGGTTGAAATGCAATTAAATACAATTGACTTAAGTAAATTTACTTCAGATGAATTGATAGAAGTAAAGAAATATTTTGATGGGACTAGAGAAAAAGAATTAATTAGACTAAAAAAAGAGAGAGAAAAAATAGAAAAATTAAAAAAAACAGGGAATCAACTCATAACTTTAAATCAATTAAAAAAAGAAGCTAGTAAAGGTATGGAAGGAAATAAAAAAGAAATAAATGAAACAAAAAGAAACTCATCATTTTATGAAAATATGAAATTACAGGATGAAGAAAATCAGAAAAATGTAATAGATACCACACAACCTAAATTTAAAGAATTAGAGAAGTTTACATCAAATGAATTATTTGTAAAATATTTAAAAACAAGTTATATATTAGGATGTATTATGACAGATATAATTGCATTTTGTTCAAACCAATTCCATTGGTTATGTTATATAATGATGTTAATAGATCATGCATGCTCTCCATCAATTTTGTCTTTATTCTATCCTTTTTCAATATTTTGTTATGCTATTTTAGAATATCCAAGACCTAAAAGAACCTATTGGAAAATATGCTTATTATATACTGTTATTCTTATAGCCATCAAATTTGTTGTTCAACTTGAATTATTTGTTAAAATATTTGAGAAAGATGATGAGACTGATGCTTCAGGTAATGCAAAAAATCCATATCAAGATTTTATTGAAAACATACAACATTTTAAAATAGGCTTGATTTTCTATGATTCTACTTTTAGTATAACTTTCTTTAATTATATAGTATATGATGCCCTAGTTATTATTTGTCTATTAATCAATAATTATTTACTAGTATCTAAAGGAATATGGATTAAAAGAGAACAAGAAATTGAAACCATATATCAAGCCATGGAAAGAATAGCTTTAACAAAGCATTTAAAAATACAAGATGTAGAAGAAACTAAGGCATTTAATTTTAAATGGCTTTTTGGCGGTATTATTAATAAAAACAAAAATGCAGGAATATTCTCTAAACAGTATTCTACATCGTGTGGTAAAATGATAAAAGCAAAAGATCATCACAATTTACAAAAAAAAAGTCCATTATTTTTTAAAAAGCTAGCTGATTTAAAAAGGAAAGATATAAGTAAAGCTACTAATATGAAAGAAGAGCAAATGAATAATGCAATGAAACCAGTATTTTTAGAGAAATATAATGAAAAAGATAGAACATATTTTCAAAGGCTATTCCCAACAATAAGAAATGAAAAGCCAGGGAATCAATATTATCCCTCATATACTATAACAATGTTAGTTATAATTATATATATCATATTATTTTATACTAATATGAACCAAGATAAAACATTTGGCGCAGTTTCTGTTGATACAAATCAATTTAGTGGTTCAATGGTCATATTTTTGATTATTCATGTAATATTTTTAGTATATGATAGAATTATATATATAAGCCAAAATAGAAATAATTTGACATATGATTATATTATATATGACAAAAAAACATGTGCTCCAATAACAGTTAAAGAATTTAGTTATATAAAAAATGAGATATCTCTTCAAAATCATAATAATAAAAAAGATAAATTTTTCATTCCTTTCGAATATATTGAGAAAACCAAAGATAAATATAATATAGTTTATATGCAAATAGAAGAATTTAACTTTCCTTTATTGCAAAAATATATTTTACATTTAGTAATAACTATTTTTTCCCATATTTTCGTATTTTTTTATTTACCAATGAAAGGAAATTATAATATTGCAAATGCAATTTATTGTATAGAAGGTGAGGATTGTAATGATTTTATATATAATCCAATGTTAATTCTATTTTACATCCTATATATAGTTTATTTAATAGGCTCTGGTCTTCAAGTTAAATATGGTTTTTATGATTTGAAAAGAAAATCATTATTAAAATCAGGAAATAGTTCAATTAGTGGAGGAATTTATGCAGGATATAAAGCTATTCCATTCTTATATGAAATAAAATTAGCAATAGATTGGACTTTCACTAGTACTTGTCTAGATCTATTCCAATGGAATAAATTTGAAGGAGTGTATGATACTATATATGCTACCTATTGCTCAATGACAGCAAAAAATTCTCAATTCGTAGGACAAAGAGTAAAAAAATTTATGAAGATTGGAATGGGAGGTACAATGTCATTTGCTTTGATTTTATTATTAGTCATTCCATTAATGTTATTTAGTTCTCTTAATCCTACAAATGAATTAAATAATTTATTAGGCGCTACTTTAACAATAGATTTAGCAATATTTTATAATAGTGGAGCATTTAAAAATTATACTTTATTTGAAAATTCAAAACCTCAAAGCATTAAAAGTTTATTCCCAGGCGGAGAAGTCGATTGGAAGGGATATAAATATTCTGAATCTATTGAGACAAAAAATTTCCCTCAAGACCAAATCCAAAAAGTGCAATTTTTTAAACAAAGTGACAGAAATTGGGGATTAACAAAACCTCACATATTAAATTTAATAAATACCTTAGAAGATTTAGTTAGCTTTAATAATAAAGATGAAATAGATAAAATATATATTGTTATGGAATACAAATTTGAGCGTCCTCTTCCAGCTGAAGCCAAAAAAGCATCAAATAGAATAGATACAATTATCTATGATGAAAGTAAAGTTAATAGATATGGAGGAAATGAAACAGGAATTGAAAAATTAAGTGAAATAAAAGAACTATTATTAAAATGTAATAAAGATTATAATGTCACATTTAATGATTTTTATTCTGTACCATTGAGACTTACAGCTAATTTAATTCCTGGAATAATTTATGATGAAAAGCTTAATTTTAATTTTGATGTTACTTTGGGATTTATAGGATGCGAAAAAGAGGATAATGATACTAATTATTTGGAATCATATTTTACCCTTGAAAAAATAGGAAAAATAGGAGATGATGAAGAAGGAGGGTTAATCTTTCATGTTTTTAGTGATAAAGTATCTTCTTCTACTTCTGGATATAGTGTACTTACTTTTTATGTATCTTTTGTATTGCTAGCTGGAACTTATGTTAGAAACTTCTTTTCAGGTCAACCTACAAAAATAACTTTAACAGAACTCCCTAATCCTGAAGCAATAATTAATTTATGTGAAGGAGTTCAAGTTTCAAGGTATTCTTTTGATTATGAACAAGAAGAAAAATTATATTATATATTAATAGAATTAATGAGGAGTCCTGATTATTTAAAGATATTAACAGAATCAAGCACTAAACAGTTCGAAAGAAGAAGAGAATTAACAATTAAGGAAAGAGATAATAGTGCCTTAAAATTTGAATAGATATTTAATATTTAAAATAATATTTTGATATTTATCTAAATAATATTTATATCTTTATATTTATGAGTCGTAAGTTTAATTACAAAGATGAATATGTTTGGATAAAAAATCAATTTAATGGCATAAAAATTTAATATAATTTTATTTATTATTATGTATTTTAAATTATATAAATAATAAAATAATTAAAAAAACTAAAATATTATTATAATAAATTTAAAATAAAATTAATTTTTTAAAATAAAATTCTAAATATTAAATTAAAATATTATATGGGGAT
>Ga0247610_10009189_pt1 | contig 9996 bp, 3 predicted proteins | sample 174DNAGHGhighgp2_FD_193483 | JGI IMG/M metagenome (GOLD analysis project Ga0247610, IMG submission 193483) | Sheep rumen microbial communities from Palmerston North, Manawatu-Wanganui, New Zealand - 1742 DNA GHGhigh gp2 | ecosystem: Host-associated > Mammals > Digestive system > Stomach > Rumen ... | reverse complement strand
CTTCATCTAACATTGAAGTTGAAAGATTACAAAGAAAAATTACTGAACAAGAAAATTACAACTCATCTTTATCTATGCAAGTAGATGAGTTAGCAAGCTTAGGAAACATTCAAAATGTTGCAAAAGAATATGGCCTAAGTTATAATAATGATAATATAGTTGTAATAAAGTAGGAAAGAAGTTAAAAATATGAGATATAAAGGCAATACAATTAGAATTAATATTTTATTTATTCTTGTTATTGTCTTTTTATTTGGCGTAATAGGATATAAATTATGGCTTGTAGCAACACATAATACAGTTGAAGGATCAAATCTTGCTGCTATAGCAAAGAATAGAACGACTGTAACAAAAAAGATTCCAGCTACTCGTGGAAATATATATGATGCTCAAGGAAATACTTTAGCTCAAAATGTTAATTCATATATAGTTGTAGCTTATCTTTCTAAATCAAGAACAACAAATGAAAAATATCCTAAGCATGTAGTTGATAAAGAAGGTACTGCAGAAGCCTTAGCAGGTGTCTTGGAACCTCTTAATGCAACCATGACTAAGGAATATATATTAAAACTTCTTAGTCAAGAGGGATTATATCAAACATATCTAGGACCAGGCGGAAACGGAATAAGTGAACTTGTTAAACAAAAAATTGAAAGTTTAGCATTACCTGGTATAGGATTTGAAAAATCATCAAGAAGATATTATCAACATGCTGACTTTGCCTCTTATATAATTGGATATGCAAGACTTTATAAAAAAGAAGATACAAAGAAAGAACAAGATGAAATAGTTGGTGAATTAGGAATAGAAGGTTACTGTGATAACTTCCTAAAAGGAACCGATGGCTCTATTACATATCAAAGAGATGCTAATGGATATCAATTAGCTAATACAGAAAGTTTTATTACTCCAGCTAAAGATGGATTTGATGTTTATTTAACTATTGATGAACAAATTCAAATATTCTTAGATAATGCTGTTGATGAAATTGAAGCGTTTAATCCATCGTGGGCAATATTTACATTAACTGATGCTAAAACAGGAGCAATAGTTGGTAGTGCAACATATCCATCGTTTAACCCAAATAAATTAAATATTACTAATTACAATAATCCTCTTTTATCATATCAATATGAACCAGGTTCAACTATGAAGATATTCTCATTTGCATCTGCAATTGAAGATGGACAATATCGTGGCGATGAAGTATATAGATCTGGTACTATTCAAGTATCTGATTATACAATTAAAGATTGGAATAAAACAGGATGGGGCAACATAACATTTGATACAGGATTTACTTATTCATCTAACGTTGCGGCTGTTAACTTAGCAAGAAGATTAGGTAAAGCAAAACTTACAGATTATTATAAAAAATTAGGATTTGGTGAGAAAACTGGAATTGAACTTGCTAATGAATATAAAGGTGAAATAGATTTTGAATTTGAAACAGAAATTGCATCTGCTTCATATGGACAAGGTATTACAGTTACACCAGTTCAAATGATACAAGCGTTAACTGCTATTACAAATGATGGTACAGTTTTAAAACCATATGTAATTAAGAAGATTCAATCACATGATAGTAAAGAATTATTATATGAAGGAAAACGTACTGAGCTTAGAAAAGTATATTCAACTGATACAGTTAATAAAATAATTGATTTAATGGATAAAACAGTTAATACAGATGATGGAGTAGCAACTGGTAAAAAATATGCATCTGATATGGTAAGATTAATTGGTAAAACAGGTACAGCTAACTACTCTGAAAATGGTCACTACGTATCTGGAAATGGTAAGACAATTAGATCATTTGCAGGTATATTTCCTAAAGATAATCCTGAATACATCTTATATATAGCTGTAAAAGACTTTGGTGGTGCATCTAAAGATATTGCAACTATTGTTAAAAACACTGTTGAAAATGTATCTAAATATAAAAATATAGATACAAGAGAATCTGATAAAGATGCATCTAAAATTGTAACTATTCCTAGATTAGTTAATAAGACTGTATCTAATGCAGTTAATAACTTATCTGTTGTGGGTATTGAACCTGTTATATTAGGAAATGGAACTGTTGTAACAGATACATATCCAAAGAAAGACTCTAAAGTTAATAAAGGATCACGTATATTCTTAAAAACTAATGGAGATTCATATACTATGCCTGATATAAATGGATGGTCATCTACTGAAGTAAGAAACTTTGCTAAATTTACTGGCATTACAATTGAAACTGAAGGATATGGATTTGTAAGTGCATGTGATGTACCTCCTGGTTCTCCAATAAATGAAGGTACAGTTGCACATATTACATTAACTAATATAGAACCTGGAAGCTTAACTACATAAAAGACGAGAAATCGTCTTTTTGTTGTATATATAAGTAATTTTATTATATAATTAAATTGGTGAATGAAGATGGCTAATAAAAAAGAAGAAAACAAAATGACTGATATTAAATCTAAATTAAATAATACATTTCCTATGGTAGTAGTTTTATCTATAGTATGTGTTATTTTATTAGGATATATATATACTCATAAAAATGATGATAATATTTACGTAGGTACAGTTTCAAATGAAAATGTTACAATTGGAAATGTACATTATTTTAAGAATTCAAAAATAAACTATTTTTATTCTTCTCCTGCATCATATACAGGAGAAGATAAAAAAGTATATTCATTTCAAATTGGTTATTTTGTAGAAGATAATAAAGGTGAATTAATACCATTCTTAACAAGAAGTGATAAAGTAGAAAAAGGTATTTCTTTAAAGCAAATTACTTTAGAAATGACATCATGGAATATCATTGAATTAGATAGTACAGGTAGTTATTTTAATAAAGATGTTAAACCTTATTTAAATAAAGTTCATTTTGTTATTAAAGCTACATCTAAAGATGATAATAACTATGATATTGTTATTGATAGTAAAGTTGATTATAAGAAAGTGTTATAATTTTAACATTTTCTTTTTTTATTTTCAAATATTTACTTAATTTTTAATAAATGTTATTATATTCATAATAGGTGAGTGGATATGAAGAGTAGAAATAGGAAATTATTATTCATACTTTTTGTGTGCATTATTTTAATGGGAGTAGGATATGCATTCTTAAGAAGTACATTAACAATAAATGGTGTAGGAGGATTCTCTGCTAATAGATGGCTAATTTACTTTGATGAAATTAGACCTAAAGCAGGAAGTGTAACAACTGCAACAAAGCCAGCGATAATTACAAATCTAGAAAAGACAAACATCCAATTCGATGTTGATTTAAACATGCCTGGAGAATTCTATGAATTTGATGTATATATCAAAAATGATGGAACAATAGATGCCATGATAGATGAAGTAATCATGCCTGAACTTACTGAAGAACAACTTAAATATATGAAATTTACTTACACATATGTAGATGGAACACCTATAAGAAAATGTGATGAATTAAAAGCTCAAGGATTTAGAGATACACGTCTTAGAGTTGAATATCTTGAGGATGCTGATTTAGAAGCAGTTCCAGATGATGGTACAACTCACTTTGATGTAACAATTACATATGTACAAGAATCTGAATGTGAATTAGACGAAATAGATGTGGATTTAGATCCGAATGGAGGAATTTACAATGAAACAACCGAAGTAACAACTGTTACACTTTCAAATGGACAAACATATGATGTAGGAATACCTACAAGAGAAGGATATACATTTGTTAAATGGTTAGAAGTAACTAATTCGGAATCATACGAAAATAACCAAGTAGTATTTAAAGGAAGAAATGTTAGATTACAAGCTCAATGGTTATTATCTGATGACGTTGTAGCAAGAATTGATAGAGAAGAATCAATTTACTATGTAACAATTCAAGCAGCTATTGATGATGCAAGAAATGGAGAAATGATTTATCTATTAAAGAATACATCAGAAGTATTTACAAATAATAAAAATGTAACATTAAACTTACAAGGATATAAAGTAACAGGATCTGGAACTAACCAAGAAGGGTATTCATTTACTTTAATAAATGGATCAATTGAAAATGAAGATGGAATAGGATTTACAAACCAAGGTACTCTTAATTTAGGTATAGATGATGGAAATGTATGTGATGTAGGAGATAAAACACATACATGTGCATATGAAGATGGATTTGTATCTATCTTAGGTACAACAAGAGGTATTGTTCAAAATGGAACAATGAATTTCTATGATGGATTTGTTGAAGGAAAACTTGCAATTGTTGGTTCAGTTAATAAAACACCTATACTTGAAGAATTAGGTGATGGTACATATAAATACTATATAGTATTTGTTGATCATGATGTAACAAGAGATGATCAAAAAGCTTATTTAAGTGCTGCACCTACAAGAGCAGTATCTAAGACAATAGTAGGAGGAAATATTTATTATTTCAACTTACAAGATAATGTTAATACATCATCTGTTACAGGTTATAGAATATATGCTATAAGAAACTTTGAAGGTGCATATAATATTACAATAAGTGATGGTGAACCAATTGTATTTGATATTATAGGTTATACTGTTGATATAGGTAATGATATTATTGTAAATGGTGATTTTAAAATCATGGATTCCGCTGAAACAAAAGGATCTTTGAATATATCACACCCAATTGCATTAAATGATAAAATTGAATTTGAAGATGTAACTGTTACAGTTGCAAGTACAAATGCTAATTTAATAAATAATGCTTCAGCTGATACAATAAAATTAAGAAATTCTACATTAAGATCTCAAAATGGAGTAGTTTTAAATAACAATTCATTTACTGGTGAATCTTTATTAATAGATATGGATGAAACGTCTTATATAGAAGGAAATACAATTGTTATTTCATCTAACAAACCAATTACAACAAGTGGTGGAAATATAAGACTAGTTGCTGCTGGTTGGGATGGAGCAGTTGTAATGAATGGTGCTAAACTAACTGTTAATGGTACAGATATTTCTGAACCTAATAGTGGTAGAGGAACAGTTCGTTTAAATAATGGTGCTTCATTAGAAATCAATAGTGGTAAAATAAGCAATTCAAATGAACATGCTATTTTATGTGAAAGAAATAATACAGTACAAATTAATGGTGGAGAAGTATATGCAAGTACAAATGCTATTTATTACTGTAATTCAACCATGGATGGTGGAAAAGTTTCGGGACATGGTTATGCTGTAAGAAAAGGAAACTTGACTTTAAACGATGGATTAATCGAGGGACTTGACTATGGTTGGTGGACTAGTACTGTTGAAACTGATTATTTAACAGTAAATGGTGGAAAAATTACTAGTATAGCTACAGTAACAGATAGTTCTTGTGTAAATAGTGGTACAGTTACAATAAATGGCGGTGAAATAGAAGCTTTAGATACTGGTATAACAACACAATATTTAACTATGAATGATGGACATGTTAAGGGTGGAAGATTTGGTCTTGCATCTCTAAATAAAAGTGCATATGATAGAAACTATTATTTAGTGTCTATCTTAGGTGGAGTAATTGAAGGTGGAACATATGGACTATATCATAAAGTAGACCGCTTAGTTATAGGAGAACTAGATGATACTATTCATATTGATTCTCCAGTTATAATTGGTGGAACATATGGAGTATATAAAAGTGGTGGAGACTGGTCATTCTATGATGGAATCCTAAAAGGTAAAACTAAAGGAAGAGAAGGAATTATTAATAAGATGCCTGATGCTTCACTTTTAATTGAAGATGATACTGAAGAAATAAATGAAGAATTATATCAATTAGCTTATTTATCTGAAACAGCTAATTATCTTCAAGTTGGAAATAATGAATATAATTCATTCAATAAATTATTTGCAAAAGAAGAAGGAGAAAATATTACAATTGAAGTAATTGATGATGGTAATATAGTTTATCCGCAAACAATACCAAGCGGAAGAGATATTGTCTTAAATTTAAATGGACATACAATTAATACTACTCAAGTTATTACAGTTAATTCTCCTATAGTAATAAATGATGATTTAGTTGAAGCAGAAGGAGAACAAGTATATAAAGGTAAAATTATAAGCGGAACAACTACACCTATATCAAGCACAAGTAATATCACATTAAATGGTGGCTCATATTATACAACTGCAGGTTGGGATAATTATACATTCTACTTTAGTGGTAGTGGAAAACTTACTTTTAATGATGGATATATTGAAAGTAATACAAGAAATTGTATTAAGTTAGATAATTCATCGAGTTTTGAAATGAACGGTGGAACATTACATAAGGATTCAGAACAAGCTATTTATTGCTCTAACAAAAATGGAGTTAAAATAACTGATGGATTAATCGAAGGAAATGCTGATACTATAAATAACTGTTCAGTTACAATGGACGGTGGTAAAGTAACAGGTTATACTAGAGTTTTCCGTGGTGGTTATTTAACTTTAAATGATGGTTTAATAGAAGGAAAAGCAACAGGAGGAACAGCTGCAACTGTTGAAACAGACACTTTAACAATGAATGGTGGAAAGATCACAGGTGCTGGTACAGGAAGAGGTACCTATGGCGGTGATTTCAGTACTGCAGTTAATAGTGGTACAGTTGTCCTTAATGATGGTGAAATTGAAGCCGTTGATTCAGGTATAATTGCACATTATTTAACAGTTAATGGTGGTCATATTAAAGGTGGAAGATACGGAGTTGTATCTCTAAATAAGAGTGCATATGATAGAAATTATTATTTAGCAACTATCTTAGGTGGAGTAATTGAAGGTGGAGACTATGGATATTATCAAAAAATAGATCGTTTAGTTTTAGGTGTATTAGATGACACTATTCATACTGATTCTCCAGTTATAATAGGTGGAACATATGGCGTTTATAAAACTGCTGGTTCTTGGGCTTTCTATGATGGAATTCTAAAAGGAAAAGAAGCAGGTAAATATGGCTTAATTGATACTCAACCAGATGGCGCTGTTTTAAATGAAGATGATACTCAAGAAATAAATGAAGAAACATATCATTTAGCTTATTTAACTGAAATGAAAGATTTCTTACAAGTGGGAGAACATACATATAATTCATTTAATAAACTATTTGAAAATGAAGAAGATACAGATATAACAATTGAAGTAATTGCAAATGGTGATTTTATGTATCCTCAAACAATACCAAGTGGAAGAAATGTAACATTAAAATTAAATAGCCATACTGTAACAACTACACATACAATTACAAATAATTCACCAATAATTATTAAAGATGATTTAGTTGAAGAAGATGGTGAACAAATATATAAAGGAACACTTAACTGTAAAAATGGTACAGTTCTAAGTCAAACTGGAGATTTAACCTTAAATGGTGGTAATATCATAGATTCATCTGGAGCATATGAAGTACCAAGTATACTTATGAATAGTGGTAAACTTACTATTAATAAAGGTAAAATTGATAACTATGGTGGTACGACAATTAAATTAAGGAGTTCATCATCTCTTGAAGTTAATGGTGGTGTAATTAACCAAACAAGTAGTACTGCAATCTATTGCGAAAGTAGTAATGCTATTACTATTAATGATGGATTAATATCAGGTGTTAAAAATGTTATTTATAACTGTACTACAACCATGGAAGGTGGAAAAGTAACCGGTAATAATGGAGTTATATCAGGTGGTACATTTACACTTAATGATGGATTTGTTGAAGGAAAGTCAACTTGGGAAACAACATCAACAGTTACTCCAAGTACTGCATATATCAATGGTGGAAAAATAACAAGTGGTGCTACTGGAACAGGTACATACGGAGGAGATTCTAGTGCATGTCTTAATGCAGCAACTGCAACAGTAACTGGTGGAACATTTGAATGCGCTCATACAGGTATTTGGGCAAGATGGTTAACTATGTCAGGTGGAACTATTAAAGCCGAAAAATACGGAATACGTACACTTATGCGTGGTGGATATGATGGTACTTACTATAAGAGAACAATCACAGGTGGGTCTATTGAAGGCGGAGTATATGGTATTTATCATGAATTAGATAATCTAGTAATTGGAACTAAAGATGGAACAATAGATGAAACAGCTCCAGTTATAATAGGTGGAACATATGGTGTTTATAAAGGAAGCGGAGATATTTCATTCTATGATGGAATTATTAAAGGTTTAACAGATGCTATAAATAAAACATATGAAAATATTGAAGATGCTTCTCAAATTAAAGTTGGAGTAGAAACTAAAACAGTTGATGAAGAAGAAGTTCAATATACTACACATAATCTAATATATGAATATGAGTTTATTACTAATACAACTCAAAATAAAAACTATAAAAACTTTAATGATGCAATATTAGAAGCAAATAATAATGATAAATTTGAGGTATTTAAACCAGTAGATGTTTATAAAGAGTTTACTATTGATAAAAATATAACTATAGATTTAAAAGGTAATAAAATTACATTAGCAAGAATTGCTACTATAGATGAAGGAGCAGTAGTAACTATTAAAGATACAGGTGTAACACCTAAAGGATTTGATACATTACTATATAATAAATTAATTATCAATAATGGAACATTAACATTACAAGATATTAAATTTAAAACATATTATGCTAATGATTATTTAATAGTTAATAATGGAACTCTAACAATGAATAATTGTACATTAAATGGAGAATACGGTGTTAGTTCAGCTGAAGAATCTACATTAAATATTAATGGTGGAATAATTGATGTTAATAAATTAGATATTTCAAATAGTGGAAATCTTACATTAAATGGTGGTACTTATAATGTTGATACATCAACATATGGAACAGTATATTTCTTAGTTACTGGTGGAGAATCTACTAATACAATAACTGATATTACAACTAATGGTGGAGTATCAATAAGTGCTAATTCAGTTGGAACAATAACAACTTCAACAATTAAATCTAATTCTGCTAATAGTGGTAAATTAACTATAACTGATACCGATTATATTCAAACAGAAAGAGGATGTGGAGCAGTTATAAGCAACAGTGGTGAATTCTTGATGACTGGTGGAGAATTTACTATATCTAATGCAAAAGATTGCAATTCATGCAAAAATGCATTTATTAATAATTCGGGTAAGATGAAAATCACAGATACTCCAATAACATTTAGCAATAGTGAATTAGGCGGAAAAGTTGGTATTTATACAAATTCGTCACAAGGTTTAGAATTAGAAAATTTAAATATTACAGCTAATTTAACTGCAAATATGTATAATTCATTTAGTATAGTAAGTGTTGCTGGTGGAGAATTTAAATCAAATAAAGTAAATATGTCATCTAATGTAAATGTTCCATACGTAAATTCAAGTTTATACGGTATTTCTATATCAGGTGGAGAAGCAAATTTAAAAGAAACAGATATAACTGTAAATGCTATAAATTCATATGGAATGTACTTATCTGGTGGAACTATTAATATGATAAATGACAATGAAGTTAAAGTAACTGGTACTAATACATTTGGTGCATATTTTGATGGCGGTACATTATATATGGCAACAAATAATAATGCAGTAAAATCAACAGGTTCTACTTCGTATGGTGCATATATAAATACTGCAACAGGAAAACTTTTACTTGGTGAACGTGAGGAAGTAGGAACACCTAACTATGGTACTGAAAATGCAGATGTTTCAACAACTGATCCTTATATTGAAGCAATTGGCTCTTCAACAGGATATGGTATTTATAATACAAATGGTTATTATGAATTCGGTGATGGTAAAGTATTAGGATCTACTAAAGCAAGAAATGGTAAAGCTTCCGAAGTAGAATATCTATGGGAAATTACTGAATATACAGATGAAGAAACAGGATATCAATATTGTATTCTAGAATTCATGGATGAATAAAAATAAATAGTCTCGTTTTATATAAACGGGACTTTTATTATCTTCTATAAGTGATATAATTATGTTAGAGGATGAGTTTTATGGGTAAAATTAAGG
>Ga0247610_10009188_pt1 | contig 9997 bp, 10 predicted proteins | sample 174DNAGHGhighgp2_FD_193483 | JGI IMG/M metagenome (GOLD analysis project Ga0247610, IMG submission 193483) | Sheep rumen microbial communities from Palmerston North, Manawatu-Wanganui, New Zealand - 1742 DNA GHGhigh gp2 | ecosystem: Host-associated > Mammals > Digestive system > Stomach > Rumen ... | reverse complement strand
CATCTGATTGCATCAGATAGTATCTCACGAGCAACGTGTGCCTCTTAAAGAACTTTTCAGCGCCACCTCCATGATAGGTCAGGACCACGCGCTTATGGTATCGTTTTGCCCATCGAATACCTAAAACAGCGGGAAGGAAGCCCCAGCCCGAGCAGCAATGGACATGGATTACATCATATTTATCAACAAGGTGCCTGAATGTGTTCTTTAATCCTAGCCTTTCCCAAAAGGAGCCTTTCGTTGAAAAGATGTCTGCCGTATATCCGTCTTTTCTCAAATGGCACAGCAGAGATTCCACCTGACCAGAAATGCCACCTGCCCCATGCTTATAATTACAGATGAAAACGACACTCCTGCTATTGGATACAGAAGAATCTCTATTGCCTGGTAAATCCGTCGTCATTTGTGCTTATTTGAATGATAATCGACGCTCTGATGAATCCGTACTACAACATTCCCCTACTACCCAGTTTGAAGTAGGCCCATCCGAACTCCATGACAATAACCACGAAACACCAAGGAGTCAATAACTTCAGGGAACCCCTCGACAGAGTGGAAACACCGTAGGACCAGAACAAAATCAACACGGGGAGTCCGGGAAGGAGGAATCGCTCCGAATTACTGAATCCGCTCAGCGAAACCACTCCCAGATAAGCAATCATAAAAGCGCCTAGCATCGCATATTCCCGCCATTTCTTCCGCCTGATGGCCTCGACAAAAGCCAGAAAGACGAAAAACCCCATAAAATTACGGATGAAATTACCGCCATGTTTTGTCAGCTGGTTTTGCTGGCCTTCCGTAGTAACCATCGTCGAAAATGGAAGCACAGCTATCATCGGAGCCATCACCGATCCGGTAGCATATTTGGCCCATTGATTACCACGTGATACCTGTTCGGTCCTCTTATTGGCAACATTCTCCTCCCGGTCTTCCCAATATCCCTCAATTTCCGTCATCGCTGTACCACCGCTCAATACAGCAAGGCTCAATGCCGCCCATCCAATCAACGCAACCCTTTTCCACCCCTGATTCATCGCAGGAGCAGAAGACAGCACCAAACCTGTTGCCGCCGCAAATACTGCCGCCGCCCCCAAAACCGTCCGGAAGAAAAAAAGACTGCTCGCCAACAAGGTTGGAAGGACGATATTCAGGATATTGACCTTCCGGCTTCGGAACAGGAAATCCAGCCGCTCCAGGAATGCGACCTCCAGGAAAAGCATCTCCGTTTCTTTCAGATGATAACCGCAGTAGATAATCAGATTTGGCATCAAGACACACATGATACCGGCCATCCGACCGGTTTCCTCACCGAATGTACGACTGGCGAGATTGTACAACAAATAACAGGTAAAGGCACTGAGAAAAGCCTTGATGATGCGAGGGATGATGATGACGGGGCCAAACGCCTTGTAAAGGACCGTCAAATACAGCGGATAACCCACATCAGAAATGCCGGTTGAGCCAGGACCAAAATAATAATCCCATGCCACAGACCAATCCGCTGCTGCTAACCATTCTGCTTCTCCATGATATCCGATGGCGTCCGCAGTATCGATTTCAAAAGGGACTCCAGTAACTCGTTTATAATAGAAAAAAGACGCAATTACCCATATTAATCGCAATAACAGGGCTATGGAAATAATCATAGCCACATACTGCTCTTTCGAGATTTTACACCATGTTCGGCTCCACTGAGTTGTCAACAAGAAAAAGCCAACGACTGAAACCACACCCAGAGCGACATACATTATACTCATGGCATAGTTCCAGAAGAAAAGACTTATCAGACCTAGTGCGACTAAATAAGTAGTAATCGCACTTGCAGAAACTTGGCGCGGCAAAAATGGTATCATTGTATTCAACCCAATAATCTACGTTTAAACAAAATCAAACTGGTTTTCAATCTTTGGGGGAGGAACTTCAATAAACGGGTTTTCAAACCACTTTTCATCCAGGAAGAATGAATCCCCCGATGTTCACAATATGTATTTGCCGTCCTCCGGTATTCTCCCGTAGTAAGCCGAGGGGAGAAATACTCTACCGGAAAAACATGCAAATCCTTATAATCCTGTTCTTCTCCATTTGGCACGAAACCATTCTTTTTCATGTAATTACTGATAAAAGAGACATTTGTGGTCAAATCTATTTTACCGTTCACGATAAAGTGGCGTCCCTGATAATTCCTCATCTGTTCATTAACCCACTCTCCATTCGGTTCACTGCCTATCACTCCCATCATAACGGGATTATGCTTACTACCTTCAAAACCGGCAAATGCGCGATAACCGAGAAGGTCATCAAAAGGTTTAAACACTTCGAAATCCACATCAAAATAGATCCCCCCCTCCTCCTTTAAAGCATGTAGTCTCACGACGTCACTCACAAAAGCATACATATGAGCCTCATACGCTTCTTTCGCGTATGGTGAATTATCTACATTAAAACTATCCTCATTCCAAAGTTTATATTCATAATCCGGCATATACCTATGCCAGGATTCAATGCACTTTAGAGCAAGTTCCGGCATAGGGCCTCGGCCAAACCAACAAAAATGAATCTTCTTCGGTATCATAGATGTCTAAAAAGCCATTGCTTCACTTTTGAACCCAAAGATAAGACAGTTCTGCGAATTCTCAGAATCGAAATAGGCAATTTATACAATCCTCGAACTCGTTTAGGCTGTTTATCCCAGTCCACCTTATCCAATTCTCGCATAGCGTCTTCACGGTATTCTCGCGAGAGATAATAGGGCATCAGACTATATGCCCTCAAATTGTCAATCAATTGCTTGTATTCGGGATTAAATCTTTCTTCTTCAGAAAGATAATCCAAGTTCCATAACATATGATAAGTAGGATAAACCAAATGACCGATTCCCCTCCTAGAAGTGTCGACGTCTTGATTGTAATAGGCTAATGGTTCATTAAGAAAAACAACCTTCTCAGTCAAAGCAATCCGAATCCACAAATCAAAGTCTTCTCCCAATTTCAAATGATTCTTAAACCCTTGTTGATGCTCAAACACAGCACGAGGAATCCCTACACTGATAGAAGTCAGCGGCATGCTCATCCCCTCCGCATACAATCTGCAATAATTGATGTACCCAGTTTCCGCACCTTTCACGCACACCCTCTTGCGTCCATTCTTGACATAATAATAGTTCGTCCCGTAGATGCCCGCCTCCGGATAGGTATCTATCAACCAGTTCATTCTCTCCAAGAAAGCAGGATCCCACCAGTCATCTGCATCCAAGAAACAGAGGTAATCCCCGGAAGAAAGCGCGACACCGTTATTCCTCGCTGTACTGACACCGGCATTCTCCTGATGCACAAGCCGGTACTTCATCGACGCACCTTCCAGAACCACCTTCGCATTGGCGTAAGAATCATCAATGCTGCCATCATCCATGACGATGATTTCAAAGTCCTTGAATGACTGCGCCAAAACGCTCTTGAGCGCCTTGGACACATACGGCCCTTTGTTATAAAGCGGTATGATGACTGAAAACCTCATCGGTATTCCACTTCGTGCGAACGCCTGCGTCTCGCCTTTTCCGTCTTGAACAGGCAGCGCTCAATGAACCAAACAATCTTGTAAGCCCATGGATGACGCTTCAACCGTTTCATCTGGTCGATGGGAAAAGCCCAGCGTTCATAGTCCGTCAAAACAGTTGATGGAATCAAAGACTCCAAAACCGTCCTCCTTTCCCCTTGTCCAAATCCTTGTTGGTCTCACTGATTCCGCCCATGTCAAACAAAGTCACATCCAAATCGACATAGCACTGTTTCTCCTCTCCCAGTACAATAGACTGCAGATACCACTTCCAGTCGGAAACGATCTTCAGGGACTCATCGTACATTCCATACTTGTCGAACAGACTCCGCCGGATATAGGCCGAAGAATGATTCAACGCCCCGGTATAAAAGCCCAGGAAACTGATGTCCCGTCCAGCAAAACATTTGTCCCTGAGTATCGAGCCATCCGGCATATCCTTCAGCATATTCCCATAGAGTATGGACGTTTTCCCTCTCTCCTTCAGGGCAGCAGACATCCTGGAAACCACGTCCTCCGATGCCAGGCAGTCTCCGCTGTTCAGGAATTCCACATACTCCCCCGATGCCATCCGGATGCCCTTGTTCATGGCATTGTAGATACCTTTGTCCGGCTCGGATATCCATTTGATCCGATTTCCGAAAAAAGGCGCATATCGCCGGACAACCTCCACACTGCTATCAGTACTTGCACCATCTACAACAACATAGTTATAGTTAGCTCTTGTCTGAGAGAGCACACTTTTCATTGTTCTCTCCAAACCATTGGCATTGTTCCGGTTTATTGTAATAATCGTAAGGAACATCACATCGTGAATCTTATCAAGACAAAACCCGCCGATACAAATCAGCATATTGTTTTCCTACAACTTCTGAAGTGAAGTTCCCCTGTACCTTTTGACGTGCGTTCTGTGACAATTGGCCATTCTTATTATGATCCAAACACCAAAGAATTCCGGCAGCGAGGTCTGCATCATCCCTCTCCCGCGCAAGATAACCATTCAGTTGATGGTCAATCATATCGCTGTTACCCCCGATATCAAAAGCGACAACGGGCGTTCCACAGGAAAGGCTTTCCATAATCGTACAAGACAGATTCTCTGTCATAGAGGGGACAACCATCACGGATGCAAGATTATAGAGTGAGACCAATTCCTGAACATCAGAGACATAACCCACATAATGGATAGGCATGGAGGTAGGAATCCCCTCCAAAGGCTTGTCTGTTCCAAATACTATCAATTCAAAAGCGTCGGCTTTGCCTTGTTTTTCCAGCAATTGAAGCGCGGATAAAAGGTTTGAAAAACCTTTTATCTTGTCCGTCACAGCATTCATCGCTCCGTATAAGAGAAATGGCTTTTCGAACCTTTTCTCTTGAAAATTTCGCCATCTTGGCGAAATAATCTCAGAAGGAAGTGGACAAAAGACATTCGTATCCAGGCAATTCGGAATCACCGTCACCGGGAACCGGCTGAACAGGCCGCTCGCTTTCGCACACTTTCCCAACCACCGGCTCGGTGTGACAATGTGAAGATCCAGATCGCGATAAAAAGATTCCTTCTTTTGCCAAATCGTATGGGACAAGTCGCTGCTGAAATGGGAGCCTAACATCGGACAAAAGCCACACTCTTTCTGATAACCCTCGCAGTCAAAGAAATAATGACACACTCCGCAGAACGGCCAGCTGTCGTGCAGGGTCCATACGATTGGTTTGTCTTTTGGCAACTGAGACAATGGGAGGAACCGCTCATTGACCCAATGCAAATGGAGTATGTCATAGTCCCACTTCCGCAGAGCGCCGCAGATATCCGTCGACCGCAGATCAGACATATAATAACCCGTCTTATCCGGATACTTCCCCCATTGGTAGTGCTGCCACTTGTTCCTGACCTTGTTACGAATCCAATCGAAGGCACGATAGAAAGGATTCTTGGGAAGGAACTCATCCAAGGCAATCACATCAGGATCCTCAGTACCCTTTTTCTTTACAAACATCCGACTGCGAATACCGAACGACTGCACTACCCGATGGATCCGGTAGGCTGCACGCGCCGCCCCACCGGAAGAATCCGAGGTGCATATGGAAAGGACCTTCAAGGGTTCTGTCTTGAGTTCGAAAGACATTTCAGAATAATCTCTTGAACCGTTTATAACGCTCAAGAAGAGCATGAGCAAAGCCTTCATCAAACAACATCCGCTTGTATAGCCGGCCAATCGTGTCCTTAAACCATCCGTCAGAATGTGTCTTTGCGAAGCACAGATAATCGCGTTTGGTATCGACAAAAATTGTCGAGGGATGCACCAACGGGAGGATGCCGAAGGAAGGAAGATTTCCCCTTCCATCGTCGTTGCCGAGGGTATGGGTACCCTCTCCGTCAAAGCCTATGTTACTGACCAGATTGACCCTGGGATGAATCGTTAGTCCCTCGTTTTTGAACAAATGGATTTGCATCTGATAGTCCCAGTAACTCTTCTTCTCTTTATCCCGCTGTATTTCCAACACTTTAAAATACCACCAATCCGCCTCAACAACTGAATACAAGAGTTTCTTGCAATGTCGACGGAACTTCTTGGCATTCAATCCCCACAAATCCAAGTCAAATCCCTTCCATGCCCTAGCCCAAGATGCCCATGCTCCTGTTATCATGTAGTGGGAGAAATCGTATGAATATTTACACTGCCAGCGGTTATCATACAAGGTGCTACTAATGTACATTACCTTCGAATTATTACGATAACGCTGTAATAGCTCAGCACAATAGTCGAAGAAATCCGTATGAGGCAGGCAATCATCTTCCATTACAATTCCTTCGTCAACCTGGCTGAAGAACCAATTAATACCAGTCATTGGCCCAGCCCCACAGCCATAATTACGGTCAGCGTAAAAAGTATGGAGTTGACAGTCCCAATCTACTGAAGCCTCTACAACAGAGCGAACACTCGCACACTTTTCAATATCTGCTTCATTGCCCTCTCGAAATCCATCTTGAAACACATATAAATCTCTCGGGCGTTTCTTTCGAATAGCAGTCAATACATTATTAACATGCTCAGGACGGTTAAAGGTGATAAGCAGAATCGGTATATTAAACATTTCTTATGCGGATTATTGGAATGAACAGCTCATGGGCACACTTAGTCACTCATACGGAATAATGAGGAAAAATCTTTAAACCGCGGAAACTTTACATCTTTCTCCGACAAGATTTGTTTATCCTTCGGAATTCTCCAGTCAATTCCCAGATCAGCATCACTATAAAGAATTCCACCCTCCGCTTCCGGATGGTAAAAACTATCACACCGATATGAAAAACATGCCGTTTGACTTAACACAGAAAAACCGTGTGCGAAGCCTTTCGGAATTAAAAACTGATTATGTCTCTTTGAGTCCAGAATAACACTGCGCCACTGTCCATAAGTTGCAGAGTCGATCCGCAAATCAACGGCAACATCCAGTATGATGCCATCTGCACATGTTGCAAGCTTTGCCTGACTGAACGGGGGGGCCTGAAAATGGAGCCCCCTAATAACTCCATATACGGAAAACGAGCAATTCTCTTGGCAAAACTTGTTTACTATACCTGCTTCACGATAACGCTGTTCATTATATAACTCATAGAATGAACCTCGTTCATCACAATAAACAGTCGGAACTATTTCAATTAGTCCAGCAATTCCAGTTTCAATAATCTCCATCGCTATTTCCACGTTATGTTTTCTTTAATAACCCGTCCAGGATTACCTCCTACCAAACAATGAGGCGGCACATCCTTGGTTACAACAGCACCAGCAGCAATAATGGCTCCATCCCCAATAGTCACTCCTTTTAGGATTGTCGCTTTAGCGCAAATCCATACATGGTTACCAATCGTGATTGGTTTGACAAAAGGCCTTTCACGGCCGTTTTCATCTAAAGTCGGGTGAAAATCCGTATCCTGAATGAGAACACTCCCCGCAATAGCACAGTCATCACCAATGACGATATTGCTGGCGCACTGAATAAGGCCGTCGTTCATATATGAATTACGTCCTACCTTCAAATGACCGCCATCAAGAACAACAACGGAAGCACCTTCATACATTGTAAATCCGCCACTGTCAAACTGTGCTCCTTTCCCCAGCCATAATGTACACGGACGAACTCTCTTACGTTTTATGTTTATGGCATTCACATCCAAGTAACCGCGCTCTTGAATAACAATTTTGGCTGAATCAGCGATATTCAATAGTGAAGAATGATGCACATGTACATGACCGCTACGGGGACATTCCGAATGCCTCCGTAAATAAAGAGACTCACAGACTTTAACATTGTACAAAAGCCAGAACAATTTCTTGATTCGTCTAAACAGTCTCATCGTCTTCTAATCAAGATTATAATAGTCAAGGACATTCTTTAACTGCACATCATTCTCCCCATTAATAACATTTGATAATGTGAGACACCCATCTGCTCCAACCTGATACTCGTAAATGCGATCTACAGACCTATGATATCCATACCCTTTAGGAGTGATATATGCGCGTTTGATTCCAAGGCGTTCTTCCATTGCCCAAAACCATATATCATCGGCTTTAGGACAAATCTTCAGGAACACGTCACTGTTACGTATCTCATCATCAAACAAGTTTGGAGGATAACAAGTTCCATTCCCTCCGAAAAAAGAGATCGGCATGCCTTCAGTCCAATACATACAATCCTTCCACTCATTGTAGGGTAAGTACTTCCCGTCTTGTTTTTCCGGAATACAACCCCAGGAACCAAGAACAGTTTGTTTATCTGATTCTTGATACGCAGCAGACATCCACTCTAAATACTGAGAATTGTAATAGAAGTCATCATCAAAAGTAATAATAGGATTATTCGGAAACTGTTCGAGTGCCGGAATGAGTTTCTTATAGGAAAGCAAATCATCACAGTAGAAAAAAGAGACCCCGACTTGCTTCAATTTAATTAAAAGAGGAGGGAGATTCTCATCTGACCAATTCGCTTTATCAAGGTAAACAGCTATCCTATATGGTTTTACTGTTTGTGTCACTAAAGAATAAAGGGCGTAAGGCAGACTATCTTCCACTCTTTTCCCATGACTTGTCAACGACAAAACAAAAATAGACTCATTTGTCCCTAAAAAACCATCAGGAAGATTCAGAATCTTCTTTGCAACTTCCTTCTTTAATTCTTGATCCTCTCTGGCAAGTTGTTTTAGAAAAACACGGTATTTGATCTTTTTCTTAAACAGAAACAGCCCTGTTTTATCCATCACCCAATCCCGAGCCATGAACAAAGGATGGAATAACTTGATATTTCTAAGACCCTTCAATGCCGGCATATTCGTGATAACACTCTATTCATTAAACCCTTCAATAGATATACAAATGCTTTAGACCTGCTATAATAGAACGCGAGATGAGCCATGTGTTTTGAACAGTTGATATCCCTCATACTCTTGCGTAAATATAGCAACGAGCATTCGACATAATATTGGGAAATAATAGGATAAATCTTATCTTGATACTGTCTCTCCCAAAAACGATTCATTAAGCGAAGAACACGAATGGATAAAAGGTAAAAATTAATAGCTGTTCCATACTCTGTTCTTGAACTAGTTAGACTATTCGAATGCCCTCGGTAAACACTCATTGCTTCAGGAAGGACATAAATATTGCCTTCGCGTGCCAACAACATATACAAAACCATATCACAGGCAGAGACTGATGGCAACCACTTAGGTAAGGTAAGTTTCTTGTTTCTATACATTAATGAAGAAACATGGAAAATATTGCCCGTAAGCGTATCGTAAAAAGAATAAACCCTCTTTGTCGTTGAAATAAAAAGATTACACGAGATGTCGCTAAACAATCTCTCTTCAAACTGAGGATAATCCTCGTTCTTTACCAAGGTTTCATGTGCACATATTACATACTGCGGATTTGACTCAAGAAAATCAACCTGCTTCTGAAGCTTCAGATTATCGGACCAATAATCATCCCCCTCACAATATGCAACATATTTACCTTTTGCTTGTTCGATACCGGTATAAAGCCCTACATAACCTAATCCTCGAGAATAATTATTTACCTTATAAAGAGTGGGCTTGAAAACTTCAGGATATTGATTCGAATAATGCTTAATGATGTCAGGAGTTGCATCCGTTGACGCGTCATCATAGACAAGAACCTCGAAATCAAAATCTGTTATTTGGGACAAGAACCCCTCAAAACAATCTCGAACGTACGCTTCTTGATTGAATGTAAGACAAATAATAGAGACCAGAGGATTGTTACTCATTCTCCACAAACCCAACCAAGTCCAACATCTTTTTACTCCGTGCCTTGATAAAACGGCAAGGAACACCTGCATATATTCCCCAAGGGCTACAGTCCTTTTTGACCAAGGACATTGCCCCTATGGCACATCCTTCTCCTATTTGTACTCCCGGAAGAAC
>Ga0247610_10009187_pt1 | contig 9997 bp, 2 predicted proteins | sample 174DNAGHGhighgp2_FD_193483 | JGI IMG/M metagenome (GOLD analysis project Ga0247610, IMG submission 193483) | Sheep rumen microbial communities from Palmerston North, Manawatu-Wanganui, New Zealand - 1742 DNA GHGhigh gp2 | ecosystem: Host-associated > Mammals > Digestive system > Stomach > Rumen ... | reverse complement strand
TTTTAAAAAATATGGGGGTGTGGGGATTGGGGATTGGGGATTGGGGATTGGGGATTGGGGATTGGGCCCAATCCCCAATCCCCAATCCCCAATCCCCAATCCCCAATCCCCATATATAATTATATTTTTAATATTTTATTTAAAAAATAATTATTAATACATTTATATAAAAAATCATTTAATTATAAACAGAAAATCATTTATAAAATAATTAATTATTGATTTAATATAATAATTAAAAATAATGCATGCTCAAAAATATAAGTCAGTATTGTCTTGTACACACGAAAAAAAAGCCAGATGTGAAATAAATCCAAAGATTTCACTATGCTTTAATTGCTCAAGTGTAATTTTCACGAATGAATCAGGAAAAGAAATTTCAACAACAAAGCCTTCTAAATATTCAGTCCAACAAGAAACAGCCTATCCTCTCTTTTTACATATTTCAGACAGCCATAAGCCTTATACATTCATTAACAAGCAAGGTTACCAGAAAATAAGGATTTCAATTGTCAAGCAAATGAAATTATTTTGTTATGACTTTAATCTATCTTTCAAAACTTACTTTTTAGCCTTGGATTATTTTGATAGAATTTGCTCAAAAATGACTGCTTTTGATGTAGATGCTCTATTACAAATATCACAATTTTGCTTGATATTGGCTTCAAAATTCAAAGAAGATCAAATAAAAGGTATGCAAGTCAAATTCGGCCTTGGCTTATCAAAAAATTATGCAAAAGATGAATTATATTTACTTCAATTGCTCGATTATGATTTATATGTTCATACCTCATATGACATTATGATGGATATAATGCATACAGGATTCCTTTTTAAAGACGAAAAATTTTCATTAAAAAAAATGAATTTAATTTATGGAAAAATGGAAAATATGTTATATTTTTTTTCTGAAACTAAATATTATATAGATATGACCCATAAAGAAATAGCCTTATCAATTATAGGCTTGATTAGAGAAACTTTAGGGCTCATATCATTTTCAAAAATAGTTAATACCGTTTTTATGAATGATAATTCAGATATACAAAACTATTTTGTAAGTCTTAAGAAACTCAGAAAATGTTTTAAAATAAAGGATGATTGCAAAAAAAATAGCGATAGCAATGAATCTACTTCTGATAGTTCAGATAATAATTCTGAAAATAACTCAGAAATGAATTGTGATAATAATTCTGATAAAAATTGCTAAATATAAAATATTCATATTTTATATTAGTTTATTTATTTTTGTTATTAATAGTGAGGTAATATTGTTAGAATTATTATCAAATTTTTTATAATTATTTAGATATTTTGTATGTATATTTATAATTAATTTTTTTAATTGTGTAAATAAAACTCGTTAATAAGAATAATAATATAACAAAGATAGATATTGATTGATAAAAGTTATTTTATTATTGGCTAGTTTTTATTTTTAGTTAATAGTTATTTTTCATTAGATAATATAATAATATATAGATTATTGTTATAGCTCTATTAATTATGGTAATTTAATATATAAAATTGAAAATAAATATTTTTAAAAATTATAATAAATATTTAATTTTATTGATTAATTATTTGTTTTAAAAAATATAAATTATTTTGAGTATAATTGGGGATTGGGGATTGGGGATTGGGGATTGGGGATTGGGGATTGGGCCCAATCCCCAATCCCCAATCCCCAATCCCCAATCCCCAATCCCCAAATTAACAATTTTTATCAAAAGCATTTTAAATAAATAATAAATTACTTCTATCCAATATTTATAAATTTTTAAATAATCTTAAAATGATAAAAAAAAATGCTTTTCAAATACATAATTTTGAAAATAATAAAAAGTATCCAAATTTATTTGAAAATTCAAAATTTCCTTATCTAATAAAACTAAAAGATATGAAATATTTTTCTATAATATTAAAAGCAATAACAAAAAAAAAATTGTTTGATATAATATTTATAGTCAAAAATTCTAATCTAATTAAATATAAAAATAAAAAATATAATATCAATAAAAGCTTTTTAAAAGCACAATTATCGCTAGAATTCATGTATTTATATGAATTTTATAATAATAATAAATTATACTATAACTTATTTAAAATAATAGCAATAAATTATAAAAGAAATATGATACTTGATAATACCGATATCTTAGAAATAATTTATTACAATTTAATTTTTACTTTAATAGAAATAATGAATGAAAATAATAATAAATTTTTGTATTATAATAAATGCTCCTTATTTAATATATCTTTGGATTATCTAATAAAAATGATTTCTGCTGAAGTTGAGGAAAAATCTATTGATATTTTAATCAAAATTATTGATTCTATTCATCAAATTATATCAAAAAATAAAAAAGTATTGGCTTTTTTCCAAAATAAAAAAATTCACAATATAAATAATGATATTCCATTAATAAAATTTAATGAAATAAATTATTTATCATATTTTATTGATAACAAGGATAAAGAACCAATTATAAAGATTAAAAATAAGATAAATGAAATACTCTATTTAGTATATGGTTTTAATATTAATAAAACATATATAGATTATTTATTGAGTAATGTCAGACTTGGATTTATTGAATTAAAAGGAAAAAAGTATTCGAAGAAAAAAATTATAAAATCTTTGAATCAATTAAATAATCAAATAGAATCATTAAATGACATAATTTTATATGAAAATAAAATATTAGAAAATACATATGAAGATACTTTTATGCCTAAAAGATATTTTGTATTTAACGAATCAGAAAAAAGTGGGATTATTTATGATCCAAAAATGTCTTTAACTTCTTCCAATTTTACATTAATTTTTTCTTTTAAACAAACTAAATCTGAAGAAAACAAAGCATATCCATTATTTTCTTTGACTGATGAAAAAGAAATTATATTTGGAGTATATTTAAAAAATAAAAAAATTTATTTTTATTTTCAAAATGAGGATAAAAATGAAATTAAAACTGAAATAAATATAAATAAATCATATTTAATTATAATTCAATTTAATAAAAATAATCTTAAAAATGATAAATATGAATTATTTATAAATGGGGAGAGACAAAAGATTCTAAATTTTATGAACACTAAAAGAAATCCAACTTTAGTCAATATAGGGTGTTTACCCGAAAAAATAAAGGAAAAAAATGAATACAAAGATTTTGCAAATAACTTCATTGGAATTATAGGAACAATTTTATTTTTTTCTAATAAAATAGATGAAGAAGATTTTATTGATGAAGTTTTTAAATTACAAAGTTCTTATGATATTATGTTAAATTTAAATTCTTATACATATTTTCATGATGATATTTACAATCAAGAAATTAATTCTATAAAAGATGAAATTAAAAATTATTTTATAAGTATATCTGACAAAATAGATGAAAGTATTCTTTTTGTATTATCACCTTTGTCATTAATACAGGATTTTAACATTTCTAGCTTTAATTGTACTAATTATAATAATAAGTTAAATTTCTTAGAAAATATAAATTGTAAAAATAATAGTAACAGAGATAAAAATAATTTAGATGATTGTAGATTTTCAACTTTTGAGGCACCATTTTTATTCAAAGATGGGACTTATCCTAAACAGACCATATCTTCAATTTATAATTTTCTACAAAATGACGGTTTTCATATAATAATATTGCATTTTGAATATTTTTATAATATATTAAGAATGTTAATATCATTAAATGACCAAAAAGAAAATGATAATAAAGATAAGGAATCAATTTATTTCTATATAAATAAATCTATTTGCCCATTATTTAATCTTCTTGATATTATTTTTAAACAAATTTCTAATATTATTCATCAATATAGAGATCCAATAGATACTTTAGGCTTTACATTATTTAAACTATTCAAAATACTAATAAACAAAAGTCCTTTAAGTTCAGAATTGCTTTCAAACTTAAGACAATTTTTATTAGATTTAAATAAAATTTATATTATATCTAAGATTAATGCCTCCAAAAAAGTTATTTTGAATTTTATTAATCATATTTTGGTATTAATATGCGACATAAAATATTTTGATATAAATAATTGTGAAGATTTTAGAGAACATATAAGAATATTTAAAAAAGTTCTGAAAAATAACAAGTATCTAACCAATTTAGAAACACTTACTTTAATATTAAATTTTAGCTTCATTTTTGATAAAAAAAATATCATGAACATAAATGAATATAAAAATATGGTTAGTGATTATAAAAATATATTAATGATATTTATTAGTCAAGTTAAGACAATTCAGTTATATTTAGACTATATACAAAAAGTTTGTGACAATAAAAATTTTAGTATTGAAATGAAATATAAATTAATGAAAAAATATTATGTTTATAATAATATTAAAAATATTTTTACTCAAGAAGCTTTAAAAGAAACGCAAGAAAAACAATATTTTAAATTATTCAAAAAAAATGATAATTCTATGCGTGATGTTTTGCAAAAAGAAATTCTTTTCAATGAATATAAAAAGCAATTTAATAAACTAATTAACAGTCACAAAGAAATGATAAATGAAAAAGAGAAAAAATATTTAGAAATGTTAAAAAGTATTTTCATTCAATTAATTTATGAACAAGCAGTTATAATTATTCCATCTAATTTAGATATTAATTATTTAGAGCCAAATTTAATTTTGTCAAAAGTAGAAATATCATTTTTTAGTTCAAATGCTCTCAAAAATAAAAAACTAAAAGATAATAATAAATTAAACAGAGAGGAATTTTATAGTTTTTCATTTGATGATAACTATGAAGTTATAGAACAAAGCTTTCATGACGAAAGATTAACTACTATAGTTAATACAAATTTCACAAGAGAAAATATTAAACATAAATCAATTGAGCGTAAAACAATTTTTGATAAGATAAAATTAAAAGATCATATTCATAATTTTAAAATATTTGGAATATTTGATGAATTAATAAATGAAGATGAAATTAAACTGAGTTTGTACATGGTAAAATCTTTATTTGGATGCTTATATGATATTTGGGATAAAGATTCTAAACTAAAATTTATAAAAGATAAAAGTGATGATTCATATGATAATTATGATTTATGCTTTAATGACTTTAATCGTTTCAAACAAACATTACTTTTTCAGTTTTTACAACTTGTAGAATATATTCAATGTTTAGATTTGTTCCAAAAATTTATGAAAATAATATATTGCTTAATCAAACAGATTATTCATTTATATAAATTAAAACAAAATGAAATAAATTTAAAAAGAGTTTTTATTCATTTATTTGAAAATAAAAATATAATGTTTTACTTATTGAATGTTTTTCTTAATAACAATTATAAAGTTAATAATAATCATAATTTAAAACTATTTGTAGAAACAGCCACTATTAATTTGATTAATAATTTATTTATTTTTCATCCAAATCCTTTTATTTTTTCATTCATTAAAAATTGCTTTAAAAAAAATAAAAAATATGTAATTCATATAATCAAAAATATATCTGATTTTCTTATTTCTGGTTTAAAAAATAAAGATAAAAATAATAATATAACAATTTCTTATTATTATTTCAATAGATTAAGATTTATTAATACAATTAAGAAATGCTTTCAAAAATATCCAAAAAATTCCCAATTACTATTATTAGAAGATAATAATTATTTATATAATATCATGAATGATTTAATTAGAGAGTTTACTCAAAGTTATATAATATTTGATTCTAAAATATATACTTATAATCCTGAAAGCCTATTATATATTTATGATGATAATAAAGAAAATACCTTAAATGAAGAAGAGAAGCAAAAGGACAAAAAATATATAAAAAAAATAAAATCATCTAAAACAAAAATAATTAATAATGAAGGTATATTAGTTATAATATTGGAATTATCTTTACAAGTAATATATCTTTTGTCGAGATGTAAAGGAGGATTTAATGATTTAAATATACAATCTAAATTAACAGCTTTAATTCAAAATATTAATAAATACTTTTGCAAAGATAATCATTTTATAAGTTATTATATTGATTTACACAATGAATTTTTTATTTATGAACAACCAAAGAAGCATTTAAATTTAATAAGAGATTTACCACCAAATATAAAAGAAATGATAAAAAATTCAAAATTAATAAGCCCTGAATATAGAAAATATTTTATAAAAAATCCTTATATTGAAGATAATAGACTTTATAGTATTTTTAATCTTTTATTACTTATGAAATATAAATCAATGATAATGGATTATGAATTGAATAATGCCATATTTAAATCAGACCAAAAAAATGATTTAAACAAAAATGCAAAAGATTCTTTCAAAGAACTTGTCTATAATTCCTTGAAAGATGTTATAGACATTTATCGAAATATTAAAAAAATAAAAGATGATAAAAAAATAGATTATTTTTTAAAAAGAGAAATGCACAATTCAAAAGATAATTGGGCTAAAATGACATATGAAGAGTATTATCAATATTTATCAAAAATAATCAAAAAGACTAAGCTTGATTTTGTATCTAAAACTTTTAAAGAAGAAGTTGAAAAAAAATTTTTAAAAGATTTCGAAAAAGAACAAAATGAAAAAAATGAAAAATTATTGAAAGGAAGATTATCCAATGATAATAATATTTTTTCGACAAATGATGAAAATGATTATTATAATGTTAATATTAATAATAGAGATTCAATTAATAACAGTGAAGATGATATTAATAATGAAAATAATGAATATCAAGATAATTTTACTATAATTGAGAAGACTAGCATGCTAAAATACAAATATAAATATAATGAAAATTTTAATACTATTAATAAAGAAAATGAGGAAGACAAAAATGATAGTGAATCAAAAAATGAAGATAACAATTTTATAAATGATTTCTTTGATGCCAAATACCAAATTTTATGCACAAAAAGAGACTTAATTTTAATAAATTTCGGATATTGTTTTTATAATGACTATTTCTATGATAACAATTTCATTAAAATGAAAAAAAAATTTCAAATTTTATATCCTCCAAATTTAGAAAAAAATAATTATAATAATTTAGAAAAACAAATGACAATAAATTTTCCTTCAGTGATTAAAAATTTTTCAAATAGTGATTTATACTATCCAAGAATTTTCCTCAAACCAAATAAGCACTTTTTTGAAGATGAATTTTACAAAGTAGGACATTTTTATTTTATTGAAAATATCTCAAATAATATAAATAAGCCTATTTTTGAATATGGACATGGCTTATTGAACCAGAATAATTTTGAATTATTTGAATTAAAAAATGTCCTTAGTGAAAAAGAAAATATTAGTGAAATAAATAGTTTTATACAATCTTATGAATCTGAACTATTATGCTCAAATAATAATTTTCAAGGATATATAGTATTTAAAGATAGATATTTTATTTTTCAAAGTAATTTATCTTTTGATTTAAATAAATATAAAAATAACATAAATTATATTTTATCTTCAAAAATTGAGGAAATTGCTCAAATTAAAAAGCAAGTTATTATACCGTTTTATAATATTAAGCAAATAATTAGAAGAAAATTTATTTTTTTTAATCAAGCTTTTGAAATATTTTGCAATAATGGAAAAAGTTATTTTTTTAATTTATATAAAGAAGAAATTTGTGACAATTTTTTTAGTAAAATTGCCGAAATCAAAAAAAATGAAAATAATAAAAAATTCGATTTTGAAATTATAGATAATCCATTTGAATATTTTACAAAAAAAAAATATACTTCAAATTGGCTTGAAAGAAAAATATCAACATTAGAATATATATTGAAAATTAATAAATTCAGTGGAAGAACATATAATGATTTATCTCAATACTTAGTTTTACCTTGGACCCTAAAGGACTATTTAGATATAAATGATAAAAATAATATTCGTAATTTTAGTCTCCCTATGTCAGTTCAAGAAAAAGAAAATCTTGAAATAGTTAAAAACAACTATGATTTGCAAAATGATGAAAATAAAAGTTACTTTAAATGTCATTATTCAAATTCTTCCTATGTAACAATTTATTTATATAGAATTAATCCATTTACTAATAATCAGATTAAATTGCAAAGTGGGCATTTTGATAATCCTCACAGACAAATTACTAATTTCCAAATGTTATGCGATATCTTCAAAGACCATAAAGAAACATGTGAATTAATTCCTGAATATTATTATCTTATTGAATGCTTTTTGAATATAAACTATAATTTTTTTGGATTTTTGGACAAAAAGAAAAAAAATATAGTGAATAATTTAAAATTATCAAAAGGATTTGACTCTTTATTAGAATTATTTTTATTTCATCAAAATTTTTTAAATTCTGATGAAATTTCTTCAAATGTACATATGTGGATAGATAATATATTTGGAGAAAATCAATTTACAGATAAAAAAAATGTTATAAATAGCTATCCAGTTGAATGCTATGAGCAATATATGAAAAAGCACATAGAAGAGCAAATAAATTTATTAATAGAGAAAAAAGATGATAATGACATAAAAAAAGAAATTGAAAATATAAAAGCTGATTTAATGATGACATACTTATTAGGACAATGTCCTGGTCAATTATTTAATAAATCTCATCAACAGTATCCTGTTAAAAATACAGAAAATATTTATGATAAAATTATTTATAAAAATGAAATTAAAAATGTATCAAATAAAGGACTTTTATATATGAGTGAAAGCAATTATAATACCAATTCTGACAATAATTATTTTTATATTGTAACAACAAAAGAAATTTTTGTTTATACAAAACAAATGAAGCCTATAAGCAATTTATGCATTTATAATATAAAAAAATTAAACTCTATATATATATATAATATAAAAAATGAAAATAAATCTAATATTTATAAAAATTCTGATAATAATATAGATAATGATGATGAAAATAATAATAAATTATTTTTTATTCAATATTATTGCAAAAGATTAATATTTGATATTGAAGAATGCAAATTTTTCTTTATCGGGGGATACTTAGATAATTCATATAAAATATATTACAAAAATAAGGAAAAATCACAATATATGAGCATTATTACTGATTCTTTAATAACTTGCATGAAATATAGAAATAAATCAAATATATTTTTTACTGGTCATATAAGCGGAAGAATAATTAAATGGAAATTCATCATTAAAGAAGAGCAAAAAGGATCTAAAATTAGTATTTCAAAAGTATCATCCCTATTATCACATAAATCAGAAGTTTCTATAATAGAAATTCATAATAATCTAGATTTACTTATTTCAGCATCTGACAAAGATGGAATTATTTTTATAAGAAAAATATATGATTATGAATTATTAAATGTTATCAAATATAATAATTTAAATAAAGAAATAATGGATATCAACTTTGATAAAGAATATTTAGTAATAACTTATAATTATAAAATAAAAATAAATAACATAATTCAAAAGATTATTACTTATTCTGTAAATGGTATTAAATTATCAAAAAATAAAATTATTAATCCAAGTCACAATACTAATAATAATATTGAATACACTTTATTACCTATATTTATAAATAAAAATAATGATGATATTTTTATGTTTTCTATTAATGGCTTTAGCTCTATTAAAATAACATTTAAAAATAAAATTGATTTACTTCCAATTGATGAGAATATTTTATTAAATATCAATAAAGGAGAATCATTTGAAGAAGCATATAAGAAAAAAGGTGAATTTATTATTAAATTTAAATACTTATTAAAAAATAATATGGTTATTTCATATTATTATGATTTTTCTAAACATACATTGTTTGCCTTATTTAATAATGGACAATTGTTTAGAATTAGTCTATATCCTATTAACTAAAGTGGAAAATATTATATATATTTTTGTTTTATTAATTATTTTATATAGATTTAAAATTATAATTATCTCCTTTTGCTTTAAATATATTTTAAAAAATATGAAATTAAAATGGGGATTGGGGATTGGGGATTG
>Ga0247610_10009184_pt1 | contig 9999 bp, 9 predicted proteins | sample 174DNAGHGhighgp2_FD_193483 | JGI IMG/M metagenome (GOLD analysis project Ga0247610, IMG submission 193483) | Sheep rumen microbial communities from Palmerston North, Manawatu-Wanganui, New Zealand - 1742 DNA GHGhigh gp2 | ecosystem: Host-associated > Mammals > Digestive system > Stomach > Rumen ... | reverse complement strand
CTGTAGCCCGCAAATTCGAGCGGGGTGATCTCGACGTAGTCGCCGGTGTAAACGCTCGAGCGAACCTGGACGCCTCCCTGGTCTAGGCTTACCTGCGTGTTATAAATCTCGCCGCTTGCCTGGCGCCAAGTTATCGCGCCGCCGGTTGCGAGGATGAGGTCAGTAATTTCTACAACGGTTCCGGCTGCCGCGGTTATGGTCAGCGTGTTCGCGCCAATGCTGGGCGTGAACTCTACGCTTTCCTGGCTCCATGCGTATGCGGTTCCGGCTGCTAGTGTTATCGTGGCTGTTTCGGAAGTGTTCCCGAGCGTGATCGTGACGCTTCCGGTTGATCCTTTGCTGGCGCGGAGTGCGAGTGTGTATTTCTCGCCTGGGGTTAGCGCTATGGTCTGGCTGATCGTGCTGGCTCCGGTCATCATGATTTCGTGTCCGGAAACTGCGCCCGCGTTTAAGCTCGCAGGGCTGCTTTGGCTGCGTACGGTAGTGGTCGTGGCTCCGGTGCCGTATTCCCAGACGGTCAGCTTGCCGTCGGAGTCTTTTCCGAAGCCCACGGAGTTCATGATCAGGTTTCCGCCGCCGCTTGCTTGCGCCGTGGCGACAATGCTGTTGATGTTCTGCGTTACCTGCGTGAATTGTTCCTGCACGGCTGCGTCCGTGGCGTCCTGGCGGCTCACGATTGAGTCTATGCGCTGTTCCTGCTTGTCCACCTCGAGCTCGGTGCGGTAGACGGTCTTTGAAATGCCGCCGCTTTTGGCGTAGTTAATCGGTATGGTTTCTGGCGTCCGGCTGGTCAGTATTTCGTTGATTCCTCCGTCCACGAGAATGGTGCTTTTCGTCACTACCGTCGGGTAGGTTTCGCCTCCCACAGAAATATCCAGGCGGTCGCCGATTTCGTGATAAGCGTGCCCCTCGGTTTTTATTTCCGCGTCGCGGTATTCCCAGCCTTTGACTGCGTCGAGTATTGGCTGCGCGGTGGTTTCTCGTTGCTCGTCCAGTATCTGGTTGTTCGCGATCGTCAAAGGCACGAGCCCGTTCGGGACGAAGTCTTCGTAGGTTGTTTTGGTTGATCCTTTTTCTACCTGTACTCCGTCTAGCCATTCTTGCAGGTTTGCCCATCGGTCTTCCGTGGCATCGCCTTTAACCTGGACTCTCATCGTGAAGTACCCGGAAATTGGAGCCGTGAAAGAGTGCCCATTGTTGTCCCTGGTTATTGGGTGCGCGAAGTCGACCAGTTGCGTGCCGACATGTGGCACATCTTCGCTGAAACCGAAGACCATCTGGTTTATCTGCGTTGTCCAATCTGTCATTTTTGCGCTGAAGGTGTAGACTTGTCCCGCTTCTACGGCTGCGTATATCATTCTGTTGTTTGGGCTTGCTGCCGACCAGTCTTTTATAAGACCGCGGTCTTCAAAGGAGGTACCATATTCGTAGTAGCCTGGAAAGACGAAGTTATTTTTATCAAACAAGTTTTTTCCGGCTGGTAGCGCTGCTGTCGCGTCGTCGTTTACGACGATGTTGTCGTTCTGCGGCTGCCTGGAAAGTACGACGCTGGAAACCTTGCCCCAGTCCGTGCTTATTTTTCCGGTTATCAGGTTTGCTTCGGTCAATGTTTCGCTTGCTTCGGTTATTGGTGGCTGCTTAAAATCTAGCGTGTCGTCGCCTCCGCCGATCACTGCGATCGTTCCGGTTGCCCCGGCTATTTCTTCGAGGACATCGCGGTAGGTTGTTCCGGAAATGTTCGCCCAGAGGTCTTCGTTTATTGGCGCGTCAATGTTCGGGAGACCGTCTTTTGCCGCTCCGGTAGTGAACTCGCCCGAGCCGGCGTTCGTGTAAAACGCGCGGGTTACAGTGTCGTAGAGCCCCGGCTTGTTATCGCTCTTGCGTTTGCATGGTATGAAATTTCGGACGAGGGTTTCGTTTTCCCAGACCTTTATCGCGTAGAACTTGCCGCGGGCGTAGTGCGTAATGCTTGCTGTTGCCGATCCGTTGTTCGCCGCCAGCAAGGATGTGTAGTTCGTTTGGCTATCAAAGTCGCGGTAGGTGTTTTCCCTTACTAGAGCTCCGTCGATATAAAATTTGTTTTTATCTCTGAGGTAGAGGTGGCGCGTGTTCATCGCTCCGGCGTATTCCACATCTTGGCTTTGGTAGTAATCGAGGCGTAGGTTTGTGTTGTTCGTTCTGACAAATGTGGTGTTAGTCGCCGTGGCGCTTATGGTTCTGCAGCACCATAAACAGGCATGGTCGGTCGATGATCCTGTTATTTCGCAGTCAAATAAAATTTTGCTGGCGCCGGTGAGTTGTAGCCCTGGGATTGAGAACCAGCAGTTGCTTGTGTTCTGGATGTATTCAACCTGCTTGTATTCTGGCGGAATAATGCCGGCTTCCGGGTTTACCGTGATTCCGAAGTAGTCCGCCATTTGAAGCACGAGCCCGCCCACGGTCGTCGGGAATGTCAGCGCTCCGCTTTGGTATTCGCGTTGCTGAAGAATTGAAATGCCGCCGTAGCCCGTGTATGTCGAGATGCCTTTGTCCTGGTCTACCTTTGCCTCGGTAATTGTGAAGCTGCCCCACGGAATTCTTCCCCAGCTGTTCGCTCCGGTCTTGACCTCCACGGTCGCTGCGATCTTCTGGTCGAGGAGGTTGGTTTCGGTTCCGGTTAGAACAATGGTGATCTTGCGGAGTGAGCTTTTGAGGTAGTACCCCTCCGCGTCCTTTTTCATGCTGATCAGACGGTCTTCGCTGGTTATTTCCTGCGTGCTCCCGTCGCCGTCTTCCCATTCAATGCGTGCGCGCACCTGCTTCACTGGCTGGTGCAGCGCGTTCTTGGTTTCGGTGGTTATGTTGATCATCCTACGCCCTCCTGTCCACCGGGACGAGTGTTATCGTGGTTCCTTTGTAGAGCCCGCGGTTCTTGCTTTCGATTTCGACAGCCCAGTCTGCGGTGTAATAACTGGCGGTCTTTACGCTGTCGCTGGCTGGATCCCAGAATTGAACCGTGAAGTATGGCTGTGCCTCCAGGGCGTTATAAATGGCTCGTATTTCGCTTCGGCTGAGCACGTCGCGGGTGGTTGCCTCGATCTTCGGGAAGATGCCAATTAGCGAAGCGCGGACGCTGCCGCTCATGTTTCGGTCTGCGTCTTTCCAGAGGTGGTTGTAGCCGACCTTGTAGCTCTTGATTCCTGGCACCGTGGTTCCGTTGATTTTGAGGAGCGTCGCGGTTATCGCTTGTTCCGTTATTGCCATTTTCGTTCCTCCTTTTCTATAAGTTTAGCACGGTTTGGTTCCGCATCTGGCTTGCGTTGTTTATGCCGTCCACGATTTTGTCGATCAGGGTTTCCTCGCCGATCTTCACGGTGACGCGCTGGTCTTGCTGCGCCAGGTTCTGGATGGCTTGCGCGAGCTGGTCTATCGCGTCGTTCGTCGATTCGTTCTGAAGCTCCAGGGTTCCTTGCGCTTGCGCTGTTAGGTTCTGGAACTTGTCGGCGATGTCTATTCCGCCTAGGTCTTGGAACTTCGGCGCGGAATTGAAAGCGTCGACCATCGCGGTTCCGAGGTCTTCGGCTGCGGAAATGACAGCCGGTGCTTCTTTTTCGATACCGACAATTGCGCCCTCCGCGAAGTATGCGCCGGATTCCATCATCGCTCTGGACGGGGACTTGATTTTGAGTGCGTCATTGAAGCCTTTTTTACCTTGTAAGCCTTGCTGGTAGCCCGCGTTGTAGACTGCGCTGTTTTTGCTCTGGATGCCGCTCTGGACGCCGGCTCCGAAGTTCTGCCCGCTGATCGTGCCGTTCTTCGCGAGCATGTTCTGTAAGTTCAGGAGCGTGCTGTCCATTTTGCTGGCGTTCGTTTTTACGCTGTTTGGGAGCATGCTCCAGATTTTGTCCCATTCTTTGTAGCTCGTTGCCATGTCGTCTGCTACGCCTTTAACGAGCCATGCCATTTCTTCTTTGGTGCGTTTTACGGTCTGCCCGTTTTCGAGCGTGAATTCGTGGCTTTGGTTCGCGTACATTCGGAGCGTGTTTGCTAGCTGGTACCAGTTTTCTTTTTCCGCCCACTGTTGCGCTTGCTTGTCCATCATTGAGCGGATCTGGGCGTTTTCTGCTTCTATCTGGCTGTTGGTTGCGGCTGTTACTTTGTCTTGGCTCTTTGCGCGTTCTTCTTCCGCAAGTCGTACTTGCGTTTCCGCGTTCTTTACCTTGCCTACGGCGTCTACCAATTTCAAGTGTGCGTCGTCCAGCGTCCCGACCTTGTCGATGTTTTCTTCGTAGTATTTTATCGCTTCCTCGGTGGTCATGTTTAGACCTTTGGCTACATTGTCGAGCGTCGTGACGGCGTTGCGGCGCGAGATTTCCGCGTTTGCGAGTCCGCTGTTTGCGCTGTTGAGTTCATCCGTGGCTAGCTTCAAATCTTGCATAGCTTGGCGCTGCCACTCTATGCCGTCCGTGCGGCGCTTCTCGATCTGCTCGGCTAGTTGTTGCGAGGTGATGTAGTCTTTTGTGGCTGCGTCGTTCAACATGAGCTGGAGCTTGATTGCTTCGTAGGCTACCTTGAGGCTGACGACTATTCCAGTAAGGGCGATGATCACCGGCGCTGCTGCTGCCACGGCTGCGCCAAATGAAGCCAGCCCGGCTCCGGCTCCGGCTAGGGCGCTTGTTACGCCCGTGGTGCTCGCTGCCGTGTTCATTAAGGCTACGCTGACGCTTCCGCTTGCTGCCATGAAGCCCTGGAAGACCGGAATTGCTGCCGCGAAGCTGGCGATCAGCCCGTTTATCTGAATTCCTGCTATCGCTACGCCTATGGCTACGAGTCCTGCTGCGAGGAGGTCGCAGACCGGTGCGTTCTGCGCGATCCAGCTCAAGGCGTCGCCTATTGCGTTTAGGACGCTGACGATTACTCCGCCAGTGAATTGGGCGATAGGGACGAGGAAGAAGTCCACGAACGGCTGGATGAAACCCCAGACCGACTGGATCATGCTGCCCAGAAATTCTATGGCTCCGCCTACTGCGTTTAGGAATGCCGGCAGTAGCTCGTTGCCCGTCCAGGTGATAAACGGTCGCAGGTAGCGTTCCCAGATTTCCCCGGCTACTTTTCCGACTTTTGAGAAGAAGCTCTGTATTCTTTGTGCGAACTTCTGGATCCCCTTGCCGATTTTGTCAAAGTCCCATTCGCCAAATGCCGCCTTGAACCCGTCTTTTATTTTCTTTACGAGCGCGGCGATCTTGTCCTGTGCTTCGTCCAGACCGCTGGTGTCCCATTTGTAGTCCATAATTGCCGGGGTTCCGCCTCCCGTGCCGCCTCCGCCGCTTCCGGAACCTCCGCCGCTTTCTGGCTCTTTTTCTTGTAGGACATTCATTTCGTCAAAGCCAGCGAGCTGCTTGCGGAGTTTCTTCGCGGCTCCTGCTGCGTCGTTTAACCCGTCGGCGGTTTCTGCCGCTCCGGCTCCGGCGCTGATCAGGTTGTCGCTTGCCGCTCCGGTTGCCTCTACGATTCCGTCGGTGCTTCCGCTTCCGCCCCAGCCAAATAATGCGCCGAGCCATGCGACGGCTTGCTTCACGATGCTAATGAATGCCGCGATGTAATTCGCCGCGGTTCCTATCGCGCTGGCTATGCTTTGGAAGAATCCGGCGATGTTCGACTGACCTATCGCGTTCATAATGTCGGCGAGTCCGCGCTGGATTGCTATCTTCATGTTCGTGATCTGCGTTTGGACGCCTCCGGTTGCGCCTTTGGCTTGTTCTGCGAAGCTAGCGAAGCCAGCGGCTCCTTGCTTGTTGAGTTTTATGGCGGTTAGAGCAAAGTCGTTCATGCTGATCTTGCCCTGGTTGAGAGCCGTCTGGAAATCGCCACCTATGGCGGTGCTGGTGTAGCCCATCGCTTCTGCGATTTGCTTGAGCTGTGCTGGCATGGCAATGAGTAAGGCGCGCCATTCTTGCGCGTCCGCTTTACCTTTAGAGTAAGCCTGGATCAGCTGTTCCATAGCGGTTGCTTGCGTTTCGGCTGCTGCGCCTCCCGCGAGAACTGCGTTGTTGAAAGCCAGGTACATGTCCGTGCTGGCTTGGATGTTTCCGTTTGCTGCCGTGAAGCGCTGGACGCCTAGTGCTGCGTCACTTAGGCTTGTTGGCAAGCCGCGGAGTTTCTGATCTAGAATTGCTATTGAGGTAGAGCTGTCTGCGGTGCTCACTCGCAGGTTGCCCATGACTTTGCTGTAATTGTTGAGCGCGTCAAATCGTTTGAACGCCGAGTCTAGCTCGCTGCTTATCGCGTTTCCTATGGTTGACGCGAGGCTCGCTACCATGTTTCCAATTGCGGAACCTATCGCGGAGCCCTTGATTATGTCGCCCATAGAAAGCGCCGCGGTTCCGACACTCTTGATGTCTTTTTGCGCGGCTTTGGTGGCTTTTTTAAGTCCCGATTCGTCGCCCGTGATTTTTACTGCGATTTTATTTATGTCCGACATCTTCTGGCTCCTTTTCTTTTGTGGTTTCAGGTTCTTCCTTTGCCGCCTGGAGCGCGTTTGCTTTGCTCGCGAATGAACCCATAAGAGCGCTTAGGCGCGCTTCGTCTTCTTCGGTCATCTGGTCGCCAGTTTCTTCGTCTTCCTCGATCAGACTTGCTTTGCTTACTGGTTCTTCCGGGTACTTCTTCGGGTTGTTCACGGCGATCATGATGTATCTGCCCAGCATGTAGTTGGTCGTATCGGTCATCTGGAGCTCTCGCTCCTTTTTCTTCCGGTAGGCATTGAAATAGACGCGCGCTTCTCGCGGCGTTAGGTTCCACCATTCTTCTATGCTAAGCCCGATGATTACGGCTTCTTCTTCTTGGCTTTTCCAGTATTCTGCGAAGCTCGCGGGGGGATCTACTTTTCGGCTTTTTTGGCTTCCGCCTTTGCTTTGTCCCGTGCTTGCTTCGCTTGTTTGAAAAGCCCGGAGTTCATTAGCACCTCCATCGCTGCTTCCGTGAACTTCTCGAGCCCTAGCTCGTCGCATGCTGCGTCGATTTCGTCGTCAGTCATTCCGGCTGCTTCTAGGAGGCATACCATTGAATTGAAGCCGAGGTCTGCGTCGGTTAGCCTGGTTAGTGGCGTTCCTAGCTTGCGCTCAAATAATGCCAGGCGGGTTGCTGTTAGTCTTAGACTTTTGATTTTTTCTTCCATGCTTGCTCCTTATTTTGTCGTACTCTTTTATGATCCAGCCGTGAAGGTTGGGGCGCCGCTTACGCGAATGCCCGCCGTGAAGGTGAGCAAGCCGTCGACGGTCTTGTCGCCGTCTTTGCAGCTTGAAATGTAACCGGTGACAGTCCAGTAGGCTGCGTTAGTTTCGCCGGACTTGAGTGGGTACTCGATCTTAAATGATTTGATGTCGCGGCTGTTGGCGAGCGTGTAGAGCTGCGTCAAGCCTGCGTCGGTTACGATGTTGCCCTCGAGGTCAATCGTGCCGCCGTCTTTGGCGCCGCCGATGAACTCCTTAAAGTCACCGGTGCTGTCTAGTGTGGTTACATCGATTTCGTCGGATTCCAAGCCGATACCGCCAATGCTTGTAAGGTTGGCGATTTGCGTCCAGGTCGGAGTGCTTGTTGCGCTCGTGTCGACGCTGAGTTTGGTTCCGATCGCTTTGATTCCTGCCATTGTGGATTTCCTCCATTTGCTTATGTTTTAATTGTATCAAAGGTCAGCATTTTGTGATAGATTTTGGGATCGCTGTCAGCGACGTCCTGGCTTCCACTCATGCCCCAGCCAGCTTCTCGCATGGCTTCTTCGACTAAGTCTTCAAGTTCGGAAGTTTCCGGGCTGTTGTTGCTCCAGACGTCAATTTGCACGCTTGCTTCGCGGCTGTAAATTGCGCCGCTTAGGTCGCGGTTGTTCGTGAGGTTCAACGCTGAAAATGTGAGGGCTGGGAGCACGGCTGCGACGCCCTGGCTGCTTTGCCGGACAGTTACGCCCTCCGGGGCTGCTGCCTGGAGCAATTCGTAGACTTCTTTTTTAATGCTCATCAGTTTCCTCCTTTTTCGGCTTTTTCGATTTCGTCTTTGAAAATTGCGATTATGGCTGTTTTTCGCGATTCTAGTGCTGGTCGCAAGTACGGGTGAGCCTGCATGCGGGATGTGCCGGCTTCCTGGTACCAAGCGTACGGGACGACGTTGAGGTCGACTCCGATCACGGCTTCGTCGTCAGAAGCCTGGGACACGATGTTCCTCCGCAGCCAGCCCGTTTTTACCGGGGCTTTTAGCCTTGCGGAGGTTTCGACCGCGTTTCCTGCTCTCGTAAATGCTCGGCGCCTGTTGAAGCGCTTTGTAAGGTCGATGTAATTTCTTACATTCATTTCGCCTAGCACCTCGACGCCGATCTTCATGGTGCTGTCCAGATTCTCGTCAGGAGTTCCGCGTGGCTGTCGTACTGCTTAAAATCAACCACTTTGTGGATCTTCCCGCCGTATTGGATGAGTGCGCCTTTTTCGACCGGTACTCCGGGTGGAGTTGTGATCTTGTAGTCGGCTTCCGCTGCGTCGCCAAGCAGAGCTTTTCTGAGCTCTGCGTCTATCGGCTGCGCGTTTGCTGGCACGGGTTCGCCCGCCGTCGTTGCTACGCGCTGCGCGCCGCCCTCTGCGTCTAGTTGTTCCTCCTGTGCCATCGGTGTGATGGTTTCGGTGTAAAACGCTTTAGCTATTGCTGTCTGAAAGGATGCCGGTATTTCCACAGTCCGCCCTCCTGTATCTTTTTAGGATCGCTTCAAAGCCCGAGAAGATGTCTTCGTCCGTAGCGTTGACGAGGTAGTTCTTCGCTTCTTCGCCGTATGTTATGGACTGCCCGTTGTCGCTGATCTGCTTTACCTCTCGCTCCGAGCCGCCGGCGGAGTTCTTCTCGGCTTGCGCCTTGTTATAAACGCCCACGACAATTCGTGCGAGGACGCGGTTGAGCACCGGGTTGATGTCTTCCGCGTTTAAGTAAATCATGACCCTGTCCGCTATCTCATCTACTATAAAATCGAGCGTGGCGTCGCTTGGCTCCGGTATGTTGGAGTTCAAGGTTTTTGCGTACTGCTCGATCAGTTGTTTTTGAGTATCGTCCATGTTGTCTTCCTTTGGCTTGCCCCGGAATTTACCCGCCGGGGCTTCGGGTTCTTGCTCCCTCTAAATTAAGAGGAGGCGCCGTCGCCAGGGACTTTGAAGATCAAGTCTGGAGTGACGGCTTTGGTGCCGTAGCTGTAAAAGAGGGAAGTTGCCCACGCGTTGGAGAGTGGGATTCTCTCTGGATCGGAGTATTCGTCCATGACGACTGGCTGTGCGATGGACTCTTTGCGCTGACCGATTACCTTTGCGGTCTGGCGGATGTTTTCGTAAACAACAGCGCCGTGGTAGCGACCCATGCGACCTGCCTGGACGGTGGTTTCGTTGATTGGCGAGAAGTCATGCTCGCGGAGTAAGCCGTCGTAGCTGGCGCTGTCAAGTGTGATGACTACGTCTGCGCGGTTCACGCCCTCGACCCATGCGTTCTTGACATTCGTGATCTTCTCGATCACGGCGTCGACGATTTCGCTGATCTTGGTTAGACCGGTGGTGCTTACTTCGGTGGCTGCAGTTTCGGCTTCTGCGAAGAAGGCAGTATCGAGGTCAACGATTACCGTGTCTTTATGGTTCTTAGTGCGGTCGGCGAGAATGTCATTCAAACCTTTGAAGCGGAGGTCTTTTTGTTCGACTTCCTCGACAATTTCGCGGTCGACATTGACGTTGACGGTTACCTTGCCGCTGTTGATAAGGGCGTCGCCCTTGCCAGCGGTGCGGGCGGTGCCGTAGGCTTTGGCTGCGCTGTTAGCGAAGCGTGAAACCTCGACGGAACCGGCGCGTGGATCGCCTGAGAGGTTGGTGTTCTTAATTTGCGAGCTGATGGCTTCGCGTTGGATGCCCTGGATGAGCGCGTCGTAGCGTTCTGCGAGCAGGTCTTTGGTCTGCTTGTCGGCATCGGTGTAGATGTTCTGTGCATTTGTGCGTGCCATGATGATTC
>Ga0247610_10009182_pt1 | contig 9999 bp, 9 predicted proteins | sample 174DNAGHGhighgp2_FD_193483 | JGI IMG/M metagenome (GOLD analysis project Ga0247610, IMG submission 193483) | Sheep rumen microbial communities from Palmerston North, Manawatu-Wanganui, New Zealand - 1742 DNA GHGhigh gp2 | ecosystem: Host-associated > Mammals > Digestive system > Stomach > Rumen ... | reverse complement strand
GCAGCACCACCATGGAGTAGATTTCGAGAGCGAACTGAACGGCATCCGCATCTATTTTGACGCCCGCCAGACCCTCGATCTCTACGGCAAATACAAGAAGCGACTGGAACTGCAGGACACTCAGTTCTACACCGATGCCGAACAGAAGGCACAGGGCTATGGCGACGACGTGCTGTGGGTGGGTCAGACCTTCGGACTCGGGGCATTCCGTGGATGGGACGGCACGAGACCTACCCTCGTCGAACCCGTACGCTCGCGCACCCAGCGCATCATCAGCTACGGCCCCCTCCGCACCATCGTCGAAGTGGTTGACCGAGATTGGCAAGCACCTCTTACATCATCCATCTCACATCATCCATCATCCATCACCATGACCCTCCGCTATACACAATATGCAGGCCATCGCGACACCGATGTCGATGTGTTCTTCAACAAGAACGTCAGCGACTACCGCTTCTCAACAGGTGTCATCAACGTCAAGGGCTCCGTGGAATACAGCGACCGCCACGGCTTGCGCGCCTGCTGGGGCACCGACTATCCTGCCACCGACACCACCAAGTGGAAGCGCGAAACCGTGGGCTTGGCCGTTCTCGTTCCGCATAAAAACATAGCCAGCGAGGAGCCTGCCAACAAAGACAACTATGCTTTCGTCGTGAAAATCGACGGCACCCACATGGCATATAAAGTCAACTACACCTCAGCCAACGAGACCTTCGGTTACCACTCCGCCCAGGAATGGTTCGACTACCTGAAGGCCTGGCGCCGAGAAGTTGACCACCCCGTCATCGTGAAGATAAAATAAACCACCCCGCTGTCATCGGTGTCATCGTCATCGGTGTCAGCGGGATGTCGGTCATCAGTGAGGTATCCCTCAAGCCACGTGGCTCGAGAGATACTTTTCTGTTTTGCAATAGTGCTGTGCCTCAGGGTCTAACGTAATAAAACCACGCTTTGTCCACTGCGCCAGCTGGTCCTTGGGATTGGGATTCTTGCATCCCTGCTGGATGCGCATGGAGCGACACTCCTCGCGCGTGAACTCATCCGGCAGCAGGTCGAGCTGGTTGGAAACGCCTCCGCGCATCACAGTCCTCTCCGCCTCGCGGTCATCATCGAGTGCTTCGCTGAACAAATTCATCTTGCACCACATGTCGTAATCGAACGACCAGCGACAGAAGTCCTCTATCTCGCGCGACCATTTCATACCATTCATGACGTAGAGCAGACAAGCCTTGCGGAAGACAATGGCGATGGCACGGCGAGCCAGTATACGATAACCGTCATTATCGAAGAGTGCTGCCCGCTCCACACTGAGCAAACTGAGGTCATTGGCCATTTTCTTGGCTGGCTGACAGACAATGAGGCCCTTGGCTTCATCGAGCAACTGCAGATAACCCATGATCTGCGCCTCGAATTTCTCGTCGTAACGCTTGTAGATGGGTATCAGTCCGTTGTCCTCGGTCTCCCTGATGGTACAGAAACTGAGTCGTGACACCGTTCCGTCGTTCACGTTCTTGCGGAAGAATCGGAGGGCAGAGGCTGGCGTGGTGGATGCATTCCAACACCAACGGATGTGGGCCCTGGCAGTAACCGACTGGGCACCTACGCGCTCCTGACCATAAGAGTCAGTGTCGAAGTTTCGGCAGATGATGCGGCTCACCATTTCCTTTGACGACCCACCGGCCATCTTCGTCAACTGCTCCACCTCGTCCATGCTGGTGTACAGACAACGGTCGCCTGCACGCTCGGCATCAGCCAGTCGCTGGGTGAAAGCGGCATTGGTCATATCGGAGTCAACCACCTGGATACAGATATCCGTCGGGCGGACAGGCTTTTCCTTGTTGGCCGAACGCGAATTCATCGAGTCCTTCCAGTCCTGTTCCTGCTGGCGGCACAGGGTGTCGCGAGCAACGATATCCTTCAGACAGATTTCGATGGGTTTCTTGACACACGACTTACCGCTCGACATGGGAGCCACCAGCACATTCATCATCGTGGCCTCCATCTCAGAATTGTCGGCATACTCCAATTTCAGTCCTCCCGTGCGTGTGGCCCACACTGGGAAGATGGCCTGTGCCAAAGCTGGCTTGCAGTGGTCGGGCACCTTCGAAATGACAATGCGCACTGGGGCTGGCAGTCTGTTCGGCATCTCGGGCTCCTTCATCATAGCCTGCTTCGTGTTGCCCTGCTCCAGATTCTGACGGCGACGGCAGAGGTCGAGCGTGAGTTTCATCTTGGGGCTCATGGTGGCAGCCTGCTTACGCTTGCAGGCATTACGAATGGTGTCGGTCACGCGCTGGTGGTCCTCACCAAAATCGGGCATCACCGTGCGAATCCATTCGGGATCGTCGTTGCAGACATGGCGCAGATGGCAGGCCATCGAGAAGATGAAGTCATTGCGATTACCATGCTCAGGGGCACCGCCCAACTGATCGGCCAACTCCTCGACAATCTTCTCGTAGGGAATACCATGATATTCGGTGGGATAAATCACCCCGCTGTCATCGGTGACATCGTCAGCGGTAGTCGTGGACAGTGATGCGGACCGAACTTGCAGTTGGTTCTTCAACTCACGGCCGTCGATGTCGAGCCCGCGCTCCTGATAGGCCTTGCGACGCAACGCAATCTCCTCGTCGCTGAGACGCTGCTGCCATTCGGGCGAGGTGTAGAGCTGCGAAGCCTCGTCGGTGATGTAGATCATGCGCTCAGGCGAACAGCAGTCATCGTCGAAGTCAACACCCAGGGCATCGGTGTATTCCCACTGCGTCTCGCGGATGGTCTTTCCGACAGGGATGCGGATGTCGATGTGCAGCTTCTTGGATGCCGAATACTCCATGTGCAGCAACATGCCTTGCCACTGACCGCCCTCTTCATTATTAAGAAGGTACGCGCGAGAGAGGGCCTGCTCCACCTGCTTGGCATCGTCGATGTCGATACAGGTCTGGAACGTGAACTCCTCGGGCAGAATGGCATCCTGCGCACGATGGTTGTCGGCGAAACGGAAATAGTGAGGACAGCGGAAGGGCAGCTGACCCTTCAACTGACGACGCTCGTTCTTGTCTTCCGTCTGGCGGATGCGATTGATGAGAGTAGTCACCTCGTCAGACTTGGTGACGTTAACGAACTCTTCGAGATTGCTCTCGAACACTTGGCCCTTGAGGCCGCGAACCTTGCGGTTCATGCAAATTGTTTTTGTAATCATAAAAATAAAATTTTGAATGTAAAACTTAAATTTATCACTACAAAATTATATATAATAATAAGGTATAGCAAGGGTTTCCGCCCTCTAAAGCCCCGTCGGGAGAGGGTTGGAATAAAGTTGGGAAACCTCGGGAAAATATTGGGAAACTATGGGAGTCCCTTGGAAAAAATTTGGGTGACAATCAAAACTCCAAACGGATGGTTCGGGCAAGAACAGGAGCCAGTTCGTGGGCTATCTGATTGCAGATGATACGAGCCGCAGCCAGCGACGGATTGATGTACGACTGCTGTGTCCAACTTGACCAAGGTTCCTTCTGACCCATGATGTAAACATAGTCACCGTTCTTACGCACGATGTCGCGCCCCTTGTTAGGCACCATCGAACAGACTATCTGGTCGAAACGGTTGATGGTGGGTTTATACAGAATACCCTCGTCACACATCACTCTCATCACGTGCGCCCAAGTCCAATTCTCGCGATGCGAACCTATAATCTCGTCAATCCGTCGGACAATCTCAATCAGCTGGCGCGCCACTTCGGGCTGCCTGTAGCGAGGCATAAACTCACGAGGCATGGCTTGAGGGTCAAGCTCCTGTCCGTCGCGCAGCCGCTTCAACAGCTGCTGCACCTCGTCAACACAATCCTGCTCCTTGCCCCAACGCTCCATCAGCTCAACATAAGGACGGCGCTGGGCAGTGGTGCCCTTCGACTGGGCAACATTCAACACAAACTCAACGGGAATGGGGTCAACCCCTATCAGACTAGTCTTCATACTCAAATCCCTCAATGTGTTGATTAGCGTTCAAACGATTAGTCAACTCGGTCAACTGGCCGTCGGTCGTCCTGAAACGTATATAGATAATGTCATCATAGAAAGCACCCATATAGACGCTCAACTGATAACTCAGCTCCTGATAAACCTCTTTGGCAGTACCCTCTGCCTGGAAATAGAAACCCTCAAAGCGGTTGCTGCGAACACGATAGTAGGCGTTCTCGTCTTCAGGGAATCCGTGCAGACACATCACGTCGAGCGTGGCATTGAACTTCATGACGTACAGCTCCTCGCCCGTCTCCTTATCCTTCTCGGTAGGCATCGCTATCTTGCATCCCAGCAACTTCATGCGCTCCAGAATGTATTCAGCACCGGCAGGTTCCAACTGCTGGAAGTCGTACTCAATTATCTTGGCCACCCAAGTAAGATTAGTACCCTCCGGCGGACAAAGCACACGACAGTCGTGCAACTCAGCATCTTCGCAGAGCGTGCCAGCAGGAAATTCCTCACCTTCATCGATGACAGGATACGAGGCAGCTCCGAAGATACCACCATTCTCATCATCGTCATTCCACACCATCAGCGTGGCTATGTGCCTGCCCACCTTGCCACCAGCATAGATGACTTGATAAGGGGCGTCGAGTTTCAACAGTTTCGATTTCATGACTGCAAAGGTACACATTTTATTCGACTCAGCCAACTTTCCGCAACCCAAAATCGATGACACCGATGACGATGACACCGATGACACCGCCCATTTATCAGTCATCACGCTGTTGAAAAATGTTGTATTATTATATATAATATATATATATTATATATAATAATAGGTCAGTAAATAGCCCCACTCCTGCAAAAATAAATCACCCCACTGTCATCGGTGTCATCGTCATCGCTCGCACCCAAAATTTCTCCCTGCCTAGGGAAAATTTTTTCCTTCGCCTAGCAGCAAAAAAAACCTCGCAATGCCGATGACAGCAGCGTTTCAGACCGATGACACACCCCCTCCGTCTCCCCCCTTTTCTCATGCACCACCCCCAAAATCGCTAACACCGATGACGCTGACACCGATGACAGCGCCCTAATTTGTTTGGGGAAATCTGTTGCCTGGTCCTGGTTAACTCCTCATGTCGTGGTCCCTTTGGCACACCATGTCATGATGTTAGGATTGGGTATTACAAAAAAGCCTCCACGCAACTCACTCGGAATTGCGTGGAGGTTTTATGCTGCTATAATCGGAAACATCCATTAGAAGAACCCAACGGTTTTCTATTTCCACTCAAGGGTCACAATATCTATATGTGTGCCCCCCTTGTCGGTTTCTGTCGTAACCATTTTGACGGGGAGTCCGCCTTCCATCGTCCAATCATAGAGAAAAACTTCGTTACTATCAACAAACTTTGAAGGCAAATTCTTTGTAGTTATTCCGTGGTATGAGGCTAAGGGGTCATCTAATTCCATAAAATTGAAAGGACATTGAGGAGCAATGATGTTTGTATATTCATATGTCTCGGTTTTCCCAGCATGCTCAACGGCCGTCAGATTACCGCCACTCCACGTATAATTGTAAGTATATCTTGAAGTAGTTCTTGTAGCGATATGATTGTTAGCGTAAGTATACTGTACGTTGTCACTTTCTTGTTGATGTTTTTCACTAACAATAAATCCGTTTTCAAGCATATATTCCGTTTGTCGCATATCGCCGGCAGCGTAAGTAGTCTTTTTCACAATCTTGTTGTCAGTATATGCATAGGTGGTAGATTGGTCGCTAACATCGTTTTTCTTCCTATCTATTCTGACAACTCGCCCCTGACTGTCATAAGAATACTCAAATACATAAGTATTCTTTTCACCGACCTCTGTCATCTTCACTAACCGCTTTCCGGTAGGAGGCGTTACACCGCCACCATCATCATCTCCACCACAAGCTACCATCGTTGGTATTACCATTACTGCGAGCACTATCATGCTCCAAGACTTTAATTTTTTCATAAAAAAATTGTTTAAAAGATAAATAATTATATTGTTTGATAAACACTTACAGACTCTTTAGACAAAAGATAAACTTCTGAACCATACAATATGGTGGTTGCAGTTGGTTCAGTTATCATCATCTTTTCCTTGATTTGCTTAACAATTTCTGGTCGCTGCATAAAATCAATTCTATTTCTCCAATTGCAAAGATACAAATAAGTGAATAAACTTCCAAATTTTTGTTTAAGAATTTTCAATAATTGTGGAACGCCAGATACAGGTGAACGTTTCACTCCTTCTTCTCATCAGGTGCTACAAACCAATGAAATCGCTGACACCGATGACGATGACACCGATGACAGCGGGGTGATTTGTTTTGCAAAAAATGGTGTTTTCTTTTTTATTACAAAAGAAAATGAGTATCTTTGTGGCATGGAAGGATATTCAAACAAGGACTATAAACGACTGGGCGACCGCATCAGGAGTAATCCGAAAGAGGTGGCCGATGCCGACTTGCTGATGCTGCAGGAACTGAGGGTGAGCTATAAGGAACCGCTTGCCGTCATCTTCAATTCGATTGAGAAAGCGGCTCACAAGGTGGATAAGAACTGCATCTGCACCTACCGCGTGAAGCGCATTGAATCGATTATCAGTAAACTGTTGCGATTCCCGAAATGCAGGTGAACAGGGCTGAGGACATTGCCGGATGCCGATGCATCATGTCATCGACGGAGAAGGCTTACGAACTGTATGACCGACTGATGCGCAACCAGAACCGACTGCCTTTCGTCATCAAGGGGACTATTCACGACTATATCAAGGAACCCAAGGAGAGCGGATATCGCTCGATACACATCAATGCGATGCTGAAGGACGGCGACAACCGCCGCATCGAGATTCAGATTCGGGCACTGGAGCACCATAACTGGGCTACACTGGTTGAGATTACCGACCTGCTGTTTGATGCCAAGTTGAAGGAGCACGGACGGAAGTCGTGGTGCAGGGAAGTGGACAGTCCCATTACAGTTCAAATCAAGTAGGAACTGTCCTTTTCATGCCTATTTGGCGGACTGCTGGCTCAATCGCTTGAATTCCTCACGCGCCTTGCGCATCTGCAACAGGAAAGCCTCGCTCGTATGCAGTTTGGCATAAGCTGCTGAAGTAGCTATACGGGCTGCATCGGTGTCGCTCTGCCAATGGGCACCCACCACCACTCGGTTTTCACCATAGCGATAGCCACGGGCCAGAATCTCGTTAGCGCGGTCGGGGTTAATCTCCATCATCAGCAGAGCCGCACTCCACCCCAGTGTGGTGTGTCCGGAAGGAAACGAACCATTCTTGCGCAAAGAGGGTTCATCCTCAGGATAGAGCGTACCCTCGTTGAACACCATAAAGGGGCGTCGGCGCATATACTTCTTTTTGGGCAGCGAACACACCTTGCCACAGGTCTCTGTACCCATATCCAGCACCTTATAGATTTCAGGCGTACCCTCTTTGGTAATCTCCATGCCGAAGGCTTCCCTAAACTCGGTAAGGATGGTAGCCAGTCCATATACGGCATCACGTGTAGCCTCAGCAGCACGCACAGAATCCTTACGCATCTCCTTGCCCCAATAGTATCGGCTCACGTCGTATGCGAAAGCCGTCGAAGTACTGTCTGGAGGACCAGGCATAAACACCATCATATCCGGCATCTGTTCGGCTGTGAAATACAACTTTTCGTTCTCTTGTGCATGTGTAGCCAATGTCATGCAAAGGCCAACAATCAATACTAATTTCTTTTTCATCTTCAATTCTATCAATAACCAGTCGCAAAGTTACATTTTTTATTCCATACTGCCAAATAATTTGCATTTCACTCCCATATTTTCTGCAGTGCACTCGAAATGATGTCCAACTGTCAAATGAGTAATAAAAACAATGGGGAAAAAAACGATTTCCCATCAAAAAGTTTGGCTATTCCAAATTAAAGTAGTATATTTGCACATAATATATGGTGTGTAAAATACGATTTTGCTAAATTAAGCATAATATATGGTGCAGAATAGATATACCTTTGACCCCTATCCTCTGCAGGTAACCATGCAGCGGTTAGCTGAGAATCTGAAATCAAGACGTCTGGAGAAGAAACTCTCTACGAAGAGCTTGTCAGAAATCAGTGGCGTGCCAGCCTCAAGCATTCAGCGCTTTGAACTGAAGCACTCCATCTCTTTGGAGTCATACGTCAAGTTGGCTAAGGCATTAGGCTACTCGGAAGAAATCATGCAACTACTGTCTGAACCGAAATACGATACGATGGAGGAGTTGTTGGAAATCAATAAGAACCGTACAAGAAAGCGAGGCGTATGATGAAAGATGTGCATGCTGTCAGCGTGATGTATCATGGACGGAAAGTTGGAACGTTGTCTTTGGGCAACAGGTCGAATTGTCAGTTCGAGTATGACAAGGACTGGCTTACGGACGGTTTTTCTATCTCTCCATTAAAATTACCACTGAAAGCCGGGCTGTTCACTGCCGACTATCAGCCTTTCAATGGTAATTTCGGCGTATTTGAAGATAGTCTGCCTGGAGGGTATGGCGAATACCTGTTGCGTAAGGTCCTGAAGAAATCGGGGATTGACCCTCAAGCACTTAACCCTGTTCAATGGCTGAGTATTATAGGCAACTCCGGGATGGGAGCTCTGTATTATGTACCTGAAACAAAACTACAGCAAGAAGACTCTTCGCTTTCGCTCGACGAGATGCAGGAGGTAGCCCTTAATGTGCTTTCGGAAAAGACTGACGAGCATGCAGACGAACTTTATTTCAAAAGTGGCAACTCAGGAGGAGTACGTCCAAAAGCTATTGTTACGGACACGGATGGACACTGGCTGGTAAAGTTCCGCCATACCTACGATCCCAAGAATATGGGAGAGATGGAGTATGATTATAATAAGGTTGCAAAGCTGTGTGGAATTGATGTGCCAGAGTTCAAACTAATGGACGGAAAATACTTTGCCGTGAAGCGATTCGATATTGAAAACGATGTCCGATTGCATGTGCTAACCGCCAGTGCTCTTCTCAACGAGCCGATATCTCCACCAAAGATGGATTACCATAGCCTGCTGCAATTAACTGGCTACCTGACACAGTCGCCAAAGGCCGTAGAACAGCAGTTCCGTAGAATGGCCTTCAATGTCTATGCCCATAATTTGGACGACCACGCACGTAATTTCAGTTTTATCTGCCGAGAGGGAACATGGTCTCTGGCTCCAGCATACGACTTGACCAATGATGACACTCTTGGCGAACATGCCACAACCATCAATTTCAAAGGACTTCCTACGGACGAGGATCTGATAACCGTTGGCACGAATATCCGCATCCCCCGTGCTCGTTGCTTGCAAATTATGGAGGAAGTCAGAGAAGGGACTAAAGAATTAAGCAAATATTTTTAGCCTGCCAATAGTAGAGGTTTGACCAGCCAATAACATCACTGCATTTCGCTCCCATATTTTCTGCAGTGCACTCGAAAAATTATTGCAGTGCACTACAATTTTTATTGGAATGCACTCGAAAAAAAACGCTTTTTTAAGAAGTCCAGCCATCTAGAAATTGTGAGATATTGAAACATTGAAGAAAAAGGATCGCGAGTGGCTGGTCGGAAAGCTGATGGAGCCTTCCGCTGACGATTCTAAGACCGCTCAGCAGAAGGCATATGTGAAAGAGTAGCTGTACCGTGCAATCGATGAGGTAAAAGTACCAAGCGCGGTGAGCACAAGATGATGACGGAGGAAGACTACCTCTTGCATGAGGTAATCAGGGTTATTCCGCTTTTTCATCATGAGCACTCATATTCTTGATAAACAGATCGACAAGATGCTTCGTGATGAATGTATGACGAACGGCATGGCGCACCTTTTCTCCGAATGATTTCGTGTTGCCGGATGAGGTAGCCGACTCGGCTTCTGCCACTTGCTGCTCGCGCCGGTCGATCTTAGCACGCAGACTCTCCGGAGCGTGACGATAAAGGAACGTATAGCATGGCACGGCAGCCTTCATAATATAAGGTGTG
>Ga0247610_10009180_pt1 | contig 10000 bp, 7 predicted proteins | sample 174DNAGHGhighgp2_FD_193483 | JGI IMG/M metagenome (GOLD analysis project Ga0247610, IMG submission 193483) | Sheep rumen microbial communities from Palmerston North, Manawatu-Wanganui, New Zealand - 1742 DNA GHGhigh gp2 | ecosystem: Host-associated > Mammals > Digestive system > Stomach > Rumen ... | reverse complement strand
CTTTTGCGCATGTGGAACAAAGCAGACGCAGCAGCAATGTCCTCATCAGGAGGACAGTTTTCCCATCCACGGTTCGGTACTGAAGAACGTGGATTCGATGGAGTATTATAACTCAAAGGCAGCTGAAGGTGATGCACGCGCCCTGTATATTATGGCTGCTTCGTATTATTGTAACGGAGAAGTTCAGCCCTTGCCAGTAGAGATCACTCGTGTTCGTACCCGGCATGAGGCAGATTCATTACTTGACCTCGCCGCAGAACAGGGATATAAACCTGCGATAAAGACCAGAGAGTGTTTTAAGGAGTGTAGAGGAGAGTAAATTATGCAAATAGAATTACTAAATAACATCCCCATCAATGATTTAAGGGAAGTTAATGTTGCAGAGCCGGAAGTGTTAGAAACCCTGCTCAATGTTCTTGATGCAAACGAGGAAGAAATCCCCGGTGGCAACTTCTATAATTTTTTAAGAATTGCTGAGCAGAATCAGTATCAACTTGCACATGATGGAGATACTTTCACTTCTCGAACATTACTCGCACTAAGTAATGTATATTTGTACTTGATAGAAGAATCCAGCTGGCTTGTCCGACTTCCCAAAAACGAGGCAGACAAAGAACGCGCACGAGTAGAAGATGTATGTCGTCGCCTGCGTGCTTGTGCTGATGCCGCAGAATTGTTACGAGACAAAGAAGCAGACACTTATATTAACCGCTTCTTAACTAAAGTTCAAAAGACAGGTTATATTCACCGCAAGGAAAAAACATGTCAGGTTGTTCTTGATCTGATGCGCATGGATAATAGTTACTTTAACTATATTCCTGTTCTTGTTGATATCGTTCTTATGCGCCAGCAGGAAGAGTGGATCGCGAGTGATTTTAGAGGACAGTTGGTTGCTTTGTTGCAGGAGTTCATTACTCATCAAGTCGAAGTTCTCAAAAATCTTGTCAGTCCAGATGGAAAAGAAGAGCAAGAACAGGTTGCACAAGTAATAAAGGCAATAGCTATGCAGTTATTGCTATTCCAGAAAACTGACGAGATTGACTTTGCCTACAATAGAGCACTTCTTTATCGCTTCTCTTCATATATCCCAACTGCTAATTCAATATCATTATTGAATAATGCTTATAAGTGCCTTATTGGGCAGACAAGTGATATGATGTTAGAATATACGTGGGGAAGTCTATCTTCCGTGGGAGTAATAGCATCATTATTATCTGTTCCAAAGGAAATGAACCATGCCATCCATAAAGCGTACTCTAATGAGAAACAGATTATAGACTTGACGGATAAAGCAATTATCTTACGCCCATCCGGTTTGAATGAGGCAAAACCGATTAAAGCGATACCTTCTGTTATCAGTATGTGGCACGGTTTGCAAATAGAAGTAGATAATGCGCCTGATACAAAAGTAAATAGAACGACCACAGATCTGAAGTTATTTAACTTGTGGTGGAAAGAAATAGAGCAAGACTTATTTAGAGAACGCAAATTAAAAACTCCGATAGCCGCCACAAAGAAAAGACCTTCTGTTGGGGATAACGTATGGATTGTGATTGATGGAATAATTGATTCGTCTGAATTTGCTTTTCATGCGACGATTAGAGATGATGAGAGTTTCGTTGGCGATGGAATAATTTATGTCAAAGATGACATTGTTGGATATGATCCTCGTAGTATAAATGCGTCGTATTTCCTTGACAATGGATTTCGTGATACAAAACAGGATTTACCATACATATTTGAGGCAACCGTTATCGGGTCAGTAGGATCAATGCTTCACTTCTCAATGGCTAAACTCATTGAGGAGGATTGGAAGGAATCAGATATCACTAACTACGGAAATGAAATCAATGCTGTTGTAACATATAAATTGGACAGTACCGGACAATGTATTGCAGTATCAGAATTTGGTCAAACAGTACAGTTTGTCGATAAGATGGACTTTGTAAGGCAAGGTGATAAGGTAATATTACGCGTTGTTGGAGTAAAAGACACTAAAAAACATGGTCTACAGCTACTTGGAGAATATATTTCAATGTCCGAAGTCGATGTGACACAACAACACGCGATTGTCAATCTGCTGCAAGCATATAGTAGGGGTGAAGTATATGACGAAAACAATATTATCGAGCAGACAAAAGAAGAATCGCCGAAGACACCTGAATTAGAAATCAAAATCGTATCTGAAATGGTTCGTCTAATAGATCGGCAAGCATATTTAAGCAAAGATTTAATTGATCGTTTTATACTCTTACATGTAGCCGGTACTTTATCACGCATCATCGACAACCAATATCAAGTTGAATATTATCGCCATTGCTGCGAACAACAAATAACACTTCAAGAATTTGGAAAGAACAATGCAATCAATTTAGATAAGCTACAGAAGTTGGATGAGATTCCCGCTGAAATGCTTTCCATGTTCCCTGTTCTCCAGCTACGTCGTCAAGAGTTACACGCACTTAACGCTCTTGGCAAGCCTGATGACAAGGATAAGATTCTAATTATGCTTGAAACAACTGATAATGCAGAGTTGAAGAGACTGTGCAATTTGGTTCTGGCATACAATTTTCTATCAGAATTTAAGATGGAAAGTGAGAAGAAAGCTATTGTTGATGAGATTAGTAACCTGATGAATATTAAATTGGATATTCAAGAGGCACTATTTATGGGAGCAGAGAATGAAATAACTGAATTTAAGATGAGTTTGGTTTATATAGCAAATGCACTTCACAAAGTTATTCCTGATCCACAGGCGCAAATGCAAATCATTCTCAAAGAAATCAATGCTTTTCTAAACACAAAAGGAGGAAAGTTATATGTAGGTGTAAATAACTTAGGTTATGCAGTTGGAGTGTCGGACGATCTTGAATGGTTCCAACGTAATCAAGGCAATATTGCAAATGTTTCCGACATGGATACATATCAGCAGTATCTTACTAACTGTATATACAAAGCATGGCCAGACATTAACACACTAATCCAAATATCAAAGCCAGATTGCAATGGTCGTGATGTTGTATTAGTTGAAGTATTACCATCATCTATACCTCTAACGTTAGATGGCAATTATTATTACCGCGTAGGTACAGAGACTCGCATGGTTACAAAGGAGGGGGAAAAAGAATTTCTGAAACGTCGTCCTGCCCAGTATGAATCTCTGAAACAATAGCGCAATCAATATAATCTAATCTATAAAATATAAAGAAACCATGTTAAAATCATCAATGTCGTTATCGGATATCCATAAGACTATTATGGCAGATATGGGATTTATTGCCAAATCGTTTGCGGAAGCCGGGAATTCATTCAAGAGAGAACTTATTTTTACGTCGAACTTTCCTTTCAGTAAGACGTATGATTATGAGTGTGGGAAAAGTCACATCCTTTATTCTTTTACCGTTGTTGCCCCCAATTCTCGCGAGATTAAGGCAGCGGGAATTTCTTCGTCATATAAAAATGATGACGGATTGCTTACTGGAATAGTCGCTGCACCTCAGAAAGGAGATTTATTAGTTCACGTGTTCAACCCTCACTGCATAGCTCAGTATAGGGAGTTAGGCTTACAGAATAATGGTGCGTCGGATGAAGAGGTATGGCAAATTATGCGCAGTGAGGTAGTTGCTGTCTTGCCTAAAGTAGAAGGTGTGTCCGAAATTGACAACAATCTTCTTGAACACGTTAAAGGAGACGTAGAACATATCTCTGCCGTCACCACAAAGGGAGTGTTCCTCGGAGCGAGATCAAGTAAAAATAGACTTGCTATAGAGTTTGGGGATTTCTATACATTAGATATGTTAAGTAAAGATCAGTATGACTACATTTTTAATACATACCTACAGATCTATATGCAACAGTATATAGTAAGCAATCCACACAAAGCGTTGGAGTTTAAGAGGGAATATCAAGCGCTAACCGACAAATTCCAGAAGGAACATTGGACGTTGGGAGAATTTGCAGAAGAGGGCAAGAAACTGATTGAAAAGTACACGATTGCCTAATAACACATTTCGCTTGTATAAAGTTATGATAGTCACAACAACACCGACCATTGAAGGTCATCCAATCAAAGAGTATAAAGGTCTGGTATCCGGGGAGGTTATCTTCGGTATGAATTTCCTTAAAGATATCGGTGCTTCTCTGCGTGATTTCTTTGGAGGACGTACAGAGAGTTATGAAACTGCTATGCTTGAAGGACGCGAGACAGCACAGAAAGAAATGCTACAACGAGCAAAGGAAATGGGTGCAAATGCCATCGTGGGAGTTAGCTTCGGATATGAGACGATGGGGCAGGGAAATAGCATGATTATGATTTCTATATCTGGTACAGCAGTAGTAATAGAATGACGCGCCAAAAATAACAACTAAAGATATTAAAATCGAGTATTAAGCTTGAAAAAAATTAAATAAATTTGGATATATGCCAGAATTTTTGTAATTTTGCACCCGATTTTGAAGAATAACAATAATGAGCACTCACGAAAAGCATGTTAAAAATGCTTATATGGTAAATATGATGTTATCTTCTATATGCGAATCCTTGAAATATTGTACCACATCAAAAGCTATTTATAGTGCTGTGGCGCTCGTAGGCGGCGGACAGAATCCCCATCCGGGAGAGATATCTCTGGCGCATAACGGCGTGCTGTTCCTGGACGAGCTGCCGGAATACAAGCGCTCGGCATTAGAGGTCATGCGGCAGCCGCTTGAAGACAGAAAAATCACTGTAGCGCGCGCCAAGGATACCGTCGAATATCCGGCGTCGTTCATGTTGGTTGCTGCGATGAACCCTTGTCCTTGCGGACATTACGGGGAGAATAACCCGGCGCATCCGTGTACCTGCACGCCGGCACAGGTGCATCGCTATATGAGTAAGATCAGCGGGCCGCTGTTGGACCGAATAGATATCCAATGTGAGATCGAGGCGGTGCCGTATGAGCAGTTGCGAGACACGCAACCCGGAGAGAGTTCGGAGGTGATGCGTGCGCGGGTACTCAAAGCGCGAGCGATACAGAACGAGCGGTTCAAGCACAGCAAGTTAGTACATTGCAACGCGATGATGAATAGCAAGATGGTACGGGAATACTGCGCGTTGGATGAGGAATGCGACAAGCTGCTGGAGTTCACGATGTCTAAGTTAGGGTTGAGTGCGCGCGCGTATGACCGTATTCTTAAAGTAGCGCGAACGATAGCGGATATCGAAGGTGCGGAGAGGATCCAGAAGAAGCATCTGTTAGAGGCTATTTCCTACCGATCGTTGGACAGAAGCAATTATTTTGGATAATAAATTTACGTTTTTCTTGCATATAAAAATCAAATTGTAACTTCGGTCCTCCCAAAGGGACCCACCGAAATTACAGTGCAGCGATGCTGCAAATAGCAAATATTACCCCAAAAACATTCAAATATGCAAGCATAATGAAATTTTCGGGCTAAATATTTGCTTAATTGATTTTTTTTTTATAATTTTGCAGTCTGAAAGGATGAGTGAGAAAGAAGAACATTGGGATTTGACCATCACGCCACGCGACAGACTGCTGGCGATTGATTGGAAGGAGATATGGCGGTACCGCGATATGTATGTGCTATTTGTGGAACGTAACTTCCGCACGGCGTATAAGCAGACTATCCTGGGCCCGCTATGGTTCATTATTACTCCGGTGCTTTCTGTCATCGTATATGCTACCGTTTTCGGCGGAATAGCGAATATCCCGACGGACGGTATTCCTCCGATATTATTCTATTTGTTAGGTATCTCCGTATGGGGCTATTTCTCGAGCAGCTTGAGCGCGACGTCGAATAGCTTCGTGAGCAACGCGGATATCTTCGGCAAGGTCTATTTCCCGAGAATCATCATGCCGTTAGTAGCGGTGACGACCAATCTGCTGGCTTTCGCTATTCAGTTAGCGATTTTCGCGGCATTCTATATCTATTATGCCGCGACCGGCACGGAGCTGACGATCCATTGGCAGATTGTACTATTCCCGGTACTGATGCTGATATTAGCGCTGATGGCGGTTGGTTTCGGTATGATCTTCTCCTCGATGACGACCAAGTATCGCGATCTGCAGATCATGTTAGCGAAGATCATATCGCTATGGGTGTATATCACGCCGGTGATCTATCCGCTGAGTATGGTGACGAATGAGAAGTTGCATCTGGCGATGTCGCTCAATCCGGTGACGCCGGTGATGGAGGCAATCAAGTACTCGCTGTTAGGGCAGGGGCAGTTCAGTTGGCTCTGGCTGGGATACAGCGTGGCATTCACGGCGGTGCTGTTGGTATTCGGGTTGATGCTCTTTAACAAGGTACAGAAATCGTTTATGGATACGGTATGAGAGATGATAGTTGATAGTTGATAGTTGATAGTTGATAGATGATAGATGATAGATGATAGATGATAGAAGGAGAGAATACATATTGGACGACGGAGATCAGCCCTGATTCGTATGCAAGAGGATTGGGACTGAGGGAGTTATGGCAGAAACGGTACCTGATATGGCTGTTTATCAAGCGAGATATCACGGTACAGTTCAAGCAGACGATTTTCGGCATGGGGTGGTACTTCATCTCGCCGTTGTTCACAATGTTTATGTATATCGTGGTGTTCGGCCGAATAGCCGAGATTCCGACAGACGATATTCCGCAGCCGGTATTTTACCTGAGCGGTATCTGTCTCTGGGAGTATTTCTCGGAGTGCTTGACGGCTGTATCGGGCACCTTCCAGACCAATGCAAACTTATTCGGCAAAGTCTATTTCCCCCGATTGGTATCTCCGGTATCGGTAGTAGCCTCGAAATTATTCCGATTCTCGCTGCAGTTATGCACGTTTGTGTTCGTGTATCTCTTCTTTGTACTCAAAGGAGTGGAGTTGCGGCCGAACTGGTATCTGTTGCTCTTCCCGGTCATCGTGCTGATTATTCAGGGCTTGGCATTGGGATTAGGACTGATCATATCGTCGCTGACGACCAAATACCGCGATCTGACGAATTTCTTCGGTGTGTTTGTTTCGCTATGGATGTACGCCACGCCTATCGTCTATCCGCTGAGTTATGTGACCAATCCGACGTTGCATAAGATCATGCTGCTGAACCCCATGACGGCGCTGATTGAGACCTTCAAATACGGTGCGTACGGAGCCGGCGAGTTCAGCTGGAGCGCATTAGGCTACAGCTGCGTATGCATGCTTGTGTTGCTGGTAATCGGTATAGCGATGTTCAACCGCAAGCAGAAGTTCTTTATTGATACGATTTAAATCTCTTTACCGGATCTTATTTCAGAAGCATCCCGGAGGCATTGTATTCACGATTGCCGACGCGGATGATGAGTTGTCCGTTGCGGAGGAGCTTATGAGCCTCTCCCTGTCCGTCCTGTAAAGAGAAGGGAATTTGATTGAGTCCCTGTTCTTGATGCTCGACGAACGTACCTAAGTAATACGGCGCGCAGACATCTTGCGGAGTTCGGCCGGCAGTAGCAGTAGCGGTCTTGTTGATCGCATGGCCGGAGGTAGATTTTTCTTCCTTCCAGAATCCTCGGTTCTGCCAGGAGGGAATGACTGTACCTTTGGACGTGTTCCAATTGGTGTCGTCACCGTTACCGGCTTCCTCGGGGAACCAGTAGTTGATGCCATCGACGTTCGTAAGGGGTTTGAGCGCATCAACAAGGTCTTTAACGAAGGCATATTGTCCTGCGACGGTGCATGGCCATACGTCCCGGGTATCATAATTGACGCCGGAGGAAGGCCAGTGTTGGAAGTTATAGGCGCACTCGACGATATGCACACGTTTGGTAGGGAAGACAGTGTTGAGATTATTGATAGCGGCGACGAGGTTGTTTTTGTCTTTTTGGGATGCTACTTGCGCAGCCGTCAGATAACCATGCCAGAAGGGATAGTAACTGAGCCCAATGATGTCAAAATTCACGCCACCATTAACCAGTTTGTTATAATAAAAGTTATTATAGCCTATATTCGTCGGTCGATCGGTATGGATGATGATCTGCGCATTCGGACATTTTTCCCGTACGGCGTTACAACCGGCATTCAAGAGCCCGAGATAGCCGGTCCAGTTATCACCGCTTTGTTGGTATGGATGTACCTTGATGCCACAAAGACCATACATGATCTCATTACCTACCTGCACGAGATCAGGCGTAGCGCCGGCAGCATTGAGGGTATCGAGCACGCGGCGTGTATATTTCGCTACGCTATCTGCCATAGCTTCATCCGAAGCGCCTTGCCAAGCTGCAGGAGCCTGGATATGCGTGGCATCCACCCAAGTATCGGAATAATGGAAATCGAGCATGAAGAACGCCCCTGCGTCCTTGATGCGCTTGCCGAGCGTCTTGACATAAGCGAGGTCCTGACAAACGGAAGGATTAGAAGTTCCTCCATGGTCTTTCTTTGTGGGATTGACAAAGATCCGGACACGGAAAGTATTCCATCCGCAGTTGTTGGTCAGAAAAGTAATCAGATCAGAGATATTATTGCCATAGACGTCTTTGTACGGCGAGTTATGTTTCTCATACAAGGGCAGTGCAGAGATGTCTCCGCCGACATAGCGTTGATGCGCATCCTGCGCCTGCATAGCGAGGCTCGCAAGGGCACAAAAGAAGAAGGTGATTGTCTTTTTCATGGATGTATTTTGTATTTATTCGTTTTAATTATTGATCTGCTTATGTACGTACAGGCCGGGCAGCATGGTTTTCTTGATGCCATCGATACACGGTCCGAAGAGATAGAGGGGGTAGGGACTCCACTCGTCACGCGTCCATTCTACCGCATATTTGCGGGGACGGATATCCACCGATGTGGGATTGCTCTTCGGCAGGAGCGAGTTCGCCGCAGAGGTAAAGAAATCGGCATGCTTGGTAACGATCTTATAAGGGATGTTATCCTCCTTATGCACCTTGATATCCAGACCGTGGTATTGCATGCAGAAAGCGCCTTTGGCAATCGTTTGATCTCCGGAATAGTCGGCATCGAGTTGGTTGACATGAATAGCACAAGTGATACCTACAAGCGGACGGATGAAAGGATTCATATTCTCTAAATCGAGATCCTTCCCGTGGATAGAGAGGTCGAAAGAGGATTTCCGATCCATGTGTATATCATAGGAGGCTTCGACATGGCCTTTGGCGCCAAAAGGCGCTTTTGCGCGGTTATGCCAAACGGCTCCCGGTTTATTGGTGACATTGGTCATAGTGGCATGCATAGGGCCTTTGAGGTTCAGTTTGCCGCAGTTGATATCGGTGGTATAGAGTTCGACGTCCAACTTATGGGTCACGGAGGTGACCTTCTTGACAGCAAACGTGACGGGGACTGTACGTAGGAACTCCTGGGGCGTCCCGAACGGCACTTTAGGAGCCAGCCGCGCATCGCGGATGACGTGCATACGGCGTACATCGGCATTGATCTCATCCAATGTGTAATCTTGTGATAGCGCCTTATGAATAGGATTGAAAGGCGAAGTGGAGACAGAGTTGAGTTCGAGATCGATCCATGTGACCTGTTCGCGCAGCAACTTTACCATCTTCGTATGGGAAATAATATTTCGGATACGTGTGTAGCCGAGGTTCAGCGGACCTTGGTTAGAAGTATTGAGGTCATGCACCTCCATATCCATCAGGCCATCCGGCAGGGCAACCTTAGCTGCCGCAAGCGAGAGGGAATAGACAGAGTCGTTATACGTGAAGAGCGAGTCGGCGAAGTCATACGCCAGGTCATGGCACTCCAGGGAGAGCGAGTCCGCCTTGAGCACGAGTGGCGAGGAGGTGCTATGCAGATGAGCCGTAAAACGATCGATATTGATATGGCGCACCCGAAACGATTTCAGCCATAGTCCGGCTTTCTCCAAGGTCGTATCCTTAGGCAGGGTAGGGAGAATAGAGTTCGGATTCTTCTCATCCAGATAAATGACAACCTCCGGGTCATCCAGCCCAATCCGGAAGAACTCCAAGCGGCGATGACGGAGGAGCTGAAGATAATCCACGTTCCAAACCG
>Ga0247610_10009179_pt1 | contig 10000 bp, 9 predicted proteins | sample 174DNAGHGhighgp2_FD_193483 | JGI IMG/M metagenome (GOLD analysis project Ga0247610, IMG submission 193483) | Sheep rumen microbial communities from Palmerston North, Manawatu-Wanganui, New Zealand - 1742 DNA GHGhigh gp2 | ecosystem: Host-associated > Mammals > Digestive system > Stomach > Rumen ... | reverse complement strand
CTGACGATAATAACTCCCTCTTTGAGGCAATAAAATGCAGTTTTCTGAGTTTTTATAGTGATGAAGAAGGTAGTTTACCTCATGATGGCTGCCGTCGTTGTCCTTTCAACGGCAGGTTGCTCTGTGCAGAAAAACACTGCACGGACCAGGTTTTGGCAGTCGTTCAAGGCGAAATATAACTCCTTCTACAACGGAAAACTGGCATTTATCGACGGTCAACTGGAGAAGGAGAAGGGCAACAAGGACGATTATACTGAGCAACTGCCCCTTTTCACCGTTGGCAACAAACAGAGCCGGCAGCTGGGCAAAGGCAACTTCGACCGTGCCGTTGAGAAGATGGAGAAGACCATCAAGCAGCACTCGATCAAGGCCCGTCCGGAATGGAACAAGTCACGACGCAAGACGGACAAGGACATCGAGTGGCTCTCCCGTCGCGAGTACAATCCGTTCCTGTGGAAGGCCTGGCTGATGCTGGGCCAGTCGCAGTTCCTGAGTGGCAGCTTCGACGAGGCAGCAGCCACCTTCAGCTATGTCAGCCGACTCTATCAGACTCAGCCTGCCATCAACAGTCATGCACGAGCCTGGCTGGCCCGCTGCTATGCACAGCTCGACTGGATCTATGATGCTGAGGACGTCATCCGCAACCAGAACCGCGACTCTATTCCCTATGCTGCTCAGCCCGCCTGGGACCAGACGATGGCCGATTACTACCTTCGTACGGGTGAGCTGGAGAAGGCCGTTCCGTATCTTAGGAAAGTGATCAAGCGCGAGCGTCGCAAGACCCAGAAAGCCCGCGAATGGTTTATCATGGGTCAGGTGCAGAATGCCCTTGGCCATCAGCAGGATGCCTATAAGGCCTATAGCCGCGTAGTCAGCCAGAATCCTCCTTACGAGCTGGAATTCAATGCCCGCATTGCCCAGACGGAGGTGATGGCATCGTCGAACTACAAGAAGATGATCAGCCGACTGAAGCGTATGGCAGCCTCGGACAACAACAAGGACTATCTCGATCAGGTGTACTATGCCATCGGCAATATCTACATGTCGAGGAACGACACCATGCAGGCCATTACTGCCTACGAGAAGGGCAATGAGAAGGCCACGCGCAGTGGTACGGAGAAAGGTGTGCTGCTGCTTCGCCTGGGCGATATCTACTGGCAGATGGAGCGCTATAACGATGCCCAGCGATGCTATGGCGAGGCCATCGGACTGCTCGACAAGGAGCGTCCTGGCTACGAAGAGCTGTCGCATCGCTCGAAGGTGCTCGACGAGCTGGTGCCCTACACCGATGCCGTCCACCTGCAGGACTCGCTGCAAGAGCTGGCCAAGATGCCTGAGAAAGAGCGCCTGGAGGCCATCGACCGAGTCATCGAAGCCCTGAAGAAGAAGGAGAAGGAAGAGGCCGACAAAGCCCGTGAGGCCGAGGTGGAACAGGCTCAGCAGCGTCAGGGTGCCTTGGGCAACCGTAACCAGCCCAACCGCAATAACACGCCTAATACTCCTACCACCTCGAAGGACGGACAGTGGTATTTCTACAACCAGATGGCCGTCAACCAGGGTAAGCAGACTTTCCAGCGCCAATGGGGCAAGCGTGAGAATGCGGACAACTGGCAGCGTATAAACGTCACCGTCGTGGGCGACCTGTCGGGCCTGTCCGAAAACGGCGACATGCCTGCCGACTCCCTGCTGGCTGAAGGTGCTGCAGCCAACGATTCCATAGCCGCTGAGACCGATGCTGCTGCCGACTCGCTGGCCAACGATCCGCATAACCGTGAGTATTATCTGGCTCAGATTCCCTTCACGGAGGAGCAGGTGCAGGAGAGCAACAACATCATCAAGGACGGACTCTACAATGCCGGAGTCATCTTCAAGGACAAGCTCGACAACCTCAAGTTGGCCGAGAAGCAGCTGGTCAGGCTCTCCACGCAATATCCTGACTACGAGCAGATGGACCAGGCATGGTATCACCTCTTCCTGCTCTATTCCCGACAAGGCAATACGGCCCAGGCTGACAGCTGCCTCGAGCACTTGAAGAACGGCTTCCCTGAAAGCGACTTTACTACGTTGCTCTGTGATCCGTACTTCGTGGAGAATGCCCGTTTCGGCGTGCACATCGAGGATTCGCTCTACGCAGCTACCTACGATGCCTTCAAGGCCGACCAGCACGATGTGATCGAGACGAACGCAAAGCTCTCTGCCGAGCGCTTCCCGCTGGGTGAGAACCGTCCGAAGTTCCTCTTCATTCATGGACTGAGCATGCTTAACAACGGCGATGCCCTGGGATGCGTGAACGAGCTGAAGCAGGTGGTGGAGAAGTATCCTCAGAGTGAGGTCACGGAGATGGCTGGCATGATCATCAAGGGAGTGCAGGAAGGCAGGCAGCTCTATGGCGGCAAGTTCGACCTCGACGATATCTGGAGCCGTCGCGACATCACCCTGCAGCAGGATTCGGCTTCCGTCGACACGCTCTCAGCCGACCGCGACGTACCTTTCCTATTCCTCTTGGCGTTTGAGCCTGACTCGGTCAACGAGAACCAGCTGCTCTATGAGATGGCACGCTTCAACTTCTCGAACTTCCTCGTGCGCAACTTCGACCTGGAGATTGAGCGGCTGGATGGATACAACCGCCTGCTCATCCGTGGTTTCCTCAATTTCGACGAAGCCCTGCAATACGCCCGCCAGCTGACGGCTGCCCCTGAACTGTCGGAGCTGACGACACACTGTCGCAGCCTGGTCATAAGCGAGCATAACCTCACGCTTATCGGCACCCGCTACAGTTTCCGTGACTACGACGAATACTACGAGCAGACCTTCCTGCCTTTGCCCATCAGCAACGAAGAGCTGTTGCAAATGCCTGATTACGAACTGCCTTCGGAGCCTGAGGAAGAGGGAGAAATACTCGAAGAGGATGCTGCACCCGTACAACGGCAGAACAACAGCACCTTCGACTTTGACGAGGATTTCTTCTAGAGCGAATGATCAGCTGCGCTTTTCCTTGATGATGCCGTGCCGATAGGCATAGAGCAGATCCTTCAGGTCACTGATCTGAGCGCGCAGCTCTTCACCCTTGTCAGTATCGGCCACAAGCATACGATGCGTCGACATCTCCACGATCTGAGTCGTCGACTTGATGTCCGTCCCTCTGAGGATGGCATCCTGAGTCGAAGTGAAGGGCTCATGCTGCACAAGCTGAAAGCCCCGGCTGTGATAGATCAGCGTGTAGCCAGCGATGCCTGTCTCAGTATGGTAGGCCTCTGAGAATCCACCGTCGATGACCATCATGCGTCCGTTGGCCTTGATGGGATTCTCGCCCGAACCAGCATGCACAGGTACGTGTCCGTTGATGATATGACGTGTCTCACCCTTTACTCCGAAGGCATCGAGTATGCGGTCGCACACCTCAGCAGAATTGCGCAACTGGAAATAATAGCCCTTCTCCTCATGGAAAGTTTCACGATCGGTGAGGAAATATCGCTCAAAAGTAGCCATTTTCGACTTGTCGAAGAGAGGCGAGTCCTTGCCACACCAGAGGTAGAGGAAATAGTCCTTGGCATAATCCTTCAGTTCGCGAGGCGTATCGCCCTGGAAAGCAGCACGGATGAGCTGACCCACATATTCCATCAGCTGCCTGCCGGCATATCGCTTGCCCAGGATCTCGACCTCCTTCAGAGTGCCGTCGGCATTGAGAGGCACTGATGCATGGAAGAGCAGGTTCTGGTTGCAGATATTGTACATACAGCCGTGAGAGAGGATGGTGCGGATATGCTTGCGAAGCTTCTCGCTGACACGGAACGAGTGGTGCAGTTTCTTCATCAGATCGTCCTCCTCTGGAGTGAGCTCGACGAGCCCTGTGGGGAAGTTGCAGTCCTTCAACTGATACTTTACTCCATTGATGGTACATGTCTGACTCTCAAGGTCTACTGATTCAAGCAGACAACGGTCTTCCATCTGCCATTCTGGACGACGATGGAAGATGCGAGCCTCCTCCTTGAACTGGATGATGCTGATGGCTTTGTGCATCTTGGCCGTCAGTTGCAGGGTCTTCTCGTCCATCCTGTTCTGGGCTTTCAGCTCCTTGGGAATGAAATCCTCGCAGGGATCGTCGCCATAGGTGTCTAGAGCGAAGGTGGCCAGTGGAACCAGGTTGATGCCGTAGCCGTCTTCCAGCGTGGCCAGGTTGGCATATCGCAGCGACAGGCGCAACACATTACATATACACGCGTCGTTGCCCACGGCCGCTCCCATCCAGAGGATGTCGTGATTGCCCCACTGAATGTCCCAGGAATGATACTGGCGCAGGGTGTCCATGATGATATGAGCGCCAGGGCCACGGTCATAGATGTCGCCCAGGATATGCAGCTGGTCGATGGCCAGGCGCTGGATGACATTGGAGATGGCCACGATGAAGTCGTCGGCACGGCCAGTGGAGATGATCGTATCGACGATGACGGCCACATAGGCTGCCTTGTCCTGGTCGTCGCTACGTTCGTGCAACAACTCCTCTATTATATATGAGAACTCCTCAGGCAGGGACTTGCGCACCTTGGAACGGGTATATTTCGACGAAACATCACGGCAAACGCGCACCAGCTGGTGGATCGTGATGCGATACCAGTCGTCGAGGTCCTCTTCCTGCGCCTTGATCAGCTCGAGTTTCTGTTCGGGATAATAGATCAGCGTGCACAGTTCTTTCTTCTCGCTCTCGCGGATGGTATTGCCAAAGATCTCGCCAACCTTGCGTTTAATGTTGCCGGAGGCGTTCTTCAGCACGTGGATGAAGGCCTCGTGCTCGCCGTGCAGGTCGGCCAGGAAGTGTTCTGTACCTTTGGGCAGGTTGAGAATAGCCTCCAGATTGATGATTTCGCTTGCAGCATCGGCCACGGTAGGGTAGGTGGTCGACAGCAGATGCAGGTATCTCTCGTCAGTGTTCATTTGCCAGAAAGAGTTGTCGTTTTGTACATTTTGACTGCAAAGGTACGAATAAGTGCTTGAAAATGCAAATAAATTTGCAATTTTCCGAATGAAAAATGCTTCTTCGCCATGCTTGTCGTGCTTCGTCTGCCTCTTGGTTGATGTCCGACGGCCTCTTGGTTGTTGTCCTTGGCCACTCTGTTCCAGGGGCCCACGGCCTCTTGCTTCATCCTGAAGGCAGCCAGGCTACATCAACAAGGTCATCGGGTGTTACATGGCCTTGCCAGCCCTGTAATATTGTAATAACTGTAATCGAAGGGTTCCTTCTCGGCACCGGTTTGGGCCTGTTCAAAAATGATTTCAAAACTTTTTCGGAAAACGTTTGGATATTCGAAAAATAATGAGTAATTTTGCAGTGTCATTGAAAAATCAATAAATACAAACAATAAAAACACATAGCTTATGTCACAGATTACAGGACGCATCAGCCAGATCATCGGCCCCGTCATCGACGTCTATTTCGACACGAAGGGACTGGATGCAGAGAAGGTGCTGCCCAAGATTCACGAGGCGCTGCGTATAGACCGCGGCGAGGGCCGACAACTGATTGTCGAGGTGCAGCAGCACATTGGTGAGGACACCGTGCGCTGTGTGGCCATGGACAATACCGACGGCCTGCAGCGAGGGCTGGAAGCCGTGCCTCTGGGTTCGCCCATTCAGATGCCCGCAGGCGATCAGATCAAAGGTCGTATGCTGAACGTGATAGGTCAGCCTATCGACGGTATGAAACAGCTCAACATGCAGGGAGCATATCCCATCCATCGCGAGGCTCCGACTTTTGAGGAGCTGTCGACGAAGAAGGAGATCCTGACCACGGGTATTAAGGTGATTGACCTGCTAGAGCCCTACATGAAGGGTGGTAAGATCGGACTCTTTGGTGGTGCTGGTGTGGGTAAGACCGTGCTCATCATGGAGCTGATCAACAACATTGCCAAGGGACACGACGGTTTCTCAGTCTTCGCAGGAGTGGGCGAGCGTACCCGTGAGGGTAACGACCTCATCCGAGAGATGATCGAGAGCGGTGTGATCCGCTACGGCGAGAAGTTCCTCAAGGCAATGGAAGAAGGCAAGTGGGACCTCTCGCTGGTCGACCCCGAGGAGCTGAAGAAGAGCCAGGCCACACTGGTCTATGGCCAGATGAACGAGCCCCCCGGCGCACGTGCCTCTGTGGCCCTCTCAGGACTGACGGTGGCCGAGAGCTTCCGCGACGGAGGAGGTAAGGACGGTGGTGCTGCCGATATCCTGTTCTTCATCGACAATATCTTCCGCTTCACGCAGGCTGGCTCTGAGGTATCGGCTCTGCTGGGACGTATGCCCAGTGCCGTGGGTTATCAGCCTACGCTGGCTTCAGAGATGGGTACGATGCAGGAGCGAATCACTTCTACCAAGAAGGGATCTATCACTTCCGTACAGGCTGTCTACGTGCCTGCCGACGACCTTACCGACCCTGCTCCCGCTACGACGTTCACCCACCTCGATGCCACGACGGTGCTCGACCGTAAGATTGCAGGACTGGGTATCTATCCCGCCGTCGACCCGCTGGGATCCACCTCACGCATCCTCGACCCGCTCATCGTGGGCAAGGAGCACTACGACTGCGCCCAGCGCGTGAAGGAGATCCTCCAGCGCTACAAGGAGCTGCAGGACATCATCGCCATCCTGGGTATGGACGAGCTCTCCGACGAGGACAAGCTGACCGTGAACCGTGCACGTCGCGTCCAGCGTTTCCTCTCACAGCCGTTCACCGTGGCATCACAGTTCACGGGTCTGCCAGGAGTGATGGTCTCGGTCGAGGACACCATCAAGGGCTTCAACGCCATTCTCGACGGCGAGGTCGACGACCTGCCCGAGCAGGCATTCCTCAATGTGGGCACCATCGAAGACGCCAAGGAGAAGGCTAAGAAACTGCTGGAGGCAGCGAAAGGCTAATTGTAAATCGGAAATTGAAAAATCGATATTTGCAAGATGCTGAAACTGAAGATAGTATCTCCTGAAAGGATAGAGTTCACGGGCGAGGTGCAGAGCGTAAAGGTGCCTGGCTTAATGGGCAACTTCGAAATCCTGACCGACCATGCGCCTATCATCTCGTCGCTGCAAAAGGGCGTCGTAGAGTTCGACGGCCAGCGGCTGGACGTGCTGGGAGGCTTTGTGGCCGTGCAGAAGAACGAGGTGTCGATCTGCATAGAGAAGTCGGAGTAGGCAGTGCCATTTTATGGCCGTCAGGTGTTGACAATGGCATATATCCTCTCCGCACTCTTCTTCCTGCTGCTGGGAATGGCCTATGTGAAGGGCTATGACATCGTAAAGCGCCACTCGCCCGACCACTTGGCCCACTTCTATCTCATCATGGCAACAGTGCGTATGTCGCTCGCCCTGACATTCGTGGCGGTCTATGTACTGCTCTTTGCCCAGAACAGGGAAGATGCCATTCATTTCGCCCTCGTATTCATTATCATGTATGTGGTGATGATGGTGATAACACTCTTTATGAGACATTAGAGATAAGAAATAAGAAAAAAATGAACGATACATTGAAAAGACTACTCTGCATGATGCTGCTGCTCGTGGCTGCGGTTCCTGCGATAAGGGCAGAGGAATTCTCGGCCAAGGATGTGGTGCTCGAGCATATCAGGGACTCCCACGAATGGCACATCACTGACTTGGGCGAGGGGAAGCCTCTGGTTATACCCCTGCCAGTCATCGTCAAGAGCTCCACGGGATGGCATGTGTTCTGCTCATCACGCTTCGAACATCATGCTGATGCCAGCGGACTGCGCCATGTGAAAGCTGATGCGCCTGCCGACATCCAGGGACTGGCCATAGCCACTGAAGGCGAAAATGCAGGCAAGATCGTGGAAAACGGAGAGCCTGTGCTCGACTTCTCCATCACGAAGACCGTGGCCGTGATGTTCATCAACGTCATTCTACTGCTCTGCATCGTGCTGGGATGTGCCCGTTGGTACAAGAAGCGCAAGGCCAGCGATGAGGCGCCTGGCGGCTTCGTAGGCTTCATCGAGATGTTGGTGATGTATGTGGTGGACGAAATCATCAAGCCGGGCGTAGGCAAGGGCTACGAGAAGTACACTCCCTACCTGCTCACCTGCTTCTTCTTCATCTTCACATGCAACGTGATGGGACTGATACCATTCCCGCCAGGCAGCGGAAACGTGACAGGCAACATCGCAGTGACGTTCTTCCTGGCCCTCTGCACCTTCATCGTCGTGCAGTTCTCAGGCAACAAGCATTACTGGAAGGACATCTTCTGGCCCGATGTGCCTACATGGCTCAAGTGCCCTGTGCCCATCATTCCGCTCATTGAGTTCGTGGGCATTTTCACGAAGCCGTTTGCCCTGATGATCCGACTCTTTGCCAACATGATGGCAGGTCATGCCATCGCAGTGGCTATCACATGCATTATATTCCTGGTGGCTTCCCAGGCAGTGGCTGTACAGCTGTCCATGTCAGGACTGTCCATCATCATGAGTATCTTCATGATGTGCCTGGAGTGCCTTGTGTGCTTCATCCAGGCGATGGTGTTCACCATGCTTTCTGCCGTGTTTATCGGCATGGCACGTATGGAGCCTGCTCATGAGTAATAAACTTAGATTAGAGAATAAATTAACAAATAAGTATTAACGAAAAAAAACATTAAACGTTATGATTACAACATTATTAGCCGTAGAAGGCGTAGCAAAGTTGGGTGCCGCAGTAGGCGCAGGTCTCGCAGCCATTGGTGCTGGTCTGGGAATTGGTAAGATTGGTGGTCAGGCAATGGACGCCATGGCCCGTCAGCCAGAGGTGATGAGCAAATTGTTTACCAACATGATCGTGGCAGCCGCCCTGATCGAGGGTGTTGCCCTGTTCGCTGCCGTTATCGCATTCCTCTGCATCTAACCTGTCAATAAACATTCAGCTATGTTGACTCCAAGTACTGGCCTACTGTTCTGGATGTCGGTGACATTCCTGGTGGTGCTGTTCATCCTCTGGAAGTTCGGCTTTCCTGTCATCACGAGTATGGTGAAGGAGCGCAAGGCTTTCATCGATGACTCACTGCGCAAGGCTCACGAGGCAAACGAACGGCTGGCCAATATACAGAAAGAAGGTGAAACCATCTTGCAGGAGGCACGCGAGAAGCAGGCTCAGATTCTCAAGGAAGCTGCTGAGACCCGCGATGCCATCGTTGAGAAGGCTCAGGTAAAAGCCCGCGAAGAGGGTGCCCGACTGCTCAGCGATGCCAAAGCAGAGATCGAGCAGGAGAAGAAAGCCGCCATCGCTGACATTCGCAAGCAAGTAGCTGCGCTCAGCGTGGAAATTGCAGAAAAAGTGCTTCGCCAGAACCTTCAGGGCGACAAGGCGCAGATGGAACTCATCGATCGTATGCTGGATGATGTCAGTAAACCGTAACACCCCAATGCAACTATGGATATAGGAATCATTTCGGTACGTTACGCCAGGGCTCTGCTGAAGAGTGCTGTCGACGCCAAGCTCGACCAGCAGGTGTATCAGGAGATGCAGCTGCTAGCCAGAAGCTTTGTCGAAGTGCCTGAGCTGCGCCATACGATAGACAACCCCATGCTGGCCAAGGAGAAGAAGGAAATCCTCCTGCAGACGGCCATCGGGGGTGACAGCGCCTCGCCTCTGGCCAAAGCGTTCGTGGCACTGGTGCTGAAGGAAGACCGCGAGAACATGATCCAGTTCATGGCTAACTCGTATGTCACGCTCTATCGCCAGCAGAAGAACATCATCCGTGGAAAACTGACTACCGCTGTGGCTGTAGCTCCTGCCACCGAGCAGAAGATGCGTCAGATGGTGGAAAGCAAGACTAAGGGAACTGTGGAGTTTGAGACTGAGGTGAACCCCGACATTATCGGCGGCTTCATCCTTGAATATGACACGTATCGCATGGATGCCAGCGTGAAGTCTCAACTTAACTCTATTCTCACACAACTTAAAAAATAAAGAATAATGTCAGATAAGATTAAACCAAGCGAAGTCAGTCAGGTGTTGCTGGATCAGCTCAAGGGCATCA
>Ga0247610_10009177_pt1 | contig 10001 bp, 12 predicted proteins | sample 174DNAGHGhighgp2_FD_193483 | JGI IMG/M metagenome (GOLD analysis project Ga0247610, IMG submission 193483) | Sheep rumen microbial communities from Palmerston North, Manawatu-Wanganui, New Zealand - 1742 DNA GHGhigh gp2 | ecosystem: Host-associated > Mammals > Digestive system > Stomach > Rumen... | reverse complement strand
CAAAAAAGAAAGGTGGTTATTGGATTATTTACCGAATCTGGGTCTGATAGACCCGGTATATTTTATATTTCCTCCACGGACAAAATAGATTTCATATTTATAATAGAGCCGTATGCTATCTAAAAAAAAAATATTAGAACTAAATGAATGGCCTGATTATATATTTAAAGGCCAATCGTCTATAAAAGAGAAGGTTCCATTGGAACAATTATTTATTGCTATTTCAGGATACTTGGTCTCTTTTTTTTCAATAAAAAAGTGTGGGGATAAATGACAAAAAGATATTGGAACATAACTTTAGAAGAGGTGCTGAAAGCTGGAGTTCATTTTGGCCATCGTACTAGGAAATGGAATCCTCGAATGGCACCTTTTATATTGGGAAAACGGAAAGGTATTCATATTATAAATCCTATTCGAACTGCTCGTTTTTTATCCGAAGCTTGTAATTTGGTTTTTCATGCAGCAAGGAAAGGAAACCAATTCTTAATTGTTGGTACGAAAAAAGAAGCAGCCGATTCAGTAATACGGGCTGCAATAAGAGCTCGATGTCATTATGTTAATAAAAAATGGCTCGGAGGTATGTTAACGAATTGGTATACTACAGAAACGAGACTTCGTAAGTTCGGCGACTTGAGAACGGAGCTAAAAACGGGGAAAATGAACTCTCTTCCAAAAAGAGATGCCGCTAGGTTGAAGAGACAATTATCTCATTTGGAAAGATATCTGGGCGGCATAAAATATATGACAAAGTTACCCGATATTGTAATAATCCTTGATCAGCAAGAAGAATATACGGCTCTTAGAGAATGTATCACTTTGGGAATTCCAACGATTTCTTTAATCGATACAAATTCTGACCCAGATCGCGCCGATTTTTCGATTCCGGCTAATGATGATTCTAGAGCTTCAATCCGCTTCATTCTTAACAAATTAGTTTTTGCAATTTGTGAGGGTCGTTCTAGCTAGATACGGAATTTTTGATTAATAATAAGATAAATAAATTTTTAGATTTGGTTGGGCGGTCATAGATTTATGGAATCGGTTATTATAGCATTACAAAATAGTGAAAAAAGAAATATTTTGTGATTAGTAGGTATTCAAATCAAAATAGAAAATGAAAGTCAAATAAGGAAATGGTTGAATCAAAATAATTCCCCCTGCAAGTTATATTTTTTTTATTTTAGAGGGCTGGGCAATATGAATGTTCTATTATGTTACATCAACACATTAAACAGATTCTTTGATATATCTGCTGTGGAAGTAGGTCAACATTTCTATTGGCAAATAGGGGATTTTCAAGTACATGCTCAAGTACTTATTACCTCTTGGGTTGTAATAGCTATCTTATTAATTTCAACCATTCTAGTTGTTAGAAATCCGCAAACTATTCCCACGTCCGGTCAGAATTTCTTTGAATATGTCCTTGAATTCATTCGAGACGTGAGCAAAACTCAGATTGGAGAAGAATATGGTCCGTGGGTTCCGTTTATTGGAACTCTGTTTCTATTTATTTTTGTTTCGAATTGGTCGGGGGCTCTTTTGCCTTGGAAAATTATAAAGTTACCTCATGGAGAGTTAGCTGCACCCACAAATGATATAAATACTACTGTTGCATTAGCTTTACTTACGTCAGTAGCCTATTTCTATGCGGGTATTTCAAAAAAAGGATTGGCGTATTTTGGTAAATACATCCAACCAACTCCAATACTTTTACCGATTAACATCTTAGAAGATTTCACAAAACCCTTATCGCTTAGTTTTCGACTTTTCGGAAATATATTAGCTGATGAATTAGTAGTTGTTGTTCTTGTTTCGTTAGTACCTTTAGTAGTTCCTATACCTGTTATGTTCCTTGGATTATTTACAAGCGGTATTCAAGCTCTTATTTTTGCTACTTTAGCTGCGGCTTATATAGGTGAATCCATGGAAGGACATCATTGACTAATTATCAAAATAGTCTTTTTTCCTAGTTTAGCCCGCGACAAAGTATGTGTCGCTCATGATAATCTACTTAAGGAAAATAAACCAAAAAATAGAAAGAAATTTTCAAAAGTTTTAATTAATAATCAAAAGGATTATCTAACCCCCCCACCCTACTAATATAATAAGTATAAATAAAAAGAATTACCGGGCAATTGAATTGTAAAAAAATAGGAAAAATCAAACTAGAAAAATAGAAAAAAAAGAATATAAAAAATCACATTCAGTTCACTTCAATTCTTCTATTTCCATGTAAAAATGAGGTCTAACGAATTGATTTAGATTCATTCGATCCATAGGGGATAATAATGAATAAAAGAAAGAAAGGCCTTTCTCAAAAAAATCGAGAAAAAGGGGCGGGGGGAGAGGGTCATATATATATAATCTAATCGTTATAAGACAACTCTTTCTTTTTTGTTTGGGGCGGGTTCCAAGAATGATTCTTGAATCTGATTGAATCTAAGATACAACTAATTGGTTTACGCTATGGAACAAACACACGTATATGTCATAGTAGATATTCATTAGTTATAGATGACTATCTATCTAAATTAGTCCTGCTACTACTCTAAATTTAGGTGGGGATTCAAAAAAAAAGATCTGTCTCCTGTAATTGTGAATTGAATATTGAATGACTATAAAAAGAAAGAAAAAGAAAGAACGAAGAATTAAAAGAAAGGTTCAAAATCTAAGATAATCTAAGATAAGAACAAAAATTGTATGTATTCCCCCCACACTACATGGGTAGAAACGAAAAAAAGTAAATATCGAAGTAATCGGGATAATTCAATAAAAATTATTCAGTTTTGAATTTCACTTCGACTAGATAAAGATAAATAGGAAGAATGAAATAATTAAGTCATAATTTCTTGGTTGATTATATTATTAACTATTTCTTTATTTTATTTGGAATAGGAGAAACTTATCATGAATCCACTGATTTCTGCTGCTTCTGTTATCGCTGCTGGGTTGGCCGTCGGGCTTGCTTCTATTGGACCTGGGGTTGGTCAAGGCACAGCTGCAGGGCAAGCTGTAGAAGGGATTGCGCGACAACCGGAAGCAGAGGACAAAATAAGGGGTACTTTATTACTTAGTCTGGCTTTTATGGAAGCTTTAACTATTTATGGGCTGGTTGTAGCATTAGCGCTTTTATTTGCGAATCCCTTTGTTTAATCTTTTCCAAAAAATCAAAAAAATACATATTGTTTTTTCCGCGGACTTTCGTTGCTGTTCTTGATTTTTCTTATATTCACTCCTACCATTTTTTCTTCATTCTGATTAACATAACGATTCGCCTTCTTCCGTCGCTTTATTTAGTCCAACGAACCCCCCCTTTATTTTTTATGAAGTATCTACGGGTAATCTTTCAATTGACTAACCAATTCAAAATAAATAGAATAGTCTTCTTATTCTATTGATATTCTTACTAATAATGAATATTCATTATTAGTAAGAAATGGAAATAGAAAATAAGATTATAGGATAGTTTATTTATTCTATCATAAAAAACGAATAAAAAAATAAAAAAACCGGGAATCGTAGAAAAAAATTAGTCTATCCATAAGAGGAGATGTGATCATATGAAAAAAATAACCGATTCTTTTCTTTGCTTCATTTACTGGCCATCCGCCGGAAGTTTCGGGTTTGATACCGATATTTTAGCAACAAATCTAATAAATCTAAGTGTAGTGCTAGGTGTATTGATTTTTTTTGGAAAGGGAGTGTGTGCGGGTTGTTTATTTCAAAGAATAGATTGGATCCAACCAACTGCACTTTTTTCGTTATAAATAACTAGGAAAATGTGCATAATCCGGCGAATGACTTCTTACTAAATCTAAAAAAAAAAATAGTTAAGAACCATAGCATTTCGTGATTCATTGGTAAATCTACTTTGATTCTCTCAACCAAGAATTTTGGAACATTACCATGGTTAAAGCTTACCAGTTTGAAGTTTAGACGCAGTGTAGTATTCTTTCTACCACTATGTTAATGTTAATATGGAAATTTGGAATTTTATCGATATAGAACACTCATGTCGATAAAATGACTAAAATTCTCTTTACGATGAAAAATAGGAAAAACCGGTGTTTTGTTTAACGCCTCCTTTTATACAATGCGGAATTGATGACCTACGTATAAATTAATCAAAATTCTTTGGATTTGAAGAAAAAAAACAACTTTGCTGACAATAATTTGTTTCGTCAGAAGAGTCCTCCAAATATTTTGGTCTTGTATTGGTAATTTTCAAGATTTTTAGAAATAGAGAAAAGAGGATAGGCTCATTCGATAATAAAGATAGGGAATTTTCCTATAAGGAATTGAGTGTGAGAGCCAAATGAATTGAAAGATTCATGTTTGGTTCGGGAAGAGATCGTAGACATTTTGAAATGAATGAAAAGAGAATCTACTTTCATTAAGTGATTTATTAGATAATCGAAAACAGAGAATCTTGAGAACTATTCGAAATTCAGAAGAACTACGGGAAGCAGCCATTGAACAGCTGGAGACAGCCCGGGCCCGCTTAAGGAAAGTAGAAACGGAAGCAGATCGATTTCGAGTGAATGGTTATTCCGAGATAGAACGAGATAAATTGAATTTAATTAATTCAATTTATACAACTTTGGAACAATTCGAAAATTACAAAAACGAAACCATTCATTTTGAACAACAAAGGGCGATTAATCAAGTTCAACAGAGGGTTTTACAACAAGCATTACAAGGAGCTCTGGGAACTCTGAATAGTTGCTTAAACAACGAGTTACATTTACGTACGATCAGTGCTAATATTGGTATGTTGGGAGCAATGAAAGAGAAAAAGAACTGATTAGTCGTTCGACTATAATATAGAGTATAGGCATTAATATAGAGTATAGGCATTATTTTTTTTTCTTCGAAAAAGAATCAATCTTAATGGTAACCCTTCGTGCAGATGAAATTAGTAAACTTATCCGTGAACGTATTGAGCAATATAATACCGAAGTAAAAATTGTAAATACAGGTACGGTACTTCAAGTAGGCGACGGCATTGCTCGTATTTATGGTCTTAATGAAGTAATGGCAGGTGAATTAGTAGAATTTCAAGATGGTACTGTAGGCATTGCTTTGAATTTGGAATCCAAAAATGTTGGTGTTGTATTAATGGGTGATGGTTTGTTCATACAAGAGGGAAGTTCGGTAAAAGCAACAGGAAGAATTGCTCAGATACCCGTAAGTGAGGGTTATTTGGGTCGTGTTGTAAATGCCCTAGCTAAACCTATTGACGGTCGAGGAGAAATTTCAGCTTCGGAATCTCGGTTAATCGAATCTCCCGCTCCCGGTATTATTTCCAGACGTTCCGTGTATGAGCCTCTTCAAACGGGACTTATTGCTATTGATTCTATGATCCCTATAGGGCGTGGCCAGCGAGAATTGATTATTGGGGACAGACAAACAGGTAAAACTGCAGTAGCCACAGATACGATTCTCAATCAACAGGGACAAAATGTAGTATGTGTTTATGTAGCTATCGGTCAAAAAGCCTCTTCTGTGGCTCAAGTGCTAACGACTTTACAAGAAAGAGGAGCAATGGAATACACTATTATAGTGGCTGAAACAGCAAATTCTCCGGCTACATTACAATACCTCGCGCCTTATACCGGAGCAGCTCTGGCTGAATATTTTATGTACCGTGAACGTCACACTTTAATCATTTATGATGATCTCTCCAAACAAGCACAGGCTTATCGCCAAATGTCTCTTCTATTACGAAGACCACCAGGTCGCGAAGCTTATCCCGGAGATGTTTTTTATTTACATTCTCGTCTTTTGGAAAGAGCCGCTAAATTAAGTTCTCAGTTAGGTGAAGGAAGTATGACTGCTTTACCAATAGTTGAGACCCAATCAGGAGATGTTTCAGCTTATATTCCTACTAATGTAATTTCCATTACAGATGGCCAAATATTTTTATCTGCCGATCTATTCAATGCTGGAATCAGACCTGCAATTAATGTGGGTATTTCCGTTTCCAGAGTTGGATCCGCGGCTCAAATTAAAGCCATGAAACAAGTAGCTGGTAAATTAAAATTGGAATTGGCACAATTCGTAGAATTAGAAGCTTTTGCACAATTCTCTTCTGATCTCGATAAAGCTACGCAAAATCAATTGGCAAGAGGTCAACGATTGCGGGAGTTGCTTAAACAATCCCAATCAGCTCCTCTCACTGTGGAAGAACAGATAATAACTATTTATACTGGAACGAATGGTTATCTTGATTCATTAGAAGTTGAACAAGTAAGGAAATTTCTCGTTGAGTTACAGGCTTATTTAAAAACAAATAAACCTCAATTCAACGAAATCATATCTTCTACCAAGACATTTACTAGCGAGGCAGAAGCCCTAGTGAAGGAAGCTATTCAGGAACATACAGAACTCTTTTTACTTCAGGAACAAGTAGAAAAAAATTGATTAATAATTTCATACCTTTATCATTCATTTTAAATTTAAAATGAATAAATATAATATTATTTAATTATTTAATATAATTATAATATTAATAACGATAAGAAATTCACAATCTATTTTGTGAAAGAGACGAATTATATTAATATATATATGCAATTGCAATATATTTTATATGCAATAAATTTGCGTCCAATAGGATTTGAACCTATACCAAAGGTTTAGAAGACCTCTGTCCTATCCATTAGACAATGGACGCTTTTCTTTTTTTCTTTCACTTTTCACGAAAATCGCGAAAATTTCGTAAAAAGTGAAAGAAAAAAAATTCGAAAAAATACTCTATCTATCAGAATATAGATAGAATAATTATTCTGATATAGAATAAGAATAAATCATTGAATATTTATAACAAAAACTAAAAAAAGAAATTCAAATGAATAAAAAATTTACTAAAAAAAATGAAGAAATTTATTAATCAAATTCATTTTATATTTAGTAATCAAATTTATTCTATAATAAGAGAAAAAAATATATTTGAATAGAATATATAGAGAAATAGGATAAAAGCGGGTAGCGGGAATCGAACCCGCATCGTTAGCTTGGAAGGCTAAGGGTTATAGTCGACGTTCATGAATGAACGTCTCTAATTCAAAACCGAACGTGAAACTTTTGTTTCATTCAGCTCCTTTACAGAATAAGAATAATACAGAATAATTTAAGAGATAGATGGAATACATGAAAAAAAAAATCACCCATAACATCTACGTCAGCCTTTCGTTATGAATCCATTTAAAACGCATTGCTTTTTAGATGATCCCTATAGAAGAGGAGTATTAAAACAATCTCTTTTTTCTAGTTATTTCGTTCTCTATTTCTATTTGAGAGAATCTTTAGGAAAAGCATAAAATTTCCATCGAGCTAAAAAAATATGTCGATGTTTCTAGTAAACTAAAAAAATCGTTTAATAGCTATTTTGCTTCAATCTCTCCTATCCAAAAGAAATAATAAAAAAAATGGAAGATTTAGTTACGATTGGAAACAAATTTTCTATATCTTTCTCCCTGGATCCTTTACTCATATTCAAAAATTTGGATTCTTGATCCAATTGCAAAAACTTATGTTTCATAATTTTAGAATCAGTTCTAATTCTTATCTAAATTGTATACAAATTACGATAATGTATATTATTCCTCAAATCATTCGTTGAGAGGTATAAAGGACTTACCTTTACGTAAGAAATAAAGTTTTTGATCGTGATATGAATCACGCAAGAGACCCCTTAACTATTAAGGGGTCTATAGAACGAATCGCACTTTTACCACTAAACTATACCCGCTACAGTATCATTATTGTATATAAAAGGATCTTTTGTCGAACAAGTGAATCAGTCATAATTATGAAATAGGTTTGGGTATGCGTCGTGTCATTTTAATGTAAAAAAATGAAATTCAATTCTAACCTGCTTTTGCGTAAGAACGTAGCAGTTATAATAAACTCATTTTGAATTTACTATCTAAAATTCTCTTAATTTACTTTTTGATTTTTTAGATAGCATAAGGCAAATATGAAATCTATTTTGTCCAAATATAAAATATACCGGGTCTATCAGACCCAGATTCAGTAAATAATCCAATAACCACCTTTCTTTTTTGTTTGATAATAAATATTTTATAACTATGATGATTCCGTTGCTCTTTTATTTCGTCTCGTTTTTGATTCAGCAATCCAAAAGTTTCTTTTTTCAAATCAAAAGTTTTCTGGTATGAAAACAAAAAACAAAAAAAGATTGTGACACTAAAAAAGGCCCCGGATAGATCCGATAAAATCATAAATACCCCTTTTTTATACTTCCTCTTTCGATATATAATCTAATGGTTTTGAAAGAAAGTTATTTTTGCATATCGAACTCGAAGTGCCATGCTTTTTTTACTTAATATTAGCGTAGGCATAGTATTTTTTTCTTTATTTTTTTTTTTAAGAAAGAGGAATCCGGGACCATATCAACAATTCCGTGGGCTTGGGCTTCTTCTGCTGACATAAAAAAATGGACCTTCTATTTCGAATCATTATTTTTTTTCTTTTTTTTTTAAGATACGTTTCACGACCCATTTCAAAATCGAAAAGACCGCCCAGATTACCAAAGCAACGGCCAAGTAATAGGAGATCTGGTTGAAGAATCGGTCATTCTTCCATAGGCGCTTTAGAGATTCCATTAAAAAAAAGACGCCTTTCCTGAGCATTTTCTCTATAAATAAACGGAAACTGGCAAAAGTCATTTTTGCCAGTTTCACCAAATCTTTTTTCAAGACTTTGACTGACGGGGATATATTCCCCCAACAATTCCAAAAGAATATTCGAATTGTTCTCCAAAAAAGACCGAAAAACTCAAGATCTTGGTCCTTGCCGCGCCAAAATCGAAACAAAACGAACTTCAGGCCATTTCCTAAGCCTCCGCCGACCCGGCGAACTAAACTGGCAATTCGCGATATCATAATACTCAAGTATTTCTTAAAAAAAAAAGAAAAAAAAATTATAATCTCAGCTTTGGCATAAGAACGTAGAGTTTGGCTGAAATTCTATTAATTTACTTTTTGATTTTTTAGATAGCATACGGGAAATTTAGAAAAATCAATATTCTGATTATGGAGAACTCAACGGGACCCTCTCGAATTCATCAAAGAAAGAGTGGATCCCTGTTGAGTTCTTATGCTTTCATTTCGAAAACAAAATTCATCCCATTACTACAGGGATGATCCCAATCCGGAATATGAACCATAAAAAAAAATACCAACTAAACCAATTACGACAATACCAGTTACAGTACCTATTATCCAAAGAGGAATCCTTCCAGTAGTATCGGCCATTTATCCCACTTCCCTCCACATTTGATCAAGTAGTCAGTCAGTCCTACTAAAGACCTAAACAGTCCTAGATAATTATGAAATGATATCCTTCCGAATGGGATAAGAGAATTCCTAATATATATTATTCCCTTTTCTTCTATTAATTGAAGAAATAATTTGAAAATAAAACAGCAAGTACAAAAATGAGTAATAAACCCCAGTACAGACTGGTACGATTCAATTCAACATTTTGTTCATTTGGGTTTGATTGTGTCGTAGCTCTATAATTTGGATTATGTTTATCGTTGGATGAACTGCATTGCTGATATTGATCCCAAAAAAGAAACGGTGGGTACCGCTAGTCCATGAACAGCCAACCATCGTACTGTAAAAATGGGATAGGTCCTATCTATAGTCATCGGAGCCTCCTAAAAAGATCTACTAAATTCATCGAGTTGTTCCAAAGAATCAAAACGGCCGGTTATTAATGGAATTCCTTGTCGGCTTTCTGTAAAATACTCGTTTGGACGAGGGCTTCCAAATACATCGTAAGCTAAACCCGTGCTGACAAATAACCAACCCGCAATGAATAGGGAGGGTATAGTAATGCTATGAATAATCCAGTATCGAATACTGGTAATAATATCAGCAAAAGAACGTTCTCCTGTGCTTCCAGACATGCCGAGCTCCACATATTCTTATACAGTCAAAGGGGGATCGATTCCATAAAAGATGAGATCA
>Ga0247610_10009176_pt1 | contig 10001 bp, 6 predicted proteins | sample 174DNAGHGhighgp2_FD_193483 | JGI IMG/M metagenome (GOLD analysis project Ga0247610, IMG submission 193483) | Sheep rumen microbial communities from Palmerston North, Manawatu-Wanganui, New Zealand - 1742 DNA GHGhigh gp2 | ecosystem: Host-associated > Mammals > Digestive system > Stomach > Rumen ... | reverse complement strand
CACTTTCTATGTTAAGAAGGGCGGCATTGCTACTACAGGCTGGAAGAAGATCAGCGGCAAGTGGTATTATTTCGAATCCGAAGGCCCGATGCTCGATCCTACTGCTGACTGGGCGAAGGATTCATTTGATGTAACTAAATTAGATAAAAACAGTTACAAGGCTGTTGTTGAATACGACTTGTATTTCTTCAACAAAGACGGATCACTCAAGACAAATTGCTGGATATTGGATACAACGGATAATGAACAGCCTTGGTACTATCTTGACAAGAACGGTATTCCGGTGACCGGTTGGAAGCAGATCGGCAAAAAATGGTATTACTTCAACTCAGAAGGTAAAATGCTGTCTCTTGTTTGGATCAAGGGCAAGGAAAAAAGCGACTGGTACTATCTTGACAAGAACGGCGCTATGGTAACTAACGCCTGGCGGGTAAGCGGAGTAAACTACTGGTTATATCTCGGTAAAGACGGCCTTAATGTTAAAGGCTGGAAAAAGCTCAGCGGCAAATGGTATTATTTCGATCCGAATTTTGACGGTATCTGCATAATGTCCCGTACAGGCGTAACGATCGATGGCAAGAAGTATGACTTCGACAAGGACGGAGTCTGCCTGAATCCTTGATGACAAGATCTTTCTAAGTTTAACTCTGCCGTCCGGCCGAACAGCCGGGCGGTGTTTTTATGTTTGCCAGTACAGGGTATTAATAGTATAGTCATTGGTATAAATACAAGTTATGGAGAGGTTTGGATAATGGCAAAGAGAGTATCTTCTTTTATACTGACAATCATCATGCTCGTAAGTCTGATCCCCGCCACCGTTGCCGCAGCGGATGATGACAGGAACGGATGGGTCAAGGAAGACGGCGCATGGTACTACTACCAAGACGACGCACGCGTCACCGGATGGCTCAAGACCGGAGGCAAATGGTACTATCTGTCAGCAGAGTACGCCGGACGCATGGTCGACTGGCCTTCCGAATGCATCAAAGGCAAATGGTATGTTTTCAACAGTGACGGCTCACTTGTCTCCAAGGCCGGATGGATCACGCAGAAGCGTAACGACTATTCGTTCAAATACTATGTAAGATCCGACGGAACCGCGTATGCCATTAACAGCTGGAAAAAGATCAGAGGCAAGTGGTATTACTTCGTGGACGTGGGTTATGTCATAACGGAGGCTTGGGTTCCGAACGGCATCGAGATCAACGGCAGGATGAGCTACTTCAACAAGGACGGCTCATGGAAACATAACTGCTGGCACAGCTATGAAGGAAAGTGGTATTACCTGAACAGCGACGGCGAACCTGTCAGCGGCTGGAAAAAGATAAACAAAAAGTGGTACTTCTTCGGCGAAGGCAACGCCATGTTGTCCGATAAGTGGTACAGAACCCCCAATACCAACGACTGGTACTATTTTGACAAGAGCGGTGCTATGGTTGTAAACAAATGGGCACAGGACGGGGGCGGCTGGTTCTATCAGGGCAAGGACGGCAAGAGCGTCATGGGCTGGCTTAAGCTTAACAAGAAGTGGTACTATCTGGATCCGGACGACGATGGTGTGTGCATTATGGGCACGACCAAGACTATCGAAGGCAAAGAGTACAAGTTCGATGAGAACGGTGTCTGCCTGAACCCGTGATCCGTATTGATAATATTGCAGTGCACGGCACAGATATACTGAATACACCTGTTACCAGATATACATATTGCCTGATTAAGTAAGAGTTTCAGATTGCTTTGGAGCACAAGCGGGCATGCATACAAATGATCCTGTACACACCTACCCGAGCGAAGTGCGACTGCAATCTGAAACTGCTTAGTTAATCAGTGTCAGATCCTTATCCTGAACGTCTTCGGTGCCAGATAATATACCGCCGCCAGTGCTGCCGGGATATATACTGCCGCAACAGCCGAGCAGATCATGCAGAAAAGCGACGCCGGTATCCCCTTAAGCTCGAGCATTACAAACAAGCACACGGTATATGTGATCATATGAACGAACTTGTAGTATGGATTCTTGATCGATGACTCTGCCGTAAACGGCTGAAGCAGATAATATAGCACGATATTATGAGTCGAGAAGAACATGCTAAGCATTATGATCGAGACAGGAAGCAGAATGATATCCATTTTCTCCCCTCCCCCTGTCAAAGCGATCAAAAGCGCCAGCCCGCCCGCTATGACTACTGCAGGTATCAGATTGATGCCAACTACCATCTTAAGACGTCCTGCAAAGACACTCAGCAGCGTTTTGCGGTTCCTGTAGAATCTGTACTTAAGCATTGAAGAATCACAGTTAAGATACATCGCTTCAGATGCTTTCTTGCCGGTGTTGATCGCATACATTCCGAACAGAAGGAAGCCCGGATACTCGAATATCGCAGACGATATGGTCTTAGATGAATCAGGTTCGGTAATAAGAAGCGCTACTGCACCTATAACAGCAAGCAGAGCAATGCCTGCCGCTACTAATACCGGCATAAGTATGATCTTCCTGTGCCTCTTGAAGAACAGTGCATTGAACAGATCGTACCCGGATCTTCTGTCTGCCAGGTCACTCTTGATCCCCACACCCGATATAGCTTTGCTGTTTGACTCCTTCAATACCTTGGCACCTGAATTCTGAGTAAATTCTCTATTTTTGATGATCATTTCGGGATTAAGGAGAGTCTTGAAGATCTGCCGGTATTTTGGGAAATGGACGAGGAAAAGTCCCGCCGGAACGGCAAGTAACAATGTTACAACAGCAAGAACTGTAAAGACAATCTCTGATACAGGCAGGATGAAGCTGATACCGGCTAAAGGCATGATAATGAAGACCAAAGGAACTATTGTTATCACTGCCTTGACGATCGTAACTGTTTTGTTGGATGACCTGTCGCCAATATGGCGGGACCTGTACCTGACCTCAAGACCGGTGTATATCCACTTAAGCGCAGCGCCATAGAAAACATAGCAGAACACTACTGCAAATGGCAGCCCTCCGAACACACAAAGCGCAACGCCCGCCACTGCGAGATTGCCGACAAGGAACTTAAGAGTCTGATAGATGAACTGCGACAGCATATATTCCCGGGCAGGCATCTTCAGGGTAAATATCGCGTGATAAGTATCCTCCTTGATATCGAAAACTTCGTTGTTGAACACCACGCCGATAACAGGCAAGAGCACCAGGAAATGCATCATGAGTTCCTGATCTGTAAAAGGCGCTCCTGTCTCCTTATATTGCCCCATTATCATGTTCATCATCGTAAAGAGATAGATGTAATACACTATCTTCCAGACAAAGATCCTCATGAACTCCCTCATCCAGGAGATGATAACGATGATGAGCTTGATCCATTCATATTTATGAAGGGAGCCTGTGAAGATGTGTTTTGTCACAGGGAGACTGCGAAGCCAGCATATCATGCTGTTCGTCATGACTGTGACCCTGATAAGACTGATATTGGCAAATGTCTTCAGCACTCGGAGTCACCCTCTTTGAGCACATCGATAATGTGCGTCTCAAACTCTTCCCTCGTCATATCACCCTGTTCGAGGAGACGCAGCCTGCCGTTCTTCAATAATACTATCCTGTCGCACAAAGACAGCGCCAACTCCATGATATGCGTTGAGAAAATGATCGTCTTATCCGTCTTAAGACTCCTCAGAAGGTTCTTCATCTCTTCGGCCACGACCACATCAAATGATGTCAACGGCTCATCCAGGAGCCATACCGGCGGGTTCGCTATTATCGTCAGAAGGAGCATCACTTTATTCTTCATTCCATGCGAATAATCCCTGATGAGCTTGTCTCTGGAATCCTGTGCGATATCGACCAGATCAAGGTATTCATCAACGCTCTTCAGGTCCTTTATCTTCTCCTTGTTGATATCGATAAAGAACTTGATGAGCTCTCTTCCGGTCATAAAATCAGGCACGATCGGCGTGGACAATACATACCCTATATCCTCTTCCCCGACAGGTCTTCTGCCGCTGCCGTCTTCAACAAAGATATTGCCCGAATCGGCAATCAGGTCTTCATTTACAAGATTGAACAGCGTCGTCTTGCCTGCTCCGTTACGCCCGAGAAGCCCGTAGATATATCCGCTCTCAAACTCGAACGACGCACCGTTTATTACAGTCTTTTTGTCAAAACGCTTGACTACATTATCCAGTATAAGTCTCATGTGCCAATCCCTCCCCATGGAGGATTATAACATACTATGACTTTGTCATTTAATTCCTGTATCAGTGTCCCGGCATACGTAAAAAAGAGCCCTCAGGAACGCGGATATCGACGTTCTTAACGGCTCTTTTATTTGATCTCAAAATGGATAATTCAAAGGACCTGCAGCGGCTGAATTAAATGGGCTCTACCATTGGTCTTTATACTCATTATTTACTATCAATTTTCTATCCTATATTGCTTCTGAAAGACTCCCATCCTCCATATAATATCTTTTATTTGCGGCACTTCCAACTTCCAAGTCATGTGTTACTACGACTATTGTCTTCTTGTATTTTTCATGTATTTCAGACAGGAGATTTACGACCTCTCTGCTATTCTTTTTATCAAGGTTTCCGGTTGGTTCATCACATAGAATAATATCCGGATTATTTGCAAGTGCTCTTGCAATTGCAACTCTTTGTTGCTGCCCTCCAGACAGTTGAAGCGGTGTATGTGTCATCCTATCCTCAATCCCGAGTACAGAACAAATATCGCTAATGTATGCTTCATCCGGTTTTCTGCCGGATATAAGAACCGGCGCAACTATATTTTCCTTTACTGTCATCTCATTAATGAGGTTGAATTTCTGAAAAACAAAACCAATACTATTGCATCTTATCTTTGACAGCATACGATCATTAAGCTGAGAAATATCTTTATTGCCTATAAGCACTTTTCCCGAAGTCGGTTTATCCAATCCACCCAAAAGATGCAATAATGTGCTCTTTCCGCTTCCGGAAGCACCCATGATAGAAATATAGCAGCCATCATCAATTTCCAGATTGACATCACTAACAGCAATTATCTTGTTATCTCCTACAACATAAGTTTTATTCAAATTCTCGGCAATCAGTATCATTATTATTCCTCTGCTTCTATTATTGTATGTTTGTTTAAAAATAATATCTGAGGCAAGCTTCCTAACAAGATCAATAAAACTCCTGTTAAAATACACAGCCCTAGTGCTAACGGGAAATTATAATCAAACAAGCTATATTGATATGGTAATGACGCATACCACGGTTCTGCACCAGGGAAAAAAGATGATTCCCATGCACCGGACTGTAGTTTTTGCTTAATGAACATAAATAAACTCTGGCACATAAATACCGGAATAATCGATATCATTGCAGCTATAACAGGATAATAGATATTTTGAATTAAAATCATTAATACACCTTGTTTTACAGAAAGTCCGATTCTCCTAAGAGCCATTAAACTCTCAGTATTTCTCCTAACCTTAGCATATAATCCAACTGAAACGGATACTGATCCCAAGATGATAAAGCTAATTGCAATCAGGTAGAAAACAGACATAATTTCCATTGTTCCGGATTGAATCTTACTCAAATAATAATATGATGATATCGTCTCTACATCTTTAGAATTTGCCAGAGCCTTATACCACATCTGATCAAATTCATTTATATCAACACCCGGCTTTAGTGTAGCTTTCACATTTGTGTAATTCCTGTCAGGCAGACCCCAGCTTTTGAATGTTAAACAATCATTTACAAGGATTGCCATGCCATATGAAACACTTTGAACCTCTTCTCCGGTTTCTTCATCATAATAGTATTCAATTCCTTTGTTATCAGGATCAAGATATATGCTGGATAATCTGTCATCAAGAACAACAATAGCCCCTATCGTTGTCCTTATATCATGTCGAGTGCCATATGCAGATGCAAATGTAAAGATATCATCACCTTTTTCATCCTTTACCGTTTCCTCGTACACATGATATTTATCATCATATGCTTCCTGAGAATTAAAATCTATTTTATCTGTACTGTCCGTCAATAAGATATCACTGAAAGATATTGATTTGCCTTCACTATAATACTTTAACGCACTATCCAACAAATACTCCGGAACTGCAATGATCACTTCATCTCCGGCAGCAATAGCACTAACATCAATATTACCGACAACAGTATAATCCTTAAGTCCTTCAAGCTCTTCTTCTCTAATTCCAACAGTCGGGACTTCGTACATGTAGCAAGAGGGATCAAAACCCATCGCTCTCCAAGAAGCAGCCTGCCCCCTCTCCCCAGCTCTCCCTAAGCCGGAATCATCAAACTCAAGTTTCAGGTTGTGATTGCCAAGAAGCATAGTATGTTCGGGATCAGGTTCTTCATCGAATATTAATCTTGTTGATCCGTTGCGTATTATCGCATACAGTTCATTTGTCATTCCCGAGCTAATAATTGTTTGCATGCTATCATGCGATATACCAACATCATGTCGATTAGAAATCATATATGATGCATCTTGTATTTGTGTGGATCTCCTTCCGATATAATCATAACCATTCATATTATTCTCATTAAGATAGGCCTTATATTCAATATTAGAATAATCTGAATATGCACAGAAATAACAATACCCGAAAAGCATTACTGAAAGAACTGCGGTCAATGCAAGCAAAGTTAAATTGTCATGAAGGCTGATCCTCCTGCAAAACGTGAATAACCAGCCATCATTATACTTGGTTTTCTTAGGCGTATTTTTCTTCAGATCGGTAAACATATCAGTCTCTAGCGAAAGCAATTTAACAGGAGTCATTTTCCCTATCCTCACAACCGGAATCAGCAAAGCAGTCCATAAAGATACTATACAAACAAAAAAGCATAGGATAACGGGATTATACGTTACAACCTTTACCGCTTCAGACACGAATAAGCCTGATTCCAGTTTGACATTGGATATAAGGTTAACTAACCATATCATCACATAGTGTACTGATATGCCTGCTATAGTTCCAAGAATAAAACCGATTACTCCAAGGATAGTGAATTCTATAATAATATCTGCCACAAGATGCAAAGAAGAAACTCCTAATAAGCGGAGAATCCCGTAATAATCTTTTCGATCAGCTATTATTGTTCTTGACAACATATTAATAGCAAATATTTCAATTAGCAGTATTAGTACGCAGATTGCGGGAATCAAGATAGAAGAGAAGAAATCCTTAATGCCAAATCCCTCGTTGATCGCCTGAGATACGGACGAATATGATATATCGCCATACTTATCTTGTATGATATCCAAAATCCCCATTGATGAAGCAAGAGCATTTGCTCGCCTATCATTGAACTCAAATATGGAACCATTCCCAATCTGAGATGTAATAGCCCTCATCTCCCTGATAAATACAGATGTTTCTATTCCTTCTTGTGCTTGTACAAAGCAAACCTCATTTCCCGATTTATATGAATCAAACGTTTCGTTGCAGAAGAATATTGATGGCATCAAATATTCGCCATCATTATATTCACTCGGATATCTGTACCATCCGCCCCAAACCAGATCAGATGAAGCTTCGATTATTCCAGATACCATATACTTCGACGATTTGATCATATTGCCATCTTCATCAAATAATACTAATTCTATTATTTCCCCGGGATAGGGAGGTATTCCCATAGTTTGTGCAACGGAAACATCTATAACTACTTCATCATTTTTATGGGGATAAGTCCCTCTTATGCATGGCATATGATACAACTGTTCAGATGCACCATCTTTAAATACCGCTCCCTTAAAACTCACTTGACTGCCAGGCGGAGAGACCATTCCGACTTCCAGGTATGATCCTGATTCTTTTATCAAAGAACAGTTCTCAAGAAGATTGCTAGCAGAACCTATCGGGACATCATATATTATGCCATCATAATCACCAGTATCTGTAAGTGACCTGTTAAGCTGATAATCCTTATTGCTTCTAATTAATAAACCTGTTGAAACAATAACCGCACATCCGATTATAAGCACTGCAAGCAGGCAGAATAATCTGCCTGCTTGCCCCTTATACAAACTCTTCTTTGAATTATGAAAAGCTATCATTCTTTATCATCAATTTCAAAATACGATGGTTGATCCATTATGTCAGTCCCTTTTTTGACTTCATCATTTAAGCCATGATTTCTCCAATACATCCATGTACCAATCGCTAATCCAAGTAAAATAATACAAGTAACGACTACAGCTATTGTACGAATTCTCTTGTGATAAAGATCCTCCCTTCTGTTCTCTAAAACCTTTTTGTATTCTTCTATTCTCGATAATAGAATCTCATTTTGGCTCCTCAATTCACTGATCAGTTCATCCTTTCTTTTGTTTCCTTCATCCCGACTAGTAATCAGAGATTCATTTATTGACTCCTGACCGGTTACAAGGTTATCTACACTATCAGATATTCTGTCGAGCACACTCTGATCTTCTTCCTTTGATTTGAAGCTATCAGTATACGTCTCGTCATTAACTAACTCGTCTGCTGGAATACCCATTATTGCAGCAATCCTTTGTGCTTCCTCTGAGCTCGGCTTTGTAGCATTTTGCTCCCACCTTACAATGGTACGAACACTCACGCCAAAGAGGTTAGCCAAATCCCTTTGTGAATAGTGATTATCTACACGATACTTCCTAATTCTCGTACCTGACAAATCAACGATCCTCCTAAGTACCATTTATGAATAGTCTAAGATAGTAAATACAGCATTACAAGTGACATTTTCCCTGTCACTTATGTGACAGGGATGATCAAAGAATGTAGGTTTTACAGGGCTTTGAACAATGAAAAAGATGTGACACCCATCTATTATGAGATGATATTATTAATAAATCGTTTTATTGAGATAGTAAATTCATTTCCCTTTTGACATATAGACTATTCGAGTTTTATGCGGACATCTATATATTGTGTCTGTACTGTTCTCCGTATTTCGTAGGTAACCCGTGAGCAATATCAAATCCATTGCCTATAACCAGAATATTCATCGCTATTATTAACTCCATGCAAAATTATTTTGTACTTTAGTATCTTACTGGTATTGAAGAGCTATATACCTCTACACCATACCACCCTCGGCTATTCAGCCATTCAATCATTGTTGATTCTTGTTGTTGTTTTACATCTGTTTTATTTGTTAGTGGACCGAGACATACACTTTTTAGATGGCAACCATCCATTGCATATTCAATATACGGTATAATCAATCCATTGCTACTACGAAAATCAATTTGTACTTTATCTTTCAGGTTTTTCTCGTCGTTTATATCATCGGGAACATATAATACTGCTCTATATTCCTCTTCGTGCAAAAAGCATTCTTTTTTAAATGCAAACCTATAAGTATTTATAAATGCGGCAATTGTTGCTCGAATATAGCATGCAACTGTATCACAGTCATTTTTATAATTCCTATAAAAACTATGCATATTCATTATCAGATCTGTAATCAGCTTGCTTTTTTCCGCATCCTTGTAAATTACTTTCAAAATTCTGTAATTGTAATGATCTTTATAGTCTTCATATCGTTCACTAGCAGCTATTATTTCTAATCCAACATTATATGCTTCAGATTCAGCTCCCTTACAGTAATAATTCCACATAGGTAGAGAATCATTATTCGAACATAAAGAACACACATATGCCTTTCCTGGTTTTATCTCGGGAGATATCCCAATACTGTCATTTCCATTAATCTCTATAGGTCTTTCTACGAAAAAAGTATGAGTGTCATTAACAGAAATATCTGATAGCAACTCATAGTAATCATGACTTATTTTCCCTGCGCTCAAAAGTTCTGATAATTGCTTTTCAAACATTTCAACAATATCATATCCTTCGGTAACATCGTATAGTACATCATAACGTGAAAACCAGAGTTGAGGGAAAATGGAATCCCTTTTGAGTATTCCGCTTAACCCTGTATAATTAGTATAGTGATAAAGAAGAACCCTATCGTTATTTACCTCTACTTGTGTGATTATTTCATTAATG
>Ga0247610_10009172_pt1 | contig 10003 bp, 9 predicted proteins | sample 174DNAGHGhighgp2_FD_193483 | JGI IMG/M metagenome (GOLD analysis project Ga0247610, IMG submission 193483) | Sheep rumen microbial communities from Palmerston North, Manawatu-Wanganui, New Zealand - 1742 DNA GHGhigh gp2 | ecosystem: Host-associated > Mammals > Digestive system > Stomach > Rumen ... | reverse complement strand
GGTCTCCCACAATGAGAACTCGCGAGTTTCAACACCTGTGAACAATTCCTCTGAAATTCTGCTATACATCAACATGAACGAGGTGCAAGTGGTTGCCATCGATGAAGTACAATTTTTCGATGACGGTATCGTAGAGGTTTGCAACGAATTGGCAAATGCGGGTATTCGCGTGATAGTAAGCGGTTTGGATATGGATTACAAAGGTGTTCCGTTTGGACCGATGCCAAAACTGATGGCGGTGGCTGAATATGTCAGCAAGCAACACGCAATCTGCACCCGCTGCGGCGACCTCGCCCATTTTTCCTACCGCATCGTACAAAAGGAGCAACAGGTTCTTTTGGGCGAGAAAGACACCTACGAACCATTGTGCCGTCATTGCTTCAACGAAGCGCTTAAATAGCGATTCTGCACGTTACAAAGGGTAATCACCGCCATTGCCGCCCAAACCAAAACAGACAGTTTGTCCGTATCGAGAAAATTGTTGAAGACCCCGTGCGTGTAATACGAAATCAAAGATAGTGTCATACACAAGGACATCAGTTTCAACGTCTTGTCCTCTGCATCAATATAGGTTCGAATGCCATAATAGACAAAACAGAAGACCAGTGTGAACACGGTGAGCATTCCGACGATGCCACTCTCAGCGCATGGACCTATATATTCGCTGTGTGCATTGCCTCCATCGCCAAAATCTGTGGAGATAATCGTTTGGTAATACCCGTGCTGGAAAGGTGCATATTCAAACTGATAGGTTCCGGGACCCCACCCAAACAACGGTTTCTCCCTAATCATTCCATAGGCCGCCGTCCAGCGGTTGATTCGCTCCATATTGGATGCATCCGTGCTGATATTCGACATAGATTGGATGTGTTCCACGAAATTTCCGGAAGAATCCTGGCTGTTGCGGCTCATTTTATACAAAATCTCATCAGAAAAAAAGAACAGCAACAATCCAAGCGCCAAGCCACCACCAATAAGCCACGATAGCTTGATGCGCAATTTCAAGATGACAAGGACTGCCAGCGACACCATAAGACTGATCCAGGCAGCACGGCTGAACGACAAATAAAAGCCCAACAAAAGAATGGAGGAGACGACCACATAAAATATTTTCTGCCACAATCTGTTGTCTGGCAAAAAGAAAAAACCCGCCGTAAGGGGCAACATAAAAGCCAGGGCGGCACCATAAGCTGTGTGGTCGTTGTAAAATGGGGACATCACCCAATGCGCATAATGCTCATCAAAACCACTCAGCGCATGTTTATACGTGGTTATCAATACGATAACCGCCAAACCAACAGCATAGCAGTTAAAATATCGGACTGCATTCTTCAAATCATCCTCTGCCAGTTGGAGAAAGAACCAATAGCTGGAGGTGATGAACCAAACTTTGGAGGCAAAGAACTTTAGAGACACGACAGGGCGCACACTGGTCAGGCACGTGACAAGCATCCAGCCGAGATAGACAAACAGGGCAATGGAGACAGGATGCTTCAGCAATGCCCTATTGATATGAAAATCGTACAAAATACGGGCAAAAAAAACCATTGTCAGGGCAATCGACAGTGCTTCGGAAGGCAAGGAAAGTCCAAGATGAATATCCTTACTGCTGATGACAATGGAGAACGGTGTGGTCAATGCAATCAAATACAGTGTCCAATCCGCATGGAAAAAAACGAGGTAAAGACCCAATATAGCAATTGTAACTATTTGAATAATAGGAATTTCCCTAATAATCGCATAGCCGTTTGCCAATACGAGCGCCAACACAATCAATAAAGCGGCAACCTGCCGTTTATTGATTTTGCCGAATAGACGCTTTATTTTTTCTATCAGGTTGGTTTTCAATTCTTTCAATGAATAAGAGAACAATGAGTGTCAAAACAAAGGCACACAGGGTGGAAACGACAACGATTATGGATTTTTTCGGATAGTATTTTTTATCAGCCGGGAAAGGTTTGTCAATGATGAATTTCACCGGCATAATGGTAGTCATATCCATCTTGGCATCCATCATTTTCTGTTTGCACAAAGAATGATATTTGCTGAAATTGTATTCCAAATCTTGGTATGATGTCAGCTTCGCTCCATATTTTGCGATTGTATCTTGTTCTTTTTGAATACGTTGCATAGCAGCGACATTTCCTTGTGCCACAGCAATGGCATATTGTTGGGTAAGACGTTCACTTTGGAGCTTCACATCGAATACGCCATGCGACATCAACTTTTGTATGGAATCGTTTACACTTTCAATCTCCCGTTCAATTGAATCCAACTGGTTTTCCAGAATGGTATAGGCAGCAAGGGCGCGTTCGTATTCGATGGCATTTTTGATAGTGTCGAGCCACCGCACGACATCGAGTGTCATCTCGTATGCCCGCTGAGGATCCCAATCGCTCACAGAAACGGAAATGGCGCCATATTCCGTGCGCTTGATGGTCATATTGTTGGCAATAGTCTTGTACAGTTTGGTCTGGCCGCCCTTTTTTGAAAGGTCTATATCATAATAGGTGGCCAAATCGTATTTATGTATAAGCGAATCTTTGATGGCCACGGCATTCAGGAACGGCAGCATTTGTTCGGTCTCATCCATCGTGGCCAGAGCCTTTATTTCCAATCGTTCGTTATAATTTTGCTCATTCAGTAGGATTTTGGAGACGGAACTGGTTCGCGGGGCATAAATCAGTGCAGTGGATTTGAAGCGGGGTCGCACCAGAAATGAGCAAAGTGCCGAAACTACAAATGCGGCCACGCAAACAAGGAGCAGCCAATTACGCCACTTCCATATAAACTGTAACAAACTGAAAGCGTTGTATTTGTCTTGATTTTCCATTCTACATTCTTATTTGATGAAAACAACAATAATTCGATTTAGCCAGGACATTCCTAAATCAAACCCAATTCCATTTTGGCAGCCTCGGTCATGCGTTCCATGGTCCACGGTGGATCGAAAGTGACATCAACCACCACTTTGTTAACGCCTGGAATCATGGACACGCGGGTCTGAACCTCCATGGGAAGACTTTCTGCAACCGGGCAATTGGGTGCGGTCAAAGTCATCAAAATATAGACATCGTTGTGCGCATTGACCTCCAATTTGTAAATAAAGCCCAATTCCCAAATATTGACTGGGATCTCCGGATCATAAATCGAATTGAGTACTTCTATGATTTTGGATTTCATCTATCTTTGATTTTCAAATTTTTGCAAAAATAAGAAATTATAACGTCATGCCATCGCTTTTAGTGTAAAGTTTTCAACATGAAAAGCTAACAAAAACGGAACGACGAAAATGCCGTTCCGTTTTATATACTTGATCTGTTTGCAATGCTATTTCTTGAAATAGCGGTTGAAAAGGCCTTCAAATCCCTGTCCGTGACGCGCTTCGTCCTTGGCCATTTCATGGACTGTGTCGTGAATGGCGTCCCAGTTCATGGCTTTTGCGCGTTTGGCGATGCGCATTTTCTCAGCACACGCACCACTTTCGGCCATCATACGCTTTTCCAGGTTTGTCTTGGTATCCCAGACTATTTCGCCTAACAATTCCGCGAATTTTGCACAATGTTCGGCCTCTTCGAAAGCATAGCGTTTGAAAGCCTCAGCCACGTCAGGATATCCTTCACGATCAGCCTGACGGCTCATAGCCAAATACATGCCAACTTCCGTAGCCTCTGCCATGAACTGCGCGTTAAGGTCTTTGACCATCTCTTCGTCACTTTCCTTGGCAACGCCCAGAACATGCTCAGTAACGAAAGAAAGCCCTTCATCAACCAGCTCTTTGAACTTGTCGGCAGGTTGCTTACATTGCGGACATCTTTCGGGAGGAGTATCGCCTTCGTGTATATATCCGCAAACAGTACAAACAAATTTTTTCTTCATATTAAATGGATTTGTTATTTGATTAATAATTGATTAGAAGTTTTCGGCTTTAATCTGGAAATAGGATTGCGGATGATCGCACACCGGACATACTTGCGGGGCCTTTTTTCCAATGACTATATGACCACAGTTGCTGCACTGCCAAATCATTTCGTTATCGCGCGAGAAAACCAAACCGCCCTCTATGTTGGCGAGCAATTTTTTGTAACGCTCCTCGTGGTGTTTTTCGATTTCACCCACCATAGTAAAGAGCCTGGCGATATGGTCGAAACCTTCCTCCTTGGCAGTCCGGGCGAATCCTGCATACATGTCAGTCCATTCGTAGTTCTCACCTGCAGCCGCATCTTTAAGATTCGTCACAGTGTCGGGTACTTCTCCGTCATGCAAGAGTTTGAACCATATTTTGGCATGTTCTTTCTCATTGGCTGCCGTTTCTTCAAAAATGGCTGCAATTTGGTTATACCCATCCTTCTTAGCTTTGGAGGCATAATAAGAGTATTTGTTGCGGGCCTGAGATTCACCGGCAAACGCAGTCTGCAAATTTTTTTCTGTTTGAGATCCTTTTAATTCCATATGATTTTTGATTAATTGTTGATAATATCACATTGATTAATTCAAGAACGCAAAATTACTCATTTTTCTTTATCAGCCAACTCTACTGCTCAAAAAAATTTTCGGTTTCTGTAACTTAATGTATATCAAGGCTCTTTTAAAAAGAGCCTGAATTTAGGCGAATCTGAAAAAAAATGAGTGTAGATACATTTAGAAAAGAAACACCGAAAAAATAAAGAAAACAGATATTATTAGTTGATAATCAGATATTTGACAAAACATAATAGTAACGTATATCGCTAACATCTCAAATTACTCGCGCGTTTTCAGATAAATCATGAGGGCGGTAATGTCAGCTGGGCTGACACCGCTCACCCTGGATGCCTGTCCAAGGTTCTGGGGTTTGATATTAAACAATTTTTCGCGGGCTTCCTTCGACAAAGATTGGATATTCATATAATCCAAATTTTCAGGAATCTTGATATTGTCCAAATTGGAGAGATGCTGTACGAGCTCTTCTTCTTTCTGAATATAACTGTTATATTTGACCGCAGTTTCCGCATTGGTAATTTGTTCATGATCGGCAGACAAACTCTCGAGAAATTGGGAAAAATCCGGATCATAATCTATCAAGTCTTGAATGGATATCTGCGGACGTAGCAATAAGGATTCGAGTTTTACATTTTGGGTTAAAAGGGAAGTGTCGCGTTTTGAAAGCAGGTCATTGATGATTTCGTATTGTGTTGTATGATTTTTCAGGTAGTAGATGATTTTCTGCTGGATATCGTATTTATCCAAGAACTCTTCATAGCGGACATCATCGATCAGACGAAGCTGATGAGCAATTGGGGTAAGGCGTTGGTCTGCATTATCCTGGCGCAGCAATATGCGGTATTCCGCACGGGAGGTGAACATGCGATATGGATCTTGAACACCTTTGGTAACCAGGTCATCAATTAGCACACCGATATATGCTTGGGCACGTGTCAAAACAAGCGGTGGTTGGCCTGTTAGGGCAAGATGGGCATTAATGCCTGCCATCAATCCTTGGCACGCAGCCTCTTCATATCCCGTCGTTCCATTAACTTGACCGGCGAGGAACAGATTTCCGACAATTTTAGACTCCAGGGTAAATTGCAATTGTGTCGGATCGAAATAGTCGTATTCGATAGCATAACCAGGCCGATAGATTTCTGCATGTTCAAGACCCGGAATAAGATGAAGGGCTTCTATCTGGATATCTTCAGGCAATGAGGATGAAAAGCCGTTCAAATAATACTCATTAGTTTTTCGGCCTTCAGGTTCGAGGAACAATTGGTGACGGGTACGATCAGAAAAACGGACGATTTTGTCTTCAATTGAGGGGCAGTAGCGAGGCCCTACCCCTTTTATTCTCCCTTGGAACATGGGAGACTTTTCAAACCCTTTTTGCAGGGTTTCGTGAACTTTCGGATTGGTATAGGTTATCCAACAGCTAAGCTGATTAAAGAGTGGTGGTGTATGGGAGAAAGAAAACTTTCCCGGATTGTCTTCCCCAGGTTGTTCTTCCATTTTGGAGAAGTCCACTGTTCTACCATCTATTCTCACAGGTGTACCGGTTTTCAATTTTTGAGTACGGATACCACATTTTTTCAGCTGCTCAGAAAGTGTAAAGGAAGCACTCTCCCCTATCCTTCCCCCTGAAAAGTTAACTTCTCCGACATGAATGCGCCCGTTGAGAAAGGTACCGTTTGTAAGAATCACTTTTGATGCAAAAAAGGTTTTTCCAAGTTGGGTTTTAACCCCTGTCACACAAGAATCCTGCATGAGTAATTCGGTGACAGTGTCCTGACGGAGATGTAAATTTTCAGTATGTTCCAAAATATGTTTCCAATATAGGGAAAAAGCGGTCTTGTCGCACTGTGCGCGAGGACTCCACATTGCCGGTCCTTTCGAACGGTTCAACATACGGTACTGAATCATGGTGTTGTCTGTAACGATTCCCGTAAATCCTCCGAGTGCATCAATTTCCCTGACAATTTGTCCCTTGGCTATTCCACCGATGGCGGGGTTGCAAGACATCTGTGCAACCAATGAGAGATTCATCGTGATGAGCAGAACCTGTTGACCAAGTCGAGCAGCAACGGTTGCCGCTTCACATCCTGCATGGCCAGCACCAACTACAATAATATCAAACCTATTATCCATACTTTTCACGTGAAAACTCATTCCTTTTTATTGATTATAAATATGTTACAATATAATATCTGCAAATAATGACAATGCTTCGTTCTCCTTTTTACGCATCAGGACAGATTCATCATCAGATTTGTCCTTATATCCACATAGGTGAAGCGTACCGTGAACCAATACCCTCATAAGTTCTTTTTCGAAAGTACTTCCAAAAATATTGGCGTTCTCGGCAATTCTGTCCAAGCTAATCAGAATACTGCCGGAGACGATGTCACCTACACACTCGTCGAAAGTAATAATATCAGTATATGTGTCATGACTGAGAAAGGCATTATTCCGTTCTAACATGTAGTCGTCTCCGCAAAAGATATAAGCAATGTTTCCCGGAGTTTTACCTTCATTGCGTATAACACGCTGAAGCCATACTTTGTGTTTTACTGTAGGCTTAAAGGGAGATTCTAAAATATATTCAAATGTAACCATATTAGTGTACTATTTCCAATTTAGAAATGTAAAGACGATTATTCTGGCGGATATGTACAAAGTATGTGCCTTTAGGTAAAAAGGAGATGTCCATTCCTGTCAATTCACAATTTTCTGAAGAATACAAGACCTTACCAGACACATTCATAACCGATAATTCATATTGGATACCTGTAAATGGTAAATCAAAGTTAACATGGTTGCCTGCAGGATTAGGATATAAACGAAAGGAAGAAACGGACGTTGGAGAGCATGTGGAAGAAGTCGAAGAATCGGATTCAAAACAGACGGGAGAAATCCATTTCGTAAGGGAATCATAAACCACGGTTTTAACGGCTATTTTGACTTTATTGGCGACTATTTGACCCAAATTCCCATTCCAGTTTATTTCAATCGGATTATGGCCCGTAAAGAGCGTATAAAAGCAACATGCAGCGATATATGAGCCAAGATAGGTTGGATGACTACCGTCGGTTTGGTATAGTTCTAAATCTGGGTGTAAATCACGGATATAGTGCCATACAGCTCCTACAGGGGAGATTGATACTTGATTATCGCAAGCCATCTGCATATAGCGAGCATAAAGCAGACTGTCCATTCCATCATAGGTACAAAGAGGCGGATAATACTGGCAATTGATTGAATCACCATCCCTCCTGCCCCATGTCATATAAAAAAAAATTTTCGCATCCGGATTATAAAGACGTATCAATTCACATAATTGATGTGCATATGGGTAACTAACTTCAAAAAATTGCGCTTCTGGAAATGAGGGGAGTTGGCTTTGTTCCTGTAAAACTACATATTTGAAGCCTCCTTGTTGTATATAAGGTATGGAATAACTGCAATGTTGCTGAAAAGTATATCCACCGGGAGCTGAGACGACAATTTCCCCGATATCCTCTCCGTTGGATTGGAATATAGACTCAATGATTCCAGGAAGGTTATTGACGGATGTATAACTGTTACCTATGAACAATACCCTGTCATGTTGCGCATGCAGGCAAAATCCGACTAAAAAAAAAGGAATAATGAAAATTGAGTACTTCATCAATATCCGAAAACTTTGTGACAAGATTGTTTAGAAAGACTCACAACAGTATTCCTTATTTTAGTTTTCACGTGAAAAGATGCCGTAAGTTCATTATAATCAGAAGTGAAAGAGACTTCATCAGCTAATTGTTTCAATACATAGAAACCGGTGTTTCCGTTTTCCGTAATTTCAGAAAAGGGTTTAAAAGTCCCAGATTGCAAAAAATAGGAAAAGGATACTTCGTTGACATCAACAATGAAGGACACATCAATGTCGTAATAAGAAAGTGTATCCAAATAGTCAGAGACCATTTGGTTGGACATGGATAATATGCCAAAATGGGTGATCAAACTGTAATCATCGCAAATCTTCTCTATAACATCAAGTGTTTCTTTGTAGAAATTTTCCTTGCTCAGATGATTTAACTGTATCTCTATCATAGTGATTTATTTAATCAATGTTGTAAAAATAGTTGTTTGCCTTTCCCTTGTAATAGTAGTTCAAATTAGCCGGAACGGAGCGTAACATTTCATTCTGTTGTTTTTGCTCATGATCGAAATTCCATTCTTTGGGCGGGTTGATATTAGGAATCTGGCGGGCTTCATTAGACTTACGTTCATGATCCTTTTCTCGTTCCAATTCGGCGCGTTCACTTTGTAAAAGACGTGTGGTTATATCCTTTTGTCTGTTGAGTGTCTGCTGTGTAATCTGACGGTTCACCAAATCTTTCTCGGTCTTTTGCATATCTTCAATGATTTTATCAAGGGACTTATCCCCTACCCCATTTTGACTTTTCAACTCAGATTGGTAATCTTGAAGCATCTTGCGGATTGCTTCCTGCTGAGCAGCCATTTTGGCAAACTGTTCACTCATATTCTGCGGTTTTCCTGTTTCACCTTGTTTGCCTTGTTGCTCCATAGACTTCTTCATGGCTTCCATTTGACGGTTCAATTGTTGCTGCAATTCACGCGCGGAAGTTTTCTTGGGCTTTCCTTTGCCACCTTGCTTATTACAAGAACCCTTACCCGATTTGTTGCACTTAGATTGAGCCTGTTTTTGCTGCTCCTGCATATCTTTCATGGATTCCATTAACATAAGTGCGAGATTGTTCATAGATGTAAGGGCAAATTGCTGGTTCTTCGCAGCATTCGAAACTCGACGGTCTTGAAACTCTGATTGTGTGGTTGCAATATTGTTTTGTATCTTAGTCACCTCTTTCTGTATAAAAGGCTTGACCGCAGCTTGTCGACGTGCAAGAGCATTCAAAGAATCCTCTATATGCGCCATATTTTGTTTGACTTCAAATTGCTTTCTCATCACATCTGACAACAAGGGTGAATTTGGTGACATCTTTTTGGTATTATTCATGATATTTTCCTGGTCGAAAGAAACTTTCACCAAATTATCGAGTATTTGACGTATAGTGGCAACATCTTCGGTAATACTTTCCAATTCACTCTCATTGAAATCCTGTTCCATCTGTTCAGCCATCTGTTCGATATCATCAGCTGCTTTCTTTTGATTGTCGGCCGATTTAGAACGGTTGTTTTTCTCAAGATTATTCCGGGATTGCTGCATGTTCTGCTCCGCATCTTGTTGCAGTTGCTGATTATCCTTGAATTTCGTGGGATCCTCCAACTCATTATTAAGCTTGTTGAGTTCCTGAAGGTCCTTCTTTATTTGGTCATATTTTTTCTGCAGTTCTTGCTGTGATTTTTGAAGTGATTCTTTGGAATTCTGTTTATTTTCAGTCTTCTCGGCATTTTTTCGTAATTCATCAGATAAGTCTCTCATGTTTTGTACAGCCTCATTCAGTTTCTTCTCTACCTCAAGTTGCTTATAGAGCTGAAGCTGTTGATCCAACGATTCCTTAATATCTTCAGT
>Ga0247610_10009171_pt1 | contig 10003 bp, 3 predicted proteins | sample 174DNAGHGhighgp2_FD_193483 | JGI IMG/M metagenome (GOLD analysis project Ga0247610, IMG submission 193483) | Sheep rumen microbial communities from Palmerston North, Manawatu-Wanganui, New Zealand - 1742 DNA GHGhigh gp2 | ecosystem: Host-associated > Mammals > Digestive system > Stomach > Rumen ... | reverse complement strand
GTGAAGACGTAGCCCTCAGGACGGTATTGCAGCACCACGTCGGTGTTGAGCACCCGGTAAGCACCCCACTTGCTGCTGAACAGGTTGGTGAGGTTGTTGAAATCGACACCGACATCGAGGGTCTGCTTGTGACCCTTGACGTTGAAGTAGATCTCCTGCGCGACCTTGAAATTGATCCGGTTCACCCACGGGGCTTTGCCGCCGTTGCGCTTCGAATACTCGCCTCTGTGCTTGCTGAGGTAACGGTCGCCGCTGATGAACTCCTCGAAAGCGGCACGGTTCTCCTCCGATACGAAAGGCATCGCCGCCAACTCTTCGGACGTGGGGATGTACATCAGCTGCGGACTGGTGAGACCGCTGACATTCTCAATGAGGTAGGATCGGCGCGACATGTAGTAGCCGTTGTAATAGCCCGCATTCAACCCCTCATAGAAAAGCCCGAGCTTGGTGGCCGTGCGGCTGCCCTCCCGAATGGTGTACCCGATGGCGGCAATCACACGGTGCGGAGCCACGTATCCCGCATAACCGAGCTCCGGACTGTTGCAGTCGTTTACGTTGGGGCTGTTGGCGAAACTTGACACCTGGTCGCCGTTGCCGTCCGAAAGGACCATGCCGTGACTGAAGGTGTAGGCCGCCAACAGATTCAAACCGAAACGGAAGTCCTTGGACAACTTGGCGGTGAGGGAAAAGTACTGCCCGTGAAGATGCTTCTCGTTGTATAGGTAGTAGCCGCTCATATAGGAACCCTCGGCGTTCTGGATGAACTCGTTGGTATATAGCGGACGGGTCTCGGGCTCGCCGGGCAGGTGGAACTCACCCGTCTCTTGGTAACCCAACACTTTGGCATACACTTCGTTGAGGTTATACGAATAGATGGCCTCGACGGTGGCCTTGATGTCGCCCGGAAGCACGGCGTCCAAAGAGAGGGAGGTCTTCCAGCTGATGGGCATCCGCAGGTCTCTGGCCAAAACGGTGGCGTTGGTGGGTGCCGGCAGACCTGCACGGGCGTACGTGTGCCCGTTGTGAACGTTGTTGATGAGGTTCTCGAGGTCGGGCTCGAACCCCACCACGTCTTGGCCGGTCTCCAAGTTCGCGATATATTGGTATTGCAGACAGTTGGAGTTGACCGCCGCGCTCACCAACCAGACATTCGGGATGCGGCCGGAGAACAAGCCGGTACCGCCCCGGAGGATGAGCTTACGCTTGTGCGTGATGTCCCAGTTGAAGCCGATGCGCGGGGAGATGTGGAAGTCGGCGTTCGGGATGTCCGCAGTGCTGAGCCCTGTGAATGAGCTGTTCGGATGCGCGCCGGCAACGGCATCGAAGTCGGAATTGCGGTTGTCGTGGAGGAAACGGATGAAGGGCATCTCCAAACGAAGACCCGCGGTGAGCTTGAAGTACTTGCTGAACTCAATGTCATCCTGTGCATAAACAGACGCTTGCGACTGGATGATGGTGGGATACACCTGCTTGGTCGGGGTCTCCGAGTTGGCGTGGGTGATCATGAAGAGCGCGGGACCGGCCCCTTCCACGTCGTTGACATCGTCCACGAACGACTGCCACGAATCATAGACGTACCATCCGGCACCGCCCTGCATGTACCCGTTCCGGATGACGTTCAACTCTAACTGTGCACCGACCAGGAAATTGTTGATGCCTTTCTTGTAGTTGAACTCGTCGGTGAGGGTGAAACTGTTCACGCGGCGCAGGTTGCCGTAGGTGAACGGGTCGGGACCGAAGGTGGTGAACATGGCCATCTGCGTGGTTCCGTCAGGGGTGGTGTAGGGCTCCAGGATATCGACGGTCGGGAACAACCCGCCCTCGAATTCGCGGGGCTCGTCCTGCAGCGACCAGGTGAAGCGGGCCATATTGTTGGCTCGCCCGTTCAACAGTTGGCTGTTGAGCTCCGCCGCAAGGGAGGTGAAACTCAGGATTTGGTAATAGTGTGCCGACTCAAACGGCAACGCGTATTGGGAGTTGCGGCCGTCGGCGCGATTCACCGTATAGTAGTTCCCGTCAGAGAGGAGGTTGAGACTGGAACCGCCCAGCGGGTTGAAGCTGTTGGACGGGGCCTTGGTTGTGGAATAGTGGGTGTGCGAGAAACGGATGTAGAACAGGTTGTAGTCGTTGATGCGCCAGTCCAAACGGGCGAACGCCTTGAAGTCGGGGGTGTGCGGGGTGTAGTTCTGGAAGCGGCCAGGGTTGTAGTTGAACCGCTCTTCCAGGAAGTCCCGGATCGACTCCATCTGGTCCAGGGTGGGGCGGTTGAAACCGGTGCTGCCGCCAAACTCCTGGTTCTCGTCGTAGCGGGCCATGACGGAGGAGCCGGCTTCATTGTCATGGTCGAATTCACCGTTCAGGAAAAAGAAAAGCTTGTTCTTGATAATGGGGCCGCCGACGGTGAACCCCAACGCGTTGTCCAGCGTCGGGGAGGAGGTCAGCAGGTTCGTATCGACTTTCCAGCCCTGGAATGCGCTGCTGGTGAAGTAGTCGTAAACGGAGCCATGCCATTCGTTGGTGCCGTGTTTGGTGACCATGTTGATGGCGCTGCCCTGGAAATTGCTGAGACGCACATTGAAGGGGGTGATGTTGACGTTGACCTGCTCGATGGCTTCGAGCGAGATCGGGGTGCCGCCGGCGGGCAGACTGGAACCGATGCCGAAGATGTTGTTGAAGGAGGCACCGTCAACTGTCACGTAGGACCCGCGGTAGTTGGCGCCGCCGACCGATATGCCGTCCGGCGTGGTCACACTCTGCGGGGTGAATTTCAGGATGTCATAGAGGCTCCGGCTGACGGTGGGGGTCAGCTCTATTTTGTCGCCCTTGAGATAGATGCCGACACCCGACCGGTTGACGTTCATGGAGGAGTACTCCCCATCGTCGACAATGGTCACCTCGTCGATACGCTCCGAGGTGCGCTCCAATTCCGCGTCCACGACGACGGTCTCGGCCAGCGGGGCTGTCACGTCATGTATGATAGCGGATTTGTAGTTGAGGCGCTCCACCCGCACCGTGTAGGGTCCGCCAACCAGAATGTTGTTGATAACGTAGTTGCCGAGCTGGTTGGTGAAGACGTAGTAGTGCTGCCCCGTGGGCTCGTGCAGAACCGTCACCACCGCATCGGGAATGGGGAGCTTGCCGTCGCTGACATGTCCGGAGATGGCCGATGTGGTGACTTGGGCGAGCGCGGGCGCGATCGCCATCATGCAGATGAAAACGGTCAACAAGAATCTGCGCAATGACGCCGAGGCGCCGTTTCTTCTCGGAATGGGGTAGAGGTTTCTTATCATTATAATCCCTTTTTTTAGTCAATACAAAATACTGTAAACAAGTAAGATAGCGACTAATTCAGGCCTCGGGCCCCCGCTGTCGCCACCCCCGCATTTTACAACCCGCAAAATTACAAAAAAAAACTATTTTTGCACCCGTTTTTTCTAACAACCTCCTAACCTCTAACCTATCACCCTTAAACCTTAACCCCTAACCCCTAAACCTTAAACCATAACCCTTAAACCTTAACCCTTAACCCTTAAACCTTAAACCATAACCCTTAAACCTTAAACCAAACATGATAACCTTCTGTATCGCATTCGCATTGCTCATTTTAGGATACCTGTTCTACGGCAAGCTTGTGGAACGGGTGTTCGGGATTGACGACAACCGTCCGACGCCGGCGCAGACGATGGCCGACGGCGTCGATTATGTGCCGATGAAGCCGTGGAAGCTCTTCCTGATCCAGTTCTTGAACATCGCGGGCGTGGGCCCGATCTGCGGCGCCATTATGGGAGCCCAGTTCGGCACCTCCTCCTACCTGTGGATCGTCTTCGGCTGTATCTTCGGCGGCGCGGTCCACGACTATTTCTCCGGCATGATCTCGCTGCGCCACGACGGTTGCAGCCTGCCCGAGACGCACGGCCGCTACCTCGGCAACGGCGTCAAACAGTTCATGCGCGGCTTCATGGTGCTGCTCATGATCCTGGTCGGCGTGGTCTTCGTGAACACCCCGGCGCAGCTGTTGCAGACGCAGTTCACCCCTAACATGAGCGTCTATGTCTGGGTGGTTATCATCCTCGCCTACTACCTGATAGCCACGTTGTTGCCCATCGACAAGGTGATTGGGCGCATCTACCCCATATTCGGGTTCCTGCTGATGGGTATGGCGGTGGCCATCGTCGTCGCCTTCGCAATCTACCAACCCGAAATCCCTGAGATCTGGAGCGGGTTGCAGAACCGTCATCCGGCGGCCAAGGCGAACCCCATATTCCCGATGATGTTCATCTCCATCGCCTGCGGTGCGGTGTCGGGCTTCCACGCCACGCAATCGACACTGGTGGCGCGTTGCATGACCAACGAGCGTCAGGGCCGCCACATCTTCTACGGGGCGATGATTGTGGAGGGCATCGTGGCCCTGATCTGGGCGGCGGCGGCCTCCTACTTCTACCATTCCGATCCCGCCTTGCAGGCCAAGAGTGGTCCCGCCATGGTAAGCCATATCGCCAACACGTGGTTCCCGACGGTCATCGCCGTCATCACCGTCCTCGGTGTCATCAGCGCGGCTGTCACCTCCGGCGACACAGCCCTGCGCTCCGCCCGTCTCATCGTGGCCGACTTCATGCACCTCGAACAGAAAAGCATCAGCAAACGCCTGTGGATCGCCATCCCGCTCTTCGCGGTCACCGGCGGACTGCTCGTCTTCAGCCTTGCCGCGCCCTCCGGCTTCCAGGTGATCTGGCAGTACTTCTCCTGGGCCAACCAGCTGCTCGCCGCCTTCACGCTGTGGGCCGTCACCGTCTATCTGCGCCGCGCCAACGACAAGCCCTACTACTGGATGGCCCTCATCCCGGCGCTCTTCATGACGATGGTCACCGTGAGTTTCGTCTTCGTCTCCAAGACGTTCCTCGGCGCCCTCATCCCGCGTTCGGCCGGCTATATCCTCGCCACCCTCCTCACCATCGGCGCGGCCCAGCTCTTCTTCCGGAAGGGGGGCAAACCCGCAGAATCGGGGAAATAATGTACCGCCTTAAGGCTGCCTTTATCGCGCTCGGCATAGCCCTTTTCAGTCTCGTTGGTTATGCTCAGACGGGGTCTTTCCCGCTTGATCAGAATCCGATGGAGCTGCGGTACGACCGACCCGCGGCCTACTTCGAGGAGTCGCTGCCCATAGGCAATGGCAAGCTGGGCGCTCTGGTGTACGGCGGAGCGGACGAGAATATCATCTATCTGAATGACATTACCTTGTGGACGGGAAAGCCCGTAGATACACTGTTAGATGCCGATGCCCATCAGTGGATACCGGCCATCCGTGAGGCCCTGTTCGACGAGGACTACGCGCGGGCGGACTCGCTGCAGCTGCGTGTGCAAGGGCCGAACTCGCAATATTACCAGCCCCTCGGCACGCTGTGCATACGGGATCTCAACCAAGGAGCGGTGACCGGGTATCACCGCAGCCTCAACCTTGACAGTTCCATCGTCACTGACGGTTACGTGCGTGACGGGAAAGTCGTGGAACGTGCCTACTTCGCCTCCCATCCCGACAACCTGATAGCCGTTCGCCTTATGGGAGATATCCACTGCCGTATATTGTTGACTTCCCAGGTTCCGCATCGCGTGGAGAACGGCTCGGACGGGTTGGTGATGACAGGACATGCCACGGGCGACCCGTCGGAAAGCATCCATTTCCGCACGATCCTCTGCTTGGTCACCGACGGCGATGTGACGACGCCCGACTCTTCGTTGATGATCCAGAACGCCTCGGATGTCGTCCTGTACATTGTGAACGAGACCAGCTTCAACGGATTCGACAAGCACCCGGTCAGGGAGGGGGCGCCCTATATGGAGAATGCCGCTGCCGACCTGCAACGTGCGCGTCGCCATACCTTCGCGGAACTTTACGACCGTCATCTCGCCGACTACCGGCAGCTGTACGGCCGTGTGAAAATCAACCTCGGGAAGTTTCCCGACGGCACACCCCCGCTGACCGACACCTTGCTGTCCGGCTACACCGGGGAGGGTAGGGGAGACCGCTACTTGGAGGAACTCTACTTCCAGTTCGGTCGCTACCTGCTGATATCCTCTTCGCGGACGCCCGGTGTCCCTGCCAATCTCCAGGGCCTTTGGACACCGCATCTCTGGTCTCCCTGGAGGGGAAATTATACGGTGAACATCAATCTGGAAGAAAACTATTGGCCTGCCTTTGTGGCCAATTTGGTGGAGACCGCCCGGCCTTTGGACGGGTTTGTGGCCGCCTTGGCCGCCAATGGCCGCCATTCCGCCAAGAACTACTACGGTATCGACGAGGGATGGTGTTCAAGCCACAACTCCGACATTTGGGCGATGACCAATCCTGTGGGCGAGAAACGGGAGAGCCCGGAGTGGTCGAACTGGAACTTGGGCGGAGCATGGCTGGTGAACACCTTATGGGAACGTTACCAGTTCACGCAGGATACAACCTATCTGCGCGAGATGGCCTACCCGTTGATGAAGGGAGCCGCGCGATTCTGCTTGCGCTGGCTCATCGAGAACCCGTATCGTCCTGGAGAGCTGATTACCGCCCCCAGTACATCACCTGAAAATGAATATCTTACGGACAAGGGCTATCATGGTACGACCTGCTACGGTGGAACCGCCGACCTCGCCATCATCCGTGAGCTTTTTCTCAATACCCTTGCGGCAGAAGAGATTTTGGGAGAACCCGACGAAGGGATAAGGGCGGCCTTGGAACGGTTGCATCCCTACACGGTCGGACGTGGAGGTGATCTCAACGAGTGGTACTACGACTGGAACGACTGGGATCCCCGTCACCGCCATCAATCCCACCTGATAGGCTTGTATCCGGGGCGTCATTTGGCTGGTGTGGCACGATGGTCCGGCAATCCGCTCTGCCAGGGGGATTCGTCGCTGTTGAGGGCGGCTGGACGCACGCTGGAGCTCAAAGGGGACGAGACAACGGGATGGAGTACGGGCTGGCGTATCAATCTTTGGGCGCGTCTGCACGAGGGAGAGCGGGCGTACCACTTTTACCGAAAGTTGCTGACCTACGTCTCGCCCGATGCCTACGACGGTCTGGACCGCAGGCGAAGCGGGGGAACCTATCCCAACCTCTTTGACGCGCATCCCCCTTTCCAGATTGACGGGAACTTCGGCGGGACGGCCGGTGTCTGCGAAATGTTGATGCAGAGCAGTGACGGTTGTATCGAACTGTTGCCAGCACTGCCGGAGGCTTGGAGCGAGGGTGCTGTGAGCGGCCTCCTTGCCTGGGGTGGCTACGAGGTCTCTTTCAAGTGGGCAAGCAGAAAGGTGCGGTCGTACCGGATCGTGGCCAAGAATGACAGCAGGGTCACCCTTATGTACAATGGTCTGCGGGAGACTCTCGATTTGAAGGCCGGGCAGGTGTATGTCAGCCGATAGCCAAAAAAATGTATCTTTGCCGAAAATTCAATCACGTTATGCAAGAATATCAAATCAGACTGATGACAATCGACGACTACGACCAGGTGTATGCGTTGTGGTCGATTACCGAAGGCATGGCTTTGCGCGGGTATGACGACTCCGCCGAGGGCATCGCCAAGTTCCTGAAGAAGAACCCCAACTCCAACTTCGTGGCCGTCATGGACGGCGAGATCGTGGGGGTCATTATGTGCGGCATGGACGGCCGCCGCGCCTACATCTACCACACGGTCGTGCGCAAGGACCTGCGCCAGCGCGGCATCGGCAAGGCCCTGCTCGGCATGGTCTATCACGCCATCGAGGCCGAAGGCATCAAGAAGAACGGCCTCCTGGTGATGCGCGACAACGAAATCGGCAACACCTTCTGGCGCATGCAAGGCTGGACCGAACGCACCGACCTCAACTATTACAGCAAGAACAACGTTGAACAATGAAACCGAATCTGTTATGCCGTAGGGGCGAATAATTATTCGTCTCTACTGTCATACATAATGCCAAAATGTCAGTGGTTTTCCCCTTGGAAATCACTGACATTATTTTTTGGCACAGTTGTTGCAATGATAGTCTGCGCTCCTTTGTGGAGCCGTGTAAAAATCAAGAAGTTAATAATTAAAAAAAATAGAACAATGGGAAAAATTATCGGAATTGACTTAGGAACAACAAATTCATGCGTAGCGGTGATGGAGGGCAACGAGCCCGTCGTCATCCCCAACAGCGAAGGCCACCGCACCACACCGTCCATCGTGGCGTTTGTGGGCGACAACGAGCGCAAGGTGGGCGACCCCGCCAAGCGTCAGGCCATCACCAACCCCACCAAGACCATCTTCTCCATCAAGCGTTTCATGGGCGAGACCTACGACCGCGTGACCAGCGAGGTGAGCCGCGTGCCTTACATCGTGGAACGCTCCTCCAACAACATGCCGAAAGTGAAAATCGACGATCGTTCTTACACCGCGCAGGAGATTTCCGCCATGATTCTGCAAAAGATGAAGAAGACAGCTGAGGATTACCTCGGTCAAGAAGTGACGGAAGCCGTCATCACGGTGCCTGCCTACTTCAGCGACTCTCAGCGTCAGGCCACCAAGGAGGCCGGCGAGATTGCGGGTCTGAACGTGAAACGTATCATCAACGAGCCTACCGCAGCCGCTCTGGCTTACGGTCTGGACAAGAAGAAAGCCGACTCCAAAGTGGCCGTGTTCGACCTCGGCGGCGGTACCTTCGATATCTCCATCCTCGAGTTGGGCGACGGTGTCTTCGAGGTGAAATCCACCAACGGCGACACGCATCTCGGCGGCGACGACTTCGACCACAAGATCATCGACTGGTTGGCCGGCGAGTTCATGAAGGACTACAACGTCGATCTGCGTAAGGACGCCATGGCGCTGCAACGTCTGAAAGAGGCTGCCGAGAAGGCCAAGATCGAGCTCTCCAGCTCCAACTCCACGGAAATCAACCTGCCGTACATCATGCCGATCGACGGTGTTCCGCAACACCTGGTGCGCACGCTCACCCGTGCCCAGTTCGAGCAGCTCTGCGACGACCTGATCCGCAAGACCATCGAGCCTTGTAAGAAGGCTTTGGCCGACGCCGGCTACAAAACCAGCGATATCGACGAGGTCATCCTCGTGGGCGGCTCCACCCGTATCCCCGCCATCCAGAAGGTGGTGGAAGACTTCTTCGGCAAAGTGCCCTCCAAGGGCGTCAACCCCGACGAAGTGGTGGCCATCGGCGCCTGCATCCAAGGCGGTGTGCTGAGCGGCGACGTGAAAGACATCCTCCTGCTGGATGTCACCCCGCTGTCCCTCGGTCTGGAGACCCTCGGCGGTGTGATGACCAAGCTCATCGACGCCAACACGACCATCCCGACCAAGAAGTCGCAGGTCTTCACCACGGCGGCCGACAACCAGACCTCTGTGGAGATCCACGTCCTGCAGGGCGAGCGTCCCATGGCGGCCCAGAACAAGAGCATCGGTCGTTTCCACTTGGACGGCATCCCGGCGGCTATGCGTGGTGTCCCGCAAATCGAGGTCACCTTCGATATCGACTCCAACGGCATCCTGAACGTGACGGCTCACGACAAGGCTTCCGGCAAGGAGCAGAAGATCCGCATCGAGGCTTCCTCCGGCTTGAGTGACGACGAGATCAAGCGCATGAAGGCCGAGGCCGAGGCCAACGCCGACGCCGACAAGAAGGCCAAGGAGGAGATCGACAAGCTGAACAACGCTGACTCGCTGGTGTTCAACACCGAGAAGCAGCTCAAGGAGTTCGGTGACAAGATCCCCGCTGACGACAAGGCCAAGATCGAGGCGGCGGCCGCGAGACTGAAGACCGCGCACGACAACAAGGACTTCAGCGGCATCGACACCGCGATGGCCGAGTTGCAGAGTGCCTGGAACGAGGCTTCGCAGAAGATGTACGCCGCACAGGGTGGTGCGCAGCAGCAGCCCGGCGCCGACTTCAACGGCGGCTTCAACCAGCAGGCCGGTCCGCAAGGCCCGCAGGGCGGCAACGGCGGCAACGACTCCGAGGTCCAGGATGTGGACTTCGAGGAGGTGAA
>Ga0247610_10009169_pt1 | contig 10004 bp, 6 predicted proteins | sample 174DNAGHGhighgp2_FD_193483 | JGI IMG/M metagenome (GOLD analysis project Ga0247610, IMG submission 193483) | Sheep rumen microbial communities from Palmerston North, Manawatu-Wanganui, New Zealand - 1742 DNA GHGhigh gp2 | ecosystem: Host-associated > Mammals > Digestive system > Stomach > Rumen ... | reverse complement strand
TATTCTGGCACGGTGTCTTCTATCGCCGTGCTAACTACCACAAAATCAGTGTCCAAGTCGATTGTAGCCTCGCCCTGCGTGTAACAACGTATGCCCTCGGCTTCCAATTGTTGACGGCTGAGGTTGCCTTCGGGCTTCAGGAAAATCCTGTCTGACCCCGCTACTGTATGTCCCTTGCCGACGAGGTACTGCGCAATCGCACTCATCCCCGCCCCGGCAATGCCTATAAAGAAGTATTTCATATAGTCAATTTTAATCATTAACGATAATTGCCGTAAATTTTTACGAAATTACCAAAAATTTTTGTTTCCGTGGCAAAGATTGGGGGAGAATGATTGTTAATAAATGTTATAATGGAATGGGTGCAGGATAGTCGTCTATATCGTGAATTACAAAAGGAAGAACGTGGGTTTGAAAAAAACTGAAAAAATCTTCTGTTTTTGTTGGTCGGTAATAAAAAAAATATTATCTTTGTGGTATGAAAAAAACATCAAAATGATTAAAAATGAGTTCGATACAAGATATACGCGCATTAAGCGACAAGATATACAACCACGTTGACGATTATCTAAAAGGAGGATTTGCAGATGATGATGTCGTGGCGATAAGTTCTAATCATGGGCGTGTGACCGTTGAAGCTGATTCGACAGGTTGTGTGAAGAAGTTTGCAAATACAGAAATGTATCCATTCTCATCTCTTGTGAGAGATGACGAAAACGGCGGTGTTGAGCCTGATGTCGATAAAATAGACGACATTGCAAATAGTTGGTTGTTTTTAGACTAGTGTTTGACCCAAAATGTTGACATTTATAGATTTGTTCGCAGGTGCAGGTGGCTTGTCCGAAGGCTTTGTTCGGGCAGGCTTCGAGCCGCTTGCCCATATCGAAATGGACAAATACGCTTGCGACACTCTCAAAACCCGCGCTGCATTTCATTATCTCAAAAAGGAAGGCAAACTTGATATTTACGAAAAATATCTTTATGAAAAGAAGGAAAAAGAGGACGGCAGTAAACTTTGGGAACAAGTTCCAAACGAAATCATAGACACCGTAATTAATGCCACAATCGGAGAAGATACTATAAATCAGATATTTGAAAGATTAGATGCACTTATCGGGAATAAAAAAGTGGACGTTATAATCGGTGGTCCTCCTTGCCAGGCTTATTCAGTGGCGGGACGCGCACGAATGGGCAAAAAGGTTGAGGAAGATCCACGAAACGAACTCTACAAATTCTATGTTAAATTTTTGGACAAGTATAAACCTGATATGTTTGTATTTGAAAATGTATTGGGGATACTTACAGCCAAAAAAGGCGAACCTTTTAGAGACTTGCAACGGTTGGTTCGTGAGTTAGATTATGATATTGATTTCAAGGAACAGATTGCGTCGGATTATGGTGTACTCCAAAAACGACATAGGATGATTATTGTGGGATGGAAAAAAAATTCATCTTACCATTATCCTTTGCTTCAAAAACAAGAGTGTAAATACAAGGTTTTGAAGGACTTGTTCTCTGATTTGCCCGAAAGGAAAGCGGGCGAAGGCGAACTTTGCAAACCCGTACAATATACAAAGCCTTTGTCTGAAATGCCTTACCTAAAAGAATCAGGCATCAGGGGCGTATTGAATTTCACTACCCAACATATCGCTCGACCTAACAATCTAAATGACAGGGAAATATATGTTTGGGCAATAAAAAAATGGTATAAAGAACAAAAGCAACTTCGATATACTGATATACCTGCCGACCACCAACGACACAAGAACAAAGAAACGTTCTTGAATCGGTTTACGGTGGTAAATCCTGATGGCGTTAGCCATACCGTGGTGGCGCATATTGCTATGGATGGACACTATTATATATATCCTGTCCCGAATCCAACGACGGATAATGTGCGGTCAATTACAATAAGGGAGGCTGCAAGATTGCAGTCGTTCCCTGATGATTATTATTTTGAAGGTAGCAGAAGTGCCGCTTTTAAGCAGATAGGAAACGCTGTGCCCGTGGTTTTGGCTTACAAAATTGCAGCAGAAATCAAAAAGATGCTTGATAATGAGTGATTATGTTAACATACAGAAGGCAGAAGCGCAACCGAAGGCCTCTTCAATGATTGAGACCTTCCGAGCAATTGGTTATAGCCTTGAAACTGCCGTAGCCGACATAATCGACAATTCAATATCCGCAAAGGCAAAAAACATCTATATAAATCGCATTTGGAAAGGCGGCAAATCTGTTATCACAATAAAAGATGACGGCGTTGGAATGAACAGCAGCGACTTGATTCAGGCGATGCGTCCGGGATTTCAAAATCCGTTGGATACAAGAGAGACAACGGATTTGGGACGTTTTGGCTTGGGATTAAAAACAGCATCCTTCTCGCAATGCCGAAAACTCACAGTATTAAGCAAAAAGGTGGATTATAGTTCAGTTTATTGGTCGTGGGATTTGGATTATGTTGCCGCAACCGACAAATGGGAACTTCTCAAATGGATTCCGCAAGGTTACGAAACTGAATTAGACAATCAGCCGTCAGGTACTATGGTGATTTGGACAGACTTGGATAGAATTTTGTCTTTGAACACATCGGAAACCGATGATAATGCTCACCGCAAGTTTTCTGAATCCTTAGACAAGGTGAAACGTCACATTGAAATGACATTTCATCGTTTTATTGAGGACAAGGACGTAAAAATCCATTGGTGCGGTCACGAAATCAAACCGTGGAATCCATTTTGTGCCAACGAAACCAAGACGCAAGAAAAGCCAACCGACAATCTATATGGTGGTGTAACAGTCAAAGGGTATGTTTTGCCGCACAAAAACAATTTTTCTTCTGAGCAAGCATATAAACAAGCAGAAGGCATCAATGGATGGGCAGCGCAGCAAGGTTTTTATGTTTATCGGGGAAAACGACTTTTGTTGGCGGGAGATTGGCTCGGATTGCGCCGCAAAGAGGAATGTTTTAAACTTGTGCGCATCCAAATCGACTTGCCTAATACATTAGATACCGATTGGCACATAGATATAAAAAAATCACGCGCTTATCCGCCGTCAAAGTGCCGAGACCAATTGGAATCTTACGCCAAATCTGTTTGCAACGATGGTATAGCAGTATACAAACATAGAGGGAAAATCCTCAAACAGAGGGCTGGGATGTCTTTTCAACCTCTTTGGCTCGAAAAGAAAAAAGACGACAATTGGTATTTCGTTGTCAACCGCGAAAACCCTATTATTCAGAGTTTGAAGCAATCTGCAAAAGATAATCCTGAAAAAGCGATTGAGACGCTTTTGAAGTTCATTGAAGAATCAATGCCTACAAAAAGTGTTTACATAAACGAAGCGAAAAGCGACGAGAAACAGAAAACGCCTTTTTCGGATTTCGATACAGATGTAATAAAGGGAATACTGCGCCAAATGTATCAGAACAGACTCGACGAAGGTTTATCTGAGAATCAGGCAAAGTCGTTCCTCAAAACAATTGAACCATTTAACAACTACGAAGAAATAATTGACGAACTATGAACGAGTTATTTGAACAAGCAATAAAGCAATGCAGACTAATGATTCCGTCCCGTGGTGTTACTGAGGATATAATCAGAAATGCAATTACAAATGTGTTGTATATGCCTATGTACAAACATTTGGATGCTGATAGGCTATTTTTTGAACTTTGTACAACTTGTAGCACACTGATGAATCATTTTCAAGTTTTAGTCGGTGCGGATCGTCGTGCCACTTGGCTCAAAGAGTTTAAAATTCATCACCCACAAAAAGATTGGAAATTTTGGAATCGTTACAAAGAATATTTGTCCATTCAAAAAGGTTTTGCTCCTATCATAATTCAAAAAAACGATGAGTTGACAGACAATATTCTTGACTATTTGTTCGACCCAAACAGAACAGACATTGTGATTGATAAAAAAGGATTAGTAGTCGGACAAGTGCAGTCAGGTAAAACATCAAATTATACGGGCTTGATTTGCAAAGCCGCCGATGCCGGGTTCAATATTATTATTGTTTTGGCGGGTATTCACAATAACTTGCGCTCTCAAACACAAGTTCGTATAGACGAAGGATTTTTGGGGTTTGACACAGGCTCTGACAAGAATTATGAAATACGTCAAACTACTAAAATTGGTGTCGGGGAAATTGTTGGTTTTGATGGACTCATCGCTCATTCTTATACTACGAGTTTGGAAAAAGGTGATTTTACAAGCAGAGCGGCAAATACTGCGGCGTTTAATTTCGACACATCAGACCCAATAATTCTTGTAGTTAAGAAAAATGCCTCTGTTTTGAAACGTCTTTATAGTTGGTTGAATACGCGCAAAAATGGACAGGATAAAATTACTTCAAAAGCATTGCTTCTAATTGACGATGAAGCCGACAATGCATCAATCAACACGAAAAAAGACATTTCAGATTCAACGGCTATCAATAAGAATATCCGACAGATAATCAACCTTTTCTCTCGGTCTGCATACGTTGGATATACCGCAACGCCGTTTGCAAACATCTTTATTAACTCTGATGTCAAAGATGATTTGTTTCCGCGCGATTTCATCATTAACATTCCGCCACCATCTAACTACATTGGTCCGGAAAAAGTATTTGGAATCTATACAAATCCTGATGACAATGCAGAGGATTCTGTTTTGCCGATTGTCAACATAATCGACGACTACCAACATTTTGTCCCCGAAAAGCACAAGAAGGACGAAGACAAGCCGTTGTTCGAAGATATTCCTGAATCTTTGAAGACCGCAATCAAGTGTTTCATAATCACTTGTGCGGTGCGCAGACTACGAGGTCAAGAGAACAAGCATAATTCGATGCTGATACATATTTCTCGTTTTCAGGTGTGGCAAAACCATATCAAGGAACTTGTAGAAAGACTCTTTAAATACTATAAACAGGAAATCGAAGCAAATGATAGTGGTATCATTGAAGAGTTTAGAAAAATTTTTGAAGAAGATACCACTAATTATAAGTCGTACAAAACCGTAACAGATATAATGTTGCGGTCTTCACTTGTTCAACTTGACCCAAAACAATGTATCCATACGTGGGAAGATGTAAAGTCTCAACTTTACTCCGCTGTTCAAAAAATTGAAGTTAAATCAATTAACGGTTCTTCCGGCGACGTTATTGATTATCAGTTAAATGAAAAAACGGGTATTTCCATCATTGCAATTGGTGGTGACAAACTTTCGCGTGGTTTGACATTGGAAGGTCTTTCTGTAAGTTATTTCCTACGTGCGTCGAAAATGTACGACACGCTTATGCAAATGGGACGTTGGTTCGGATACCGTCCGGGCTATATTGATTTGTGCCGTTTGTTTACAAGCGACGAGCTAAACGAATGGTTTAAGCATATTGCAATTGCAAGTGAAGAATTGCGAGAGGAATTTGACTATATGGCTTCGATAAAGGCCTTCCCCGAAGACTATGGTCTGAAAGTGCGCACACATCCGGGAGTGCTACAAATCACAGCATTGAACAAAATGCGTACAGCCAAAGTAATAGAAGTTTCGTGGGGTGGGCGTCTTGTAGAAACCTATCAGTTGTCAATGGACAATGGTATAAGGAACAAAAACCTTGTTACAACCATTGACTTCATAAACTCGTTAGGTGGTTTTGTGCAGAAAGACTCTCACTACATTTGGCGTAATATTTCAGCCGAACGAGTGTGTGATTTCTTCCAAAACTTCGAGTTGCCCAAAAGTTTGGCAAAAGTCAACTTGGAACTAATCGTTAAATACGTCGAACAACTTGTTAATAATGGCGAACTTAATTCGTGGAGTGTGGCATTGTTGAGCAAGTCGGATTCTCAGGTCAATTTTGGGTTCAACAGTGATATTAATGTAGGTTGTTGGAATCGTAAACCATCGACAAAGTCTAATGCCTCAACCTTTTTCATTCGCAATAACCACATTGTCGGCAATCAGAAAGACGAATTTGTGGATTTGAATGAACAAATTTTGGAAAAAGCAAAAGAAAGGACAAAAGAGTTTGCATCCGAAAAAGGTAAAGTTTGGGACAAAGATTATCCATCACCGAAAATTGTTCGCGAAGAATTTCGTCCAACATCGACTCCGCTGTTGATGATTTATCCGCTAAACCCAAAATATGTGAACGAATCAGACAGTAGCGGAAAGCCCTTTGTCGGTTTCGCTATTTCGTTCCCTCACACAAATAGTGGTGTCGCAGTATCTTATGCGGTAAACCAAATCGGCGATTTTGCCGACACCGAAGAATATTTTGAAGAGAACAACGACAATGAATATGACGAATAAATTTCACATATTGCACCTTTGGGACGAATTGGAACGTGCAGCGGAAGTCGGTTTGTACAAACGACTTTACGCAAGCGACAAGCCGTTTCATATTTACGGCGTTTATAGTTATCCTCAATGCTATTACGGCGTTGCGTTTGCTGTAAATGCTACCGTCAGGACAAACCTCGACAATTTTGAAAACCTGCGTGAGTTGAAAATAACTCTCACTTCTGATAATTTGTTGGTTGTCTTGTTATTAGACCCTGAAAAAAAAGATATTTTCTCTGCTTTGTGTGAAAATCTTATCAGCACGGTTATTGATATCGACTCCGAAACAAAACGTATTAAGAATGTTTTAGATCAGTTGTTACGTTGGAAAGAGATGTTTGAAAAGTCTCACTCCAACGAACTTTCAGCAGCCGAACAGCAGGGTCTTTTCGGTGAACTTGTGTTTTTGCAGAAATGCCTTTCGCGTCCTGACATTGATTACTGTCAAGTGTTGCGGTCGTGGGTGGGTGTAGATGCCGCTTTGCAAGATTTTGTGTTCGATAATCGTGCAGTAGAAGTCAAGACAACGTCAGCCTCCAACCCTCAAAAAGTTATCATCAACGGAGAACGTCAGTTGGATGAAACATTCTTTGAAAAATTGATTTTGTTTCATTGTATTGTTGCCATTTCGGGGAGCGAAGGCGAATCTCTACCGCAAAAAATCAATGAAATACAGTCTATAATCCGCGACGATAACACCGCCTTGGCTTTGTTTAATGCGAAACTTTTTGAAGTTGGGTATTACGAACGCCATCAATCGTTGTACGACAGCCGTTTTTATCAGATACGCAAAGAAAATTTTTACCATATCTCAGACAGTTTTCCACGTATCAAAGAAAACGAACTACGTGAAGGCGTTTCCGGTGTAAAATATTCGGTTTCGCTTGATAGTTGTAATGAGTATTTAATTCCTGAAAATCAGATATTTGTATGAATGAGATTAACAAATTCTATTCCTCTTTGATTCAGGATGTAGCATCAAGACAATTGGCAGACGAAGATGGTGGCACACAAGAACAGTCGTTTACACAGTTGGCTGTGGATATGCTGTGCGATTCGGGCGACACCGAAAATGCCGACATTGTTTTCGATGAAAAAGATTTGGGAACAAAGAAGCAACACAAAATTAATGGTTACGCTGTTTCAGATAATTACGAAACTGTGGATTTGTTCATATCCATTTATTTCCCCGAAGATGAGATTCCTACCATACAGAAGTCAGAAATTGATAGGGCGGCAACAAGAATTACCAATTTTTTCCGCAAGGCTGTTTACAACAATTATGTAAACGAAATTGCAGAATCATCGCCAATTTTCGAGTTCGCAAACACATTAGCAAACTATAAAGAATTGCGCGACAACTTAATCCGTGTGAATGCATTTATCCTTACAAATGGCATTTACAAAGGCGATTTGCCGTCGCAGGACGACATATCAGGTTACAAATTCTTTTATCGAGTTATTGACATAAACTATTTGTACCAAATTTCCGAAGATTCCAAAGTGCCGATTGAAATCAATTTTGAGGAAGAACATTTTGAAGTTCCCTGCCTTTGTGCGTCCAACCAAAACGATGATTATCAGTCGTATATTGCAATTATTCCCGGCAAGTGCCTTTCGTTTCTCTATGAGAAATATGGGGCGCGACTTTTGGAGCAGAATGTCCGTTCTTTTTTGCAGTTTACAGGCAAAATCAACAAGGGCATCCGCAAAACAATCAATGAGGAACCGCATATGTTTTTAGCCTATAACAATGGCATTGCGGCTACCGCCGATAATATAGAATTGGACACAACGGGACATTATATCACAAAAATAAGTAATCTGCAAATAGTTAATGGTGGACAAACAACTGCCTCAATCTATCATACAGAACGGAAAGACAATGCGGACATTTCTGACATTTTTGTTCAGGTAAAGTTTTCTGTGATAAAAAAGAAAGAACAATTTAGTGAGATTGTATCACGGATTTCACGTTACGCCAACACTCAAAACAAGGTTAACGACGCAGATTTTACGGCAAACAATCCCAATTTGGTTGCAATCGAAAAACTGTCGAGGTTTATTCTTACGCCTCTTACAGAACAAAACGCTTTACAGACATATTGGTTCTTTGAGAGGGCAAGGGGACAATACAAAAATCTACGCCAAAAAGATGGTTTCACCAAATCACGCCAAAAGGCGTTTGATTTGAAATATCCTAAAAGCCAAGTCGTTACCAAGGTTGAACTTGCTAAATATATCAACGCTTACAATGAGGTTTATGATGGTAAGAAATTGGCAATAGGCCCTCATATTGTTGTACGTGGCAACGAAAAGAACTATGTCAAATTCGTAAACAATAATTTGCCCGACAATATTAAAAAAATCAATAATGTGTATTTTGAAGATGCCATAGCAAAAACGATTCTGTTCCGTACCGCCGATAAACGATATGGAACAAAGAAAAACGACTATTGCATCGGCGAGATGAAACAGGTTGTTGTGCCGTACACAATTTCATTGCTTTATATCATTACCGAAGGCAAATTGAATCTTTACAAGATTTGGCAGGAGCAAAGGATTTCAGATGCTTTGTCGAACTTCCTTTATGAGTTGATGAAACAAGTGAATGAGTTCATTCTTAAACAATCGCCTGTAAGCCATTATATCGAGTGGGCTAAAAAAGAAGAATGTTGGGAAAAGGTTAAGACAAACAATTGGTCATACGATATAAATGACATAACAAGCGACCTGATTGACGAAAACAACCCACCCAAAAGAAAAGTCATTGCAGAAGAAAACGAAGATGATGAAAAAACGAAGCACCAGGCAGAAATAATACAGTGTATTCCATACGCTTTATGGAACAAAATTGCAGATTGGGGACGTGATTGCGGCTTTTTGAATCTTAGCAGTCAGAATATTGCACGAGACATAGCCCATAAACTAAAATTCAAGCATAGATTGACTGAAAGCGACCGAAAACGCGGATTTGCTATTTATGAGATTGTTTGCGAAAACAATATTGAATTGTTGGAAGAAGCAGATAGTTTAGCGGTAGAAGATTCCGTTAGTGTTATTTGTTCCAATACAACTGAAAAAAAGATTGATATTACATTGGACTTGGTTCAAAAAATGGTTGATTGGGACAAACGCAGACACATCCTCGAAGATTGGAAATGGCGTGCGATGTATGATGTTGTTTCTGGCAAAAAAGAATTAACGGATAGGATGAAAAATGCTTTTCGTTTCAATTATGAGAAGTTGAAAAGAGCTGGCTTTAAATTATAATCAATTTGTTCGTAATCCATAATTTTAATATTAATTATAAATCATAAAAATCTTGAATCAACAACCAACTACAATGCTTCAGCAAGACCAAGACCCATACGTTCTTGGTCAGGTAATCGTCCTCGACAAGCCGTTGAAGTGGACATCATTTGACATCGTTAACAAGGTGCGCTACCTCTTGCGCCATTACCGCCGACTCAGGAAGGTGAAGGTAGGACACGCTGGCACGCTCGACCCTTTGGCTACGGGCATCCTCATTGTTTGCACCGGACGCAAGACCAAGGAAATAACCACCTACCAAGACCACGACAAGGAGTACGTGGCTACAATCAGGCTGGGAGCTACGACGCCGAGTTTTGACCTCGAGACCGAACCTTGCAACCATATTGATGCATCGCATAT
>Ga0247610_10009166_pt1 | contig 10008 bp, 5 predicted proteins | sample 174DNAGHGhighgp2_FD_193483 | JGI IMG/M metagenome (GOLD analysis project Ga0247610, IMG submission 193483) | Sheep rumen microbial communities from Palmerston North, Manawatu-Wanganui, New Zealand - 1742 DNA GHGhigh gp2 | ecosystem: Host-associated > Mammals > Digestive system > Stomach > Rumen ... | reverse complement strand
CCGTCAGGGCATTGTAAGCTGCACGGGCGGCATCAATCAGAGCCTTCGAAGCGTCTGTATATTCAACTACTCCGATAGCATTAATCTTATCGTCCGCTCCCTTGGCTGCGGCTTTGTCTGCAGCTTCTTTCTCAGCAGCGGCTTTGAGGTCTGCATACGTTTTCTCTGCGGCTTCAAGGGTAGCGAGCTTCGTAACAAGAGCTTTCTGGTCTGCTGTCAGGGCATTGTAAGCTGCACGAGCGGCATCAATCAGAGCCTTCGAAGCGTCTGTATATTCAACAACTCCGATAGCATTAATCTTATCGTCTGCACCCTTGGCTGCGGCTTTGTCTGCGGCTTCTTTCTCTGCTGCAGCTTTGAGATCAGCATACGTTTTCTCTGCGGCCTCAAGGGTAGCGAGCTTCGTAACAAGAGCTTTCTGGTCTGCTGTCAGGGCATTGTAAGCTGCACGGGCGGCATCAATCAGAGCCTTCGAAGCATCGGTATAGGCAACAACTCCGATAGCATTAATCTTATCGTCCGCTCCCTTGGCTGCGGCTTTGTCTGCAGCTTCTTTCTCAGCAGCGGCTTTGAGGTCTGCATACGTTTTCTCTGCTGCTTCGAGGGTAGCGAGGTTAGTAACCAGTGCTTTCAGGTCGGCAGTCAGGGCATCGTAAGCTCCGCGGGCTGCATCGATAAGCGCCTTCGAAGCGTCAGTATAGGCAACAACACCAATAGCATCTATCTTATCTTCTGCGTTTTGGGCTGCTGCAATATCACTTGGCGCCTTCCAGTCTCCATGGTAGTGTCCTTCGCCGTCTTTCTCTCCGCTCAGCACGAAGTAAGGTTTGTCATCTTTCCATGTCAGTTCAACAGTCTCGAGTTTCTGCGCACCTGTTTTACCGTTATTGAAGATCACCTTGTCATAATCTTTTGGGAACTCGAACTCAAAGATATTATCATTGCTATCGGCCTTGATTCTTGCAGGAGCAGCACTCACCGGACGAACCATCTCCACACCCGGCCATGGCTTGTACGGATAAATCTTCTCGCCTGACTTGCACCAAACATACGCGTACACTTTCTCCCATCCGAGTTGGTTGATTGCGTATATAGTAGAGTTTTTTTGCTTACCCAATAGCAAATCCAGGTCATCGGTAACATCTGCAAAGGCTGTATTCAGTAAGGTCTTGTCTTGGATGAGGGATTGAACAGGAGTTTCTACATCTGCTTCTAATACATTATCATACAATTCCTCTGCTATAAAATCAACTGCCACTATCTCCGTCAACATATCTATCATACCTTGTCTCATCGAATCAGCAAGTATCTTACCTTCCTCTGGGTGGCGAGCCTCGCTGGCCTCAGAGTAGAAGAGATACAGATTGACCGCGTGCCTGCTCACGTATTGATTGGTGACTGCAACTTGTTCCTCATCGGTCTGCGGTAACGTCATTTTTATAAATGGCGCCATCGAGCCAAGTTCAGGAGCTATTTTCTCATCCCATTGATCCAAAACCTTTCCCCAGAATCTGCGAGCGAGATTAGGAACCAGATTGGAGGTGTGCACTCTCATCCACTCGCGACTATAGGCGTTGAAATCTCCATCAATGCCGGGTAACGACTTGATATACTCGGTCGTCACGCTGATGGACTTACGGTCTTTAGCAAGCGTCATCCAACGATACGGGCACGGATAGGTAATCGGCGATCCGGTAGTAATCTCTACAAGGCTGTCCTGCGTCAAACCGGTGGTGTCGCGGAACGTAGTGATACCACTTACGTGGAAGTGCCCCGTGAGTACGAGGTGCACGCCATGATGCATAAGCAAGTCACGCAACTCATCCGGTTTTTCAAAACGGCTGGCTGGTTCAATGGTACTAACTCCGTCAAAATGCTCCAAGATCTGCCAGTGTGTCATAGCGATAATCGTGTTGCCCTTGGCTTTGGCTGCTTCTGCCTGTTCTACTATCCAGGCTTGGGTGGCTGAGGATAACTTACCGATAGATGCTTTTCCGTCCGAACCGTCAATACCGAGAACCGTTACACCGGGAAGTGGTTCAGCTGCAAATGAATGTGATCCGGCATCTTTGGACACTGCATCCTTGAACGTTCCCGAATAGAGAGTCTCCCAGTTCGCACCGGGGATATCATGGTTTCCGGGGATAACCAACACAGGAATACCGGCTGCTTCCAAACGGTGGATTCCCGCCGATACGGTGTCGTGAGACGCTGCCTCACCATCCTTTGTCAAGTCGCCGGGGATGAGTACTAAATCCGGTTTGTACTTCAATGCCGTGTCTAACAATGCATGCCAAATAGGTTCACTCAACTCCAACATCTTACGTTGGGTATTCATGTATTTGTCAAAATCAACTTGCTTGTCAATTTCCGTTTGAGGAATCACATGCGGGTCTGAAATGACCATAATACGCTCTTGAGCAAAACTCATCATAGGCAGCATCAGTGCTGCTAATGCTAAAAAGAAGATTTTTCTCATATTTATAACTATTTTTATGGTTATTTTCGATGCACCCCTTTAAAGGCACTTTAATAAAATCGCCACAAAGGTACGACTTTTTTTTTAATTATGCAAATAAATTTATATTTTTATACTAAATTCTTACATATTTGATATTTTTGTATCTTTGTCGCTATTTTCTATTTCGTGCGAAATAATACAAATAACTATATACGATGTATCTCCATTTTACACGATTTGACCGACGGTCAGCCGACGGTAGAGCGACAGTCGAACGACGGTCGAACGACGGTCGAACACTACGTTCCTACTCTGTCGCTCCGCTAATTTAACTGTCTCTGTACTATTTTAACGTTCCCACAAACTGAGTTATTAATAAAAAAAGCACATATGCAAGTTTGCTACTGCATATGTGCCTTTTTGTATGAATGTTCAAGTATCTGTTGCTGAAAATGATTTACTGCCTATTTCGTTGTACCGGTAGTTAAACTCATTTTTTCTCAATCGCTTCAGCAATAGAATTGGCGATAATAGCCATCTCTTCTGCCGGCAAAGACAGTTTCGGGTTCGTCCAAAGCATGTCTTTCTCAGAATTCATCGGTACCAGATGCACGTGAACATGGTTCACTTCCATGCCCAAGACAGCCACTCCTACACGCTTGCAACCGGTAGCATCTTTGATTCCTCGCGCTACTTTTGCGGCAAACGTCATGAGACTCTGCAATTGCTCGTCCGTCAGGTCGAAAATATAGTCCGCCTCGGGTTCCGCTAATTTGGGAACTACCAGTGTATGTCCTTTTACCAACGGGTTGATATCCAGAAATGCATAGTTCTTATCATCCTCAGCTACCTTGTAACTTGGAATCTCACCTTTGATAATCTTTGTGAAAATAGTCATACCATTTATGATTTAGACAATTATTCTTACTTGCTTAAAGGCTTATTTCGAGGATTTCAAATTCGATGAGTCCTGCCGGCACTTTCACTTGAGCTATTTCGCCGACTTTCTTTCCCATCAGACCTTTTGCGATAGGTGTTGTAACGGAAATTTTGCCCTCTGCCAAATTAGCTTCTCCTTCCGTAACAAGTTGGAAAGTCTTCTCCATACCGTTATTACGCTGACGCACGTGCACTTTGGTCAAAATTTGCACCTCGTCCGTCTTGATGTCAGACGAATCCAACACGCGTGCATCCATGAGACGCAACTTCAATTGCGCAATCTTAGTTTCCAAAGCGCCTTGTGCTTCCTTCGCGGCATCATACTCCGCATTTTCGCTCAAATCGCCTTTTTCGCGCGCTTCTGCAATTGCAGCAATCACACGCGGGCGCTCGATGGTCTCCAATTCATGGAGCTCCTCTTTCAGTTTTTTTAGACCGTCCTCGGTCATGTACGTTACTGCCATACTATTTCTTATTTTATCATTTTTTCCACTTATTCATTTTCCTCAATACTTACGATTGAGTATCTCGTTCGCAATTATTGCCTTGCGGACTTCCTCTACATCCGTCAGATCCGGAATATTATTTCTTGTTTCGTCTGTCATATAAAAAATAAGGCATCCGCCTTGTATATTTCTTCTGTTTTTGTCTAAAAGTAATAGGAAACTTCACAGCCTCCTATTACCATTAAACCTAAACCTTAACTATGAAAATTTTGTTTTCGGTGCAAAAGTACTGCTTTTATTTGATATGAGCAAATATTTTGGCAAAAAAATGCATTTTTTCTTTCATTTTACTCAATTTTCCCCCTTAATGTAGCAGCAGATGCCTCAATAATGCGCACTTGCACCAAATCTCCCACTCTTTGGTCAGTCCTCGGAAATACAACTGTTTTGTATTGCTCCGTACGACCGAACATATCATCATGACTGCGTTTTGAAAATCCCTCCACTAGTACTTCGACCGTCTTTCCTATCTCTTTTTTGTTGGATTCAAGCGAGAGTTGCGTTTGTAACGCAATAATCTCGTTCAGCCTACGCACCTTCTCCTCCTCTGGGATATTATCCGGCAAGTGTTTGTGCGCATATGTGCCCGGGCGTTCCGAATATTTGAACATAAATGCGGAATCAAAGCCCACCTCACGCATAAGACTGAGCGTCTGTGCATGGTCTTCAAGCGTCTCATCATGAAAGCCGCAGAAGATATCGGTACTGATAGCAGCAGTCGGTAGAATACGGCGGATAGCGGCAATTCTGTCAAGATACCACTCGCGTGTGTATTTGCGGTTCATCAGTTTGAGAATATGGTTGGAGCCGGACTGTACTGCAAGATGGATGAACTTGCAAAGGTTTTTATGTCTGCTGATGGCTTCCAATGTTTTGTCGGACATGTCCTTGGGATGGCTGGTGGTAAAACGGATACGCATATCCGGTACTGCGTCCGCCACAATCTCAAGGAGATCGGCAAAGTCAATACACTTACCGTTTGGCGTTGTATAGCGGTACGAATTGACATTCTGGCCCAGAAGTGTCACTTCTTTGTATCCACGCGCCTGTAGATCACGTACCTCATTCAATATGGATTCCACATCTCTGCTCCGTTCCCTGCCACGAGTGTAAGGCACTACGCAGTATGAGCAGAAATTATTGCAGCCCCGCATGATGGACACGAAACCGCTGATAGAACGTCCTATACGTGAAGGGATAATTTGGCGATAGGTTTCAGTAGTACTGAGTTCCACATTCATTGCCTTGTGCCCCTGCTCCACTTGCGCCAAGAGGTTCGGAATGTCCATATACGCATCCGGACCCGCAACAAAATTAGCACCATAGTCATCGATAAGTTCCTGCCCCATCCGTTCCGCCATACAACCGATGACACCGATTACCGGTAGCCGGTTGTCGTTATGAGATTTGGGATTTGAGACTTGAGATTTCCTGTTTCTTAAGTGTGCCTTGAGTTCGCGGAGACGGGCGCTAACCTTCTGCTCTGCATTGTCACGGATAGAACAGGTATTAAGAATAATGATTTCTGCCTCCTCCCATCGGTCAGTAATTTCGGCATCTGTCGTCTCCATAATAGCCGCTACAACCTCGCTGTCTGCGACGTTCATTTGGCATCCATATGTCTCAATATAAAATTTTTTTGCCATTTTTCTTGCGTATATCAAAAAAAAGTTGTACCTTTGCACGCTCTTTTGAAAAAGAGGGTGGCGGGAAGTGGCGCAGCCCGGTAGCGCAACGGTCTGGGGGACCGGAGGTCGCGTGTTCGAATCACGTCTTCCCGACAAAGATGACTGCGGTCATCTTTTTTTGTTGCCGTGATTCTCCACGTGTGTTCTCCGCCACTTTGTTCTGTCGATTATTGCGATCTCTCGCAATTCTCGAATCACGTCTTCCCGACTATTAAAGGCAGGTTTACTTCGGTGACTGCCTTTATTTGTATTCCCTGCAATACGGACTGCATGTCTGCATTCTTTTGTATCAGGTCAATCCACCATTCTGCCTCGTCCATATCCGCGAAACCGCTGATACGCAAAGCGGCAGTCTCGCCCCATACGGGCATTTTCTGCAAGTCGAAATCACGAATCAGGAATTGTGAGAAATTGAAAAGTGCTACTTCATAGAGCAAATCATTCAAAGCCTGCTCATCGCCAGTTGGTAAGATGAGCACGGCCACAGACGGCAACTTACGGTCCTCATTCCATTCCTGCACTTGTTCTGTTGAATCTTGCATTGTCTCTTCCACTTGTCCGCGCATTTCCGCCAAGTCACCTGTTGTGCCGCCTTTCTGACTTTCCATTCCCTGTCCCATCATTGCGAGCATATCTTTCGCCATAGCCCCTAACTCCGTATCTCCGTGTTTCTCCACCAGATTACGCAGTTCGGCAATAAATGGTTCCTGCCCTTCCGTCCTTGCGACAGAAACAGCATTAAGGAAAAGGAATCGCGGTATGAGCCGGCTTTGCGGGAAATTTGTTTCCGCATACTGCTTGTTGGCCTTGACTTCAGCATACTGGCCGTGCGTATAAGCATCATATGTAGCGGAGTACAGCGAATCCTGTTCCGCTAACATGCGTTGCATTCGTGCGATATATGCTTCGTCATTACGCAAGGCGCGCAAGCGTTCGTCTTCATGGACAGCCAACACGGACGGATGAGTAGCGAAACGCTCATCCAAAGCCTTTAATGTCTCTTGTGCCAACGCTTCGTCTTCCAGTTTGTCGCGATAGATATAATAGAGCGCCACCATAGCTTCGCGCCATAAGCTGTCGCTGAGGGCGTAGTCCTGCTCTGTCTTAGGTATTTGTTGTAGGTAATACTCCGGCTTATGTGTATCGGTCTCTTGTACAGGATGCGTCGCAGTAGAATCAGCAGCAACCATAGTAGAGTCCGTTCCTTCCGGATACTGTTCCTCTGAATAAGAAGCCGTTACTTGTTTGTTCTGGCGTCTCCAGTTATCTTCAAGTTGGCGATTTCCCCATTTGCGGCGCCATTCCTGTTGCCCTTGTTTAATGAGTTGCGGGTTATAGAAATACCATTCCCCTTTCTGTGCACCCCCGCCTCCTAACATATTGGCGGTATTAACACTCCGAGGTCCATCATCTTCAAGTGCGAGTTCTCTTTCCTGCTGCGCCTGCTTGGCCGAATCCGCTTTTTCGGCAGCGATCAAATCGGCGATTATTTTGTCCACAATAACTCGTTGTTCTTCTTCGGACATGTGCCCAAGACGCTGAAGGGAATCTTGCAATTGTGCCTGATTATAAGACACGATCAACTCATCCAACACTTCCGAGCGCTTTTGGATTCGGGCATAATCGCTATTCTCCGCCGTTATGATAGTAACGGCTTCGCGATAACATGGTTGTGCTTTTACGTAATTTCTCTGTCCGAAATAGATATCGCCTGCCTGGATTAGTATAGCCGCCTTAGCAGTACCGGCTTGAGTGGATTCCTCTATAGCTTTCTCATACATCTCCAAGGCTTGTGCCGTATCACGTTCCGCAAGCCAAATATTACCGATAGCTCCATAAATCTGGTCTAAACGATCTTTGTATTTAGCCTGTCGTGTCATGGTTCTCAGTTGGCGTATAGAGTTCTTTCCGCCCAATTCCGCCATGCGCAGACGTGCGTTAAACTCCATCTCGTTGGGAGGCGCCATTCGGACTACCGATTTATATGCTTGTACCGCTTCATCACGGTTTCCCTCACGCTCGTAGAGTTGCCCTAAGACGTACGCAAAACGCGGGCGATAGATTTTACGTTTCTCGTTGGGCATTGCTATCTTGACAAAGGGAAGAGCCTCACGATTATGCCCTCCTTTCAGCAAGACATCGGCTTTGACAGCGGAATAAAGTTTGGCATGCTTGCGCTTGAGTGCATCTATCTGAACGCGGTTAAGCATGTCTTCTGCTTCGTATTGCCACCCTAACTCGGCATACGCACGAGCTATCCACAATTGACATTGGGCTATAATATCCGCATCGTTCTTATAATGGTTTATTATATAATTGAAGGTACTAACAGCACCTAAGAAATCTCCTTTATGGAATTCAGCTTCTCCGAGCCGCATCCATGCGAGGTGCATGTTTGCATTAAACTCCTCGGATTGAAGCCATAGTTTATATTTAGGGTCGCTCGCCTTTTTAGGATCGCGTTTCGGTTTGGCTTTGATTGAGTGCAGTTTGATGCACTTACGGCATTTCTCGATGGTCTTGTCCATCTGTGAAGCGGCAGATTCCGCCGCCTTATGATTCGATACAGGATAGAGATTAAGGATGTTTGTGTAGTCGTCCGAATTGGCATCTCGGATGGCTTTCAAGCCCTCTTCGTATGCGATATTGCCGTTGTATAAAATATTGTACTTTACTTTAGTTTGGTGGAAAGAGCGTGTTACGCGTGTGTTTTTTTGAGTAGAGCATGAAGCAAGCGCAAGAGTTAGCAACCCTGTCATAATAACATATAACGCTATGTTCATTTTAGTTCTCATTTCCAATAGATAATTTTGTAGGGCACTTCAATTATTTAAGTCCTTTTACATGACTTTGCGCGGCAATAAACTCTTTCAGATAGAAAGGCTCATAGTACGCTAAATCCACGTGATTGTCAGGTGTAATGTCTAGGATTCTCTCGACAAAAGCTGGTAAATACCTCGATTCAGGTACGATATTCGGTAGGTAGTGCCAGTTGGGGTTGGAGATAACATTTTGGCATTTGGCGGCACCATCCCCAAAGTAGTAAAAGTGTGTATTGTTAGTCTGATTGTTAGGTTCCTGACTAAATGAGTTCGGACTATTGTGGTTAAGTTGGGTGAGAATCAGACTGTTTTCGTTTTCTACAACAACCGATTTAACATCGCTCAAGGCGTTCAAGTTGCTGTCATAGAAGGCAGTATATACTTCCATCCGACGCGCATCAATCATGGGGACAAATTGAAAATTGAGAAATGATTGTTCGCTTGGTGGGATCATTGAGGTTTGTGAAGGCTCCTCTTTCAATCTCTCCATAGCTGCCGCGCATAACAGTTTAAGGGTGGATACGGGAATAAGGGGAATATTGAGTCCGTAGCAAAGTCCTTTAGCCATAGATGTACCTATACGGAGTCCGGTATAACTACCCGGTCCCTCTGACAAGGCAACAGCATCAATGGAAAGATGCTTGTCGCGAGCCAATGAAAGTAATTCCTCTATATAAAGAGGCAGCAACCTTGCGTGGTTGCTTGCTTCTTTCGAAATACATTGTTTGATCGGCTCGCCATCCTTGCAGATGGCGGCCGAACAAACCGATGTACTAGTTTCGATACATAGTATCGTCATAATTCGATTAAGGAACAATCTCCTCCGGTGCTACTTGTTTGAGTTTCTTCGGGAAGTTGAAGTGGTAAGCCAACTTCAAACCAGCATCGAAGAAGCCTAACTTGTCCGCATAGGACTTTGTTGCCGCGTTCACATTAAATTTAGCTACACTGGCAGTTGATGGAGGAGTGGTGAGCGTTACAAGATCATCGGAAGTTGTGGCTCCGTTCTTGAAGGTGTTGAATACACTATAGTTAGCATAAGCACCCAAACCGAGCGAGTTACCGTTCTTCAGAATCCACTCGTAACCGATTTCTGCCGTCAACATAACATTAATGTTAAACTGGACACCGTTGTCTGTTCCACTCAGTTTGTATTGGTCATCACCCAACACACCGGTTACAGCATCGTTCATAACGTGTACCTTTTCATCCGGGAAGTATGCGTCAACAATTGTGTTCTTGTTGTTGGAGATTGCCTGATTGTACGGAGTAAATACTGGAATCATGAACTTCGGACCAACATTGAAGAACAAACCCTTGTCGTGGATAAGAGAGAACATTACCGGAACCTCGAGTTGGATGTTACGGTCGGTCTCTTTTACCTCGTCTGCCTTGATGGTATAATCAACAGGACCTACTTCAGTAGATTGCGTGTAAGCATCGTCCACTACAGTCTTCAGACCACTCTGCTGGTAACCGACGGCGATACCGGTAATGATACCAAGGTCAACAGGACGACCGTCTTTAGCCCAATAGTGCGCATATTGGAGATCAAGGAGAGCATCGAAACCACAGGTCCAGTTGCCCTTCTC
>Ga0247610_10009164_pt1 | contig 10009 bp, 17 predicted proteins | sample 174DNAGHGhighgp2_FD_193483 | JGI IMG/M metagenome (GOLD analysis project Ga0247610, IMG submission 193483) | Sheep rumen microbial communities from Palmerston North, Manawatu-Wanganui, New Zealand - 1742 DNA GHGhigh gp2 | ecosystem: Host-associated > Mammals > Digestive system > Stomach > Rumen... | reverse complement strand
TTCAAAAAAAAAAAAAAAAAAAAGCCGGCCCTTACAGGTCGGCTATTTTTGTTTCTATAATAGACTTCATATTATCTAGATTTACTTTATAAAGAGGAATATTATATTTTTGACAGGTTAATTTTACGTTTGTGTATCTATAAAATTCTGGATTGCAGAAAACTATAATTCTGCCAGATTGTGCATAAAGTCCAAGTTCTAGAAGGGATATAGGACTTTTAGAGTTATCAAGCAAACACATTATAATAATGTCTGAATTATCAAGGTGCTCTTGTTCCCATCTAATCTGATACTCAAGTTGAGATGGAAGAGGACTGTCTGTCCATTGTTTTCTACGAGGATTATAAAATATTACATCTAAGTCTTGGCATCTATTTATTATGTCTTCTTGCCAGTTGAAACTATCTCCATTATCTATAGTTCCAGCTAAGAAGACTGTTTTTGAATCAGGATATATTGTATTCATTTTGTATATATTCCACAATGACAGGTTGTTCCTACAGGTGCATCTCTAAATTCTTTACACATACATACTGTATCATCATTCCTTATTAAAGAGCAAGGACAATATCTTTTTCCATACTTTTCTTTGTTCTTATTAAGTCCTTGTTGTATAAGATTCCAGAGTTCTTTATCTTCAGTCTTCTTCATTATATCTTGTTGATATTTCATTTAACTTGTCTTGCCAGTCTAAGAACTCTTGTGAGTCCTCCATATCATGTTCTTGTGCTAATCTAAAAATTGCTTCAGCTTCATCCAAATGAGCCTTAAATAGTTGTGTCCATAAATCATTATACATAGTCATATTTATTTTAGTAGTTGCTCCGCTAGGATTCGAACCTAGACCTGCGCCCTCAGAAGGCTCCCAGTTTTAGAGACTGGTGTGCTAACCATTACACCACAGAGCAATAAAAGGAAAAAGAGTCCATCACCTTCTTTTTCCATAACTTCAAACGTGAAGTTTAAAAGATGTACATCTTAATAAATTTTCGGACCTAAGATTTGATTATCATTCCAATTAGAAGTATATGTTATTCCATTTGGAGGTTCTGCAATACATTCAAGTATAGCAAATAATTCATCAAGGGACATATCAGGAAATCTTTCGTGAAGATTTATAAGAGTTCTTTTAGTATCAATCATAAGGCATACTTTTCACGAATAGAATCTATTTTCATCTTAGCAACTAATTTTACAATAGTTTTGAAATTATTGATAAGTTGTGGAGTAATCTCTTTTATTTTAGAAAGATCTTGTCCAGTTTTCTTTGTATACTGAGCACAAGCTTCTACAAAAATATCATCATCTAAAGTTTTAAGATAGTCTTCAAATTCTTGTTGATAGTCCTTTTCCTCTATGGTTATAATAAGTTTATTATTTTCTTGAGAAGCAGTAACTATGTACTGTCCAAAACCAAGTAAAGAAGGACTAAACTCTTTAAGAGCCTCATTCAGCTCTACCAGTTCTTGTTTAGTAAGTTGTTTCATATTTATTGTTCTTTAGTAATGCTAATATAGTGCCCCCGCCCCTATATAAAAAGAAATTACAAAATTTTAACAAAAGTGTTAATATCTTGTTTTTTGTTCTTGTAATTTAATTATATCTCCTAATTTTTCTCTAACTTTTTGTTCATTATCTATAAACTTATGTAAAAGATTATATAAATTATCGATAGTTAATTCTTGTTTTAATGTATTAGCTATAACTGTACATACAACTACATTTCCTTTTATATATCCTTTGTTAGAATCTATTCTGTCTATAGAGGGTTGAGTAAAAAGATCTTTTCCATTTATAAGTTTTTCTCCTGTATAAAAGCACTTATAGTTTTGCTCTTCTAATATAGCCTTTATATACTCTTTAGATAAATTAAATTCTAATCCTCTTCTATATGCAGAATCTAAACTTCTAGTATATAAAGCAGTTTCCATGTTTTTATGTTCTCTTTCATATGCTAATTTATTTTTACAATGTCTACAGGTAATATGGTTATTAGGTTCAAACTTAGAAGGATCTGTTTCTCCACAATACTGACACTTATACTCAGACTTAGCAGTTGAATATACTAAATCCCCATTATTATTTTCTATTATTTTCTCATTTACTAAAATACTCTTTTTAACTGGAGAAGAATATAGTTTCAAATCTTCTAGTGGATTATATTTTTCTAAATACTTCTTAGCTGTACTATATCCGCATATTTTAGCCTTGTCTAGTCTAGTTGGAGTTACTTCTGACATTGGAGTTTTATAAAGTGCTAATAAAATACACTTATATCCAATTTCAAATTCCTTTTTAAAGATAAATTCTGGACATTCTAAAGGATTTTCTATTTTAAATCGTGGATAAGAACCATTTTTATTCATTCGCTGAAAGCCCCCCTCCTCCTCTATAACTGGAATATATCTACCAATAGTGTTAGCACTTACAACATCTACTAAATCTTTAGCTGTGAAAGAGGCTTCCCCTCCCTCTTCAAAGGCACAAATTGCCCTAAAAAGTAATTCATGTTTCAAATCCATAATTCATTATTATTTTAACAAGATAAATATATTAAATTAATTTCTTCTTTACAAATTTTTGGTGAGGGTTTTAAATATATTTTTATTTTATAAATTTTTAAACAGTTAAACTGATGAGGGTAATTTTACATTTTATATAGAGATATAGTCGGAAATGTTGACTACCCCCTTAGCCCCTCCACCATATTTAGTGAGAAAACAAACTCACATCAAAACATTTATTCACTTAAAACATTACAATTATGACAAAAGATGAAGCTATGAGCTTAGTAAGTGGAGTGATGAACGAGAACTTTACTGACGCTCAGAAAGAGAGTTGGAACGAGCGTGATGCACAGGGTATGCCTCTGCTGGAGGGTGAAACCTACCATTGCAAGACTATCACTGCTGAGTCGTTCGTAGTAGGTACGATTGGTGCTGGCGCTGCAAACGCTGGCGACAAGTTCCTGCAAATTCCCACCGTTGAGGGTACCAACATTGGTATTTCTCAGATTGCCCGCAAGGGTAACGGACTCGGATTGCAGGGAGCCAAGCGTGCTGAGTTGGTTGCCGACTTCGTTGAGAAGGTTAATACCTACAACGAGGAGCACCCCGACGGCGCAGGTTTCGCCTTCAAGGTTAAGAGCCTGAAGACTCGCCCAGGTCAGAATGGTCAGATGGTCATTCCTACCTTCGCACTTGCCTAAGAGTGATGGGGAGCAATCCCCACACCCTTCGGGTGTATGTAGGGCATGAAGCCGCAATAAAGGAGGAGAGCAAGCAATTGTTCTCTTCCCTTTCTTTTTATCATTTTTTGTTTGTATGTAGTAAATGCAACAACCTCACTTCATATCTTGTATTGCCAACTTTATAAATGAGGAAGTAGTGGAACTACCCATCGGCAGAGAGTTCTTGTCCAGACCTGTAAAGGCTAGAGGAAAATGGTTCATTACTTTCTACTTTGGTTGGCACCATCAGGTAGAACTGGTGAAACTTGTAGATATTCGCAATTTACCAGATTTGAAGGATTAGTGTGATGTGCTAGAGGGGCAAGAGGGCAGGGCCAGGACCGCTCTCTGCTTTTCAAGGCCTTTCCAGACATCACCAAATTCCTCGCTTGAGGACTGAATATAGGTATTGCAATTGAGATAGTGGATAAAAAAGTTTTATACTGTGTGTGTACATAGGAATTTTTTAAGATAGAAACAGTTAAACCAAAATAAAAAGCCTTATGGTGGATAGGTAAACCGTAGTTGGGTATGATGAGTTACGCCGAATTCAATAAAACCTTCAACAAAAGAGATTATCGAGGAGTGGTTCTTGAGTGTTCGATTATTACACTCAAAGGAAAAGTCATTTTTCGTGGCTCTGTTGACGAGGTCGATGCTTATTGGGATGAGCACGTTGAGCTGATTTGGGATGAGAATGATACATCTCTTATCAAGAAATCTACTCCTGTTATCGATGGTGAGGAAGTAATCACTACAAATATCGGTGACTGGAACTCTGAGGATCGCTATGCTAAGTACATTCATAGTAAACTTCAATTCTAGGAGAAATGAATACTGAACGATTGCTCATCTTGGCTATTGCTGAAAACTCACTTTCAGTGATAGCTGAGATTATGAATAGCTTGTTGGCTGAATACATCGAAGGTTATGATGATACAGCAGGTGAACTCTTTAACAAGTATTTTCATACTTTGTCTCTCGAAGCCAAGCAAAAGACTTTACATACTTGTCTCTTTGAAAAGTTCGCAAATAAGTTGGCACGTAAGTACAACATTGCAGAGCCTTGGAAACAAGTTGGTGAATTCAAATGGGAATATATCGGAAAAGAAAAGAATCCATATGAAAGATAAACTTAAAGAACTCGTATACAATGAGGGATTGCACATTCTGCTTGACAGATTAGCAGTCCTTCATCCTTCCTATGCACTTGAAAAACTTCTCAATCCTGTCATTGTAGATGCTAAGATAGTGGATATGGATGCTGTTATCTCTAAGATTAAAGAGAAATGGCACACTTGCTTCAATATCAAGGACATCGAAATAGACCTTGAGAAGCAGGAAGTAAAGTTCAAGTATTTTGGAGGCCCATACTTTGTGCCTAAGAAGTACAGCAGCTTTATCATACTAGGTCAAGATGAATGGTCTCCAGTACAAACCGAGTATTGTGACTATGAGCGCACCACTAAAGAGCAATATGCTGAAAAGGACGCAATGAAGCTCATGGAATTCAAGGATCATGGTATTGATATAACTCTAATATAAGGAGTCCAAGTACGGACTCTTTCTGTATTTTCGTAAAAAACTCAATATAAAATATCCCACCGACTTGGCTTAGTTGCACGTTGCCAGGGATTTCCAAGATGTTGAGGACGCCAGTTTCTTATCAAAAGCCATATGGAGAACTACTCGTGGTTGTAATAAATTGATATAAGTTTTAGGCGTAAAACACAATTCGTAAAAGCAGAAGTATAGTATGCTTTCCCTAGTCTACAGTTTGCGTGGGCTTGAGAGCACACGCGTGAGGGGTTGTGACGGTCACCAATATGGGGATGAGAAGGTCAACTGTAAATAGGCTATTTGTGGCAGTACACCACGATCTGCACAAGTACAGCAATGAAAGTAGAAGTAAAAGGCAATGCTGTAGAAATCACAACAACAATTCCTCTGATGCGAAGTAGTGAAAACTTTCGTAGTCCTGGTAAAGCCTTAGACATCATCGGTTCATTCTCAGCCTATCTTATTCTTCTTCTCAAGAGAAGAGGAGAAGCATGTATGAAGCTTCTGAGAAACCACATCAATGATGTCTTCTTCAACGACGGATTTACCATTGCTTGGCACAGAAAGGATGGAACAGTAGGATACTTCTGTATTCCTGGCTATGAGAACATTCAGAAGGCTATTGAGCAGCTTCAGCACGGCAGATACAAGGAGTTTTTGGATACTCCTTCTTCTGTAGACCAGGCAATCAAGGCTATCATGAATGATCCTGAGCTTGACCATGCTGACTCTGGTTCTTTCAAGTTCTCAGAACTCGTCTCAGTCCTTTGCGAGGTACATTTGATGTTTAATCCCAACTCCTTAGTAGAGAAACACAAATGATGCTTACTCGTTATCTATAGCGCGAATCTGCCGAGGTCGCTGACTTTAACAAAGCTACCATTTACGCGCTTTTAAGGGTGGAGAAATCATGCTCTGCCCTTCCAGGAGGAGCCTATTGCGACTCCTCCGAAAACGTTTTCTTCCGACGTCCTGTATAGGTTAAGGTGGAGTTGTGTGTATACTGGTGAAACACATGTAAAAGTGAGAGCGACCAAGTACCTGAGAAATCCTTCAGGGAGTACTGTAAAATATCTCTAAAATGAGATAGATGTTGGGGATTAGCCCGTGCACGCCATTTGCCGCGAGACTTAAGTGTCGGTCGCGACGTCGAGGCCTTAGCAGGGATTCCGGACAAATACAGTACGCTGGATAAACCACGATTAGTCTGCTCGGTTTCACCGAGTAGACGGTAACGTGGAGTCCAGGGATGAGAGAAAAGTGCAGCTTGGACCTATTCTAGATGCCCAAGTAAAGAGGTAGGGTCGCAACCTGCTCTGGCACTTTCTCGAATCCGAACATGAAAGGCATTTAAGGGTTATACTAGTTCCTTATAATGCTGGGGAGTAATAGTGGAATATTTAAGAGGTTCGAAGCCTATACTCCTTACTATAGTCCAAGTAACCATTTGTGCATAACGCGGACAGGTCAGCTGAATGATGGGAACACAAGCTGATACAAGTAACTGAATTGCGGTATAATAAAGAAACCGAGTTCCCCAAATCACCGTGCGTCCCAGCAGCAGTAATATGCATAAGTCTGGGACATTTTTAAGAAGTTTCTACTACTCAAAATAAGATTGCTAGTTCGGAATTGGGAGCTTGCGAAAGTTCCCTTTCTTTTTATTTGTTTATTCTATTTAAATAGGTATATTTATAGTTGATATTAATCAATTAAATATTATGCCATTTAAATAGAGAAATGATAATACAAGAGTTTAGAAGCCTCTGATAGTCCAACCTATTAAAAAGAAATTGGTTAGACGAGTAAAAAATGAAGAAGTAAGACAAGATAATAGACCATAGATAATAAGACAACAAGCACAATCCAGATCAGATGCTTAGTATAAATAGGACAGAATGTAGAAAGCTTAGGATTTTACTATTTAGGCTATGTTACGTCTACTTATGGCAACAGATCTGTCTCATATGTTTGGAGTTATTACATCTGACAAGCCCTTCATAGAGACCTTTGGTAATCCGGAAGTACAAGCTACTAATAATGATGTTTTAAACTTTATTATTGGTTCAGCGAGTCCTTGGGGTATAACTAAAGCTGGACTTATCCCACTTATGATGTTTAGAAAGGGAGCATTTAAGAAACAATTTATTGGCGCATTCAAGGCTTAGAAAGATAGAGATTTCTTAAATAAATAGATTCTGTCTAGAACAGGAAAGAAAATGTCTGTATATGATGCGTATGCTGCTAATGAACTTCCAGATTAGTATCAAAGAACTTTTGAAGCTCTTATAAAAAGGTTTAATGGAGAACTAAAAGCACAGGATGTTAGTCAAATTGCTAAATCTGAAAGAGCTATAACTAACAATGCTAAACTTGATGCCAATAAAGTAAAGGCAATTAGATAGACCGTTATAGACAATAAGGGAACTACTTATGAAAGTGCAGTCGCAGATAACTTCAAAAAGACAGGTATAAATTGGAGTGATTTGGATAATCAAGGAATGATGTTTGGAATGGATGATAATTTACGTTTAACAAAAGTTGGAAGTGCTAATTAGCCTTTTTTATAGAGATATTATCACAATGTTGTAACTCATATGTTGGATAATAATGGTAAAGAAGGTTTTCAAACTAAGATTCTTAAATCTGGAGATTTACGTAAGAATCCATCTACTAAACAATGGGAAGGCCGATATCCAGATGGTAACTATTATCCAGTCCGACGTCCAGAGGAATATATAAAAGTTAGATGGGCAAAAGAAAAAGGAATGTAGATAGAATTACCTATACCAGATGGAACTTACCATAACTTTCCAGTTCATGGAACTATTACAAAAAATAAGGGATATTTAGTAAAGCCTAGTTCTAGCCCAGGAAAAAATGGTTACTGGACCATAAGAATGGACAGTAAAGGATAGGGTTCAGACGCTGCAGGATATTACCAGAAAAATGGATATGCAGTTCCATTCTATGAATCTCCTAATTTAGAAACTGACCCATTTAAAGCTGGAACTAGTTATAATTTAATGAAGACTTTATAGGAAAACTATTCTGGAAGGGTTATGTAGCCTTTAAATGTTAAGGATGCTAATGCTCCAGCTTAGAGAGTGAATGAATATATATTTAGTCCAACAGCTCCAAACCCAAAATCTGCTTGGAATACTCTAGACTTTGAACCTGGACAAGGTCCATTAGCTTATAATAAAACTTAGAATAATAATAATTTAGCATGATAAAATGTGATTATATTAGTGCTCTAGTTACTAATGCCATTTATTTATTTTGTGGTAAATTAAGTTATGAACCAGATAACTTAGTAAATTTACTTTTCCCACGTCTTAAAGAAGATGGAGGAGAGCTAGATAATATAGAAGAAGTTGAAGAGCTATTTAAAGAAAAGCCTGACTCTCTTCATAATATTGCAGTAGCTGCTTCCAAACATAACTTTAAGAAGGAAGGAAAACTCTCTGATGCAGATATAGAGATAATACGTAAAGCTATTCTTACCTATGTTAAAGTATCTAATGATCCAATTTATAAGGAAATAATAAAACAAAACGGATGGGACATAGAATAGATCATTTTAGAAGAGCTCAAGATCATGTAATTGAACAAGCAATTGCAGAAATCAGAAATGGAAAGAAAACAGGTCATTGGATTTGGTATGTATTTCCACAGATGAAAGGTCTTGGTAAAAGTGGTATGTCACAGACTTATGCTATTGAGGATAGAGAGCATGCATATATTTATATGAGCAATCCAGTTCTCAGAACTAACTATAGACTATGTTGTCAAGCTATTCTCGATTCAGGTAAGTCCGCATACGAGATCTTTGGAGATGATGTAGTTAAAGTACGTTCATCTCTACTCTTGATGAATTCCGTTTGGAAAGATGATACTATTAGAAAAGTTTTAATTGAACATCATTGGTTATAAGTTTGCTTGGTGCAAATAAATAGAAGAGTCCGCCTAGTGTGGGTTCTTTTTGTTATTTATAACTAGGGTTGAAATTCCCGAGGGAGTAGCAATTCGAAATCCGCTCCCTCTTAAATGTCCATCAGTTCAGGTACCTCTATGTGGTATGGATAGGTAATGCTAAAGTCTGAATATATCTATTAATAATTTAAAACCTCACAATGTATAGGTAATTGTATTTAAATATGAAACAGTACTATATATCTATTCCAGATAATTCAGATGCATTTTATGCTTATGTAAATCTGGTAATTAATAATAAAAAGAATACTCATGTTCCTAATGATACCAATCTAAGACCAAGTAAGATTGGTTGGGTGAAGGTTTCATACATTAGGAATGAAGTAAACGAGCCCTTCATTGTTGTTGAAAATTTAAAGGAAAAAGTCTTTGTCGAGATGATTATAGATCAATTCTGTCTTCTGAGAAATTATTGGCATATTATAGACAATTTCGTGGTTTCAGGAAATGCAGATCGATACTAGGTTTTTCCTACTGTGAAGTATGAAAAAAGTGTTAGAGAACACTGGAGCAATGGCGCAATTGGTAGACGCAATAGTTTCAAGAACTATATCTTTGTAGGTTCGAGCCCTACTTGCTCTACAATGCATATAATGCATATTCGGTGTTAATAAGGTTCGTTTGGGATGTGAGAGGTAGAAGTATAGTAGCCTCTCACATTCTTTTTAAATGCCTATGAAATTTTACACTACTATAAATTCAAACACACCCTTATTACAAATCAACGATAAGAGATTGGTAAATCTGAATACGTTGAACATTACAACAGAAACCGAAATTGTACCTGTTAAAGCAGGTAAGGAACTGAAGATTTCCAGACATCGTAATAATAAATTTATTGAAAAGGCTGGAAAATTCTTTAATATCTCTAGAGTAGCTAAGTTCTATGGTAATGGATGGTACACACTCGAAAATAAGATTGTATTATTCTGCATAGTTCAAGGAGACTCAATTCAACTAGCTGGTAATTATCCTATACATTATCTAAAGTTGATTTATCGTTTTATAAATACATATTCACTTTAATTGTTTTAAACCTTGGAGGTGTAGGTTAACCTCTATTTTAAATGATAAAGAAAGTAGTTTACTTAACGTCAGGAATAGGGATAGCAGTGTTCCTGACTTCGTGCTTCTTAGGAAGTGCTATTCTGGCCAACATTGGACTATTACTGCTAATACTAAGTATAATACTGGCTCTATTCATAAAGGAATGGTAGAGCTAAA
>Ga0247610_10009162_pt1 | contig 10011 bp, 8 predicted proteins | sample 174DNAGHGhighgp2_FD_193483 | JGI IMG/M metagenome (GOLD analysis project Ga0247610, IMG submission 193483) | Sheep rumen microbial communities from Palmerston North, Manawatu-Wanganui, New Zealand - 1742 DNA GHGhigh gp2 | ecosystem: Host-associated > Mammals > Digestive system > Stomach > Rumen ... | reverse complement strand
CCAATTCCGCCACCTCTCCATCATATTATGTCTTGCATAAAAATTTGTGCCCAGAACAGGACTCGAACCTGCACGTATCTCTACACACGCACCTGAAACGTGCGCGTCTACCAATTCCGCCACCTGGGCTTGTGAGAATGATTCTCCTTGGCATTTATGCAAGACACGGAGCGGTAAACGAGACTCGAACTCGCGACCCCGACCTTGGCAAGGTCGTGCTCTACCAACTGAGCTATTACCGCATCAACCTTGAAAACAAGGTGCATTTCTCTAAATGCGGTTGCAAAGGTAATGCTTTTTTTTAAACCGACAAATTTTTCTCTTATTTTTTTTCCGATTTTTAGAAAATAGGAGGTTTTAGGAGGCTATTCGACGTTATAGGACGCTACAGGAGACCAAACAGGCTAATCCATACGGTCGCGGTAATCTTCGTATGAGTACTGCCGGAGCATCTCGATGCGTCCGTCGGTTCTCTGCAGTGCGATGCTTGGATGCGTGATGCCGTTGAACATGGTTGTTTTGACTGTGGTGTAATGCAACATATCTTCGAAAATGATTTCATCTCCCACCTGCAAGGCATGGTCGAAACGCCACGCCCCCATGAAATCACCAGCAAGACAGCTGTTGCCTCCGAGGCGATAGACATGGTCGCCCTCCCGCCCGTTGTCGGCCGCCTCAAGAGGGAGAGCCTCCGCCCCTCTCACCTCAGGCTGATAAGGCATTTCCAAGCAGTCGGGCATATGGCAGGTGAAGCTGACATTGAGGATGGCCGTCTTTATGCCATGGTCCTCCACGACATCCACTACAGCCGCTTTCAGGTATCCTGTCTGCCACGCGAAAGCGCTTCCCGGTTCAAGAATCACCTTCAGCCACGGGTAGCGTTGCCTGAAGTCCTTCATCATTCGTATGAGCCGCGGTATGTCATAGTCCTTGCGAGTCATAAGATGTCCCCCTCCGAAATTCATCCATTTGAGTTGGTCGAACCACGGTGAGAACCTGCGCTCGATATGCTCCAAGGTACGCTCAAAGACATCAGACCCGCTCTCACAGTGGCAATGGCAGTGGAATCCCTCCACGCCGTCGGGCAGCACCTTGGGCATGGCCTTGTCGCTCACGCCGAAACGCGTGCCAGGAGCGCAAGGGTTGTAAAGAGCCGTGCCCACCTCGCTGTATTCCGGGTTGACCCTCAGACCCAGGCTGATGTCCGGGCGGATGCCCCTGACCCTCCCAGCATAGCGTTCGTATTGGGAAAGAGAGTTGAAGGTGAGGTGGCTGGAACAACGTACGATGTCGTCCACCTCCCCATCGGTGTATGCCGGTGAGAAAGTGTGCGCCGGCACTCCGAATTCCTCATAAGCAAGCCGCGCCTCAAAGAGCGAACTTGCCGTGGTGGCGTGGATGTATTCCTTGAAAATGGGAAAAGTCTTCCACAAGGCGTATGCCTTGAAGGCGAGAATCACCTCGACACCGGCTTCCTCGGCCACAGTTCGTATCAATGAGAGGTTGTCACGCAGCCGCGCCTCTTCTAGTATATATATAGGTGTGTCCATATCGTCTTTTTATGTTTTGTGGGCGAAGTTAATGAAAAATGCTCAGAAAAAGAACATCCGGGCAATATTTTAAGCAATTTTGCAACATTGTTGCGAAATCACCCCAAGTTAACATAAAAAAAAGAAATGTTTTTCTTTTGTTCTGCACTCAATTTTTCGTAACTTTGCAGCCGATTTCAAAAAATCATTTCTATCAAAATGGACTGGCTTATCAATCTTTTCACAGCCAACGACTCGGTAGCGCATGTGGTGCTGCTTTACGCCATCGTCATCGCAGTCGGCGTTTATTTGGGAAAAATAAAGGTTTTTGGCATCTCACTCGGTGTCACCTTCGTGTTGTTCGCCGGCATCGTGGCAGGCCACATCCATTTCACAGCCCCCGTCACCATCCTCAATTTCTGCCAGGACTTCGGCCTCATCCTCTTTGTCTTTATGATCGGCATGCAGGTAGGACCAGGCTTCTTCGAAAGTTTCAAGAAAGACGGTGTGACACTCAACGGTCTTGCCACAGCCACCATCATTCTCAACGTGCTGGTGATGTTCGCTTGCTACTACATTTTCCTTGACACAAGCAACAAGCACAACCTGCCCATGATGATAGGCACGCTCTACGGCGCCGTGACCAACACCCCCGGTCTTGGTGCCGCCACGGAAGCCATCGGCACCGTCTTCCCAGAGGGCGACACCCCTCAAATCGCCTCTGGCTACGCTTGTGCCTATCCCCTCGGTGTCACAGGCATCATCCTTGCCACCATCGCAGTGAGATACATCTGCCACGTGCGCCTTGAAGACGAAGAGCAGAAGCTCTCCGAGGAGGAGGCGGAGAACCCACACGAGAAGCCCTATATGATGCACCTTCGCATAACCAATTCCTACCTTGCCGGGCGTACCCTTATGCAGATCAGCGAGTTTCTCAACCGCGACTTCGTCTGCTCCCGCTACCTTCACGACGGGCAGGTGAGCGTGCCCAACCGCAACACGGTGTTCGCCGTGGGCGACGAGGTGCTCATCGTGTGCGCCGAGGCAGACTCAGAGCCCATCAAGGTTTTCATAGGTCCTGAGATAGAGAAGGAATGGAACGAGGAGTTGGAGAAGCAGCCGATGGTGTCTCGTCGCATCGTGGTGACCAACCCCAAGATGAACGGCAAGACACTTGGCAAGATGCATTTCTCCAGCGTCTATGGCGTCAACGTCACCCGCATCACCCGCCATGGCATCGAACTCTTTGCCGGCCGCAACCACCATTTCCATGTTGGCGACCGCGTGTTGGTGGTAGGTCCCGAAGACAACGTGAACCGCGTGGCAGAGATGATGGGGAACACCGTGAAACGTCTCAATGCCCCCAACATCGCGACCATTTTCGTGGGCATCATGGTGGGCATCATCTTCGGAAGCCTCCCCATCGCCATCCCCGGCATGCCCGTGCCCATGAAACTCGGTCTCGCCGGCGGCCCCCTCATCATCGCCATTCTCATAGGGCGATTCGGTTACCGCGTCAAACTGGTGACCTACACCACGACGAGCGCCAACATGATGCTGCGAGAGATAGGACTTGTACTATTCCTCGCCAGCGTCGGCATCAAGGCAGGCAATGGATTCTGGGACACCGTGGTCTCCGGCGACGGACTGAAATACGTCTACTCCGGGTTCCTCATCACCATCATACCCATCCTCATCATAGGCACCATCGCCAAGATAAGGTTCAAGTTCAACTATTTCATGGTGATGGGCATGCTCGCCGGCACATACACCGACCCACCCGCACTCGCCTATGCCAACCAGGTGTGCTCCCGCGAGGCTCCGGGCGTCGGCTATTCCACCGTTTATCCACTGAGCATGTTCCTACGCATCCTTTTCGCACAAATCCTCGTGATTTTCTTCTGCTCGTGACGATGGGAAAAAGCATCCAAAAGGTAAAACAAGAACTTAATACACTGATAGAATTCACTCAATGAAACGAAACTTACTACTGATGACCCTGCTTGCGGTCAGCCTCACGATGTCGGGCCAAGGAGCCAAGAACATCAAAATCAACGAGGTGATGACCGACAACACAAGCAGCATCGTGGACGAATACGGCAAGCACCTGCCCTGGATAGAGCTGGCCAACACGTCGTTCTCCACCATCAACGTGAGGGGCATGTACATCGCCACCGACAAGTCGGTGACCGACCCAAGCCTCACCGTACCTGAGCGTGTCTCAAAGATGAGCATCATCCCCAACAACGAGACCCGCACCAACCTTGGTGCACGCCAGCACCTCATCCTTTACCTCAACAGCAACCCCGCTGAAGGCTCCACCCACCTGGTCTCCACCATCAATGCCGGGCAACCCGTATGGATTGGCTTGTATGAAGGCAACGGCGTTGACCTGGTGGACTCTGTCACCATCCCACCGATGGAACCCAATCAAAGTTACGCCCGCCAAAAGGATGGCAGCGACGATTGGAAGGTCAAACCCGTTGACTCCGTCACCCCCGGCATCGAGAACTTCATCCAGGTGACAGAGAGCAAGGTGGCTCAAATCAAGCGCGACGACCCCCACGGCTTCGGCATCACCCTGCTGTCGATGGGCATCGTGTTCAGCTGCCTCGCCCTCCTTTGCATCTTCTTCACCCTCTTCGGCAAGTTCATGAAACACCAGCAGGAAAAGAACTATTCCAGTGAGAAAGCCGCACACAAGGAACGCATCTCTGCCGTGAGCGATGACGAGGACGAGCGAGCCTTCCCACGCATGGTGGTGAAAAACGCCAATGGCGAGGACAACGACGTATACGTGGCTGTCATCTCCATGGCATTGAAAGAGCATTTCGACAACAGCCACGACCATGAGAGCGGCATCATCACCATCCTGCCGAGAGAGAACACCAAATGGACCAGAACATAACCTGAAAAAAGCAACAACAATGAGCAAGTACCAATATAAAGTAAACGGTGTGGACTACACCGTAGAGATAGAAGAGATAGAAGGCAAGACAGCCAAAGTGACCGTCAATGGCAAGCCCTTCGAAGTGGAGCTGCCAGAGCCCGTCAAGACCCCCAGCCGTCCGAAGAAGGTGGAAGCCCCTGCCCCTGCAGCACCCGCAGCTCCCGCATCCAACCAAGAACGTGCCAAGAAGCCCAAGGCAGCCGCTGGAACAGGCACGAAAGTGCTGGCACCACTGCCCGGTACCATCACCGACGTGAAGGTAAACGTGGGCGACACCGTGAAAACAGGCGACACCGTGGTCATCCTGGAAGCGATGAAGATGCAAAACAACATCGAGGCTGAATGCGATGGAACCATCACTTCAATATTAGTATCACGTGGCGACACCGTGATGGAAGGCGCCGCCCTCGTAACGATAGGATAAGGCCATGGGATTCACAGAATTTGTCACCTCGAAGTTTTTCGACTTCCTCAGCTACACAGGTTTCGCCAACGCGACGATTCCCAACTTGGTCATGATCATCGTGGGCAGCATCTTCATCTGGCTTGCCATCAAGAAGGATTTCGAGCCACTGCTCCTCGTACCCATCGGCTTGGGCATCATCCTGGGCAACATCCCCTTCCGCGCCGACGCCGGTTTGGAAATCGGCCTATATGAGGACAACTCCGTTCTCAACATCTTCTACCAAGGCGTCCGCCAAGGATGGTATCCACCCTTGGTGTTCCTAGGCATCGGCGCCATGACCGACTTCTCCTCACTCATCAGCAATCCCAAACTGGTGCTCATCGGAGCAGCGGCACAATTCGGCATCTTCGGTGCCTACATGGTAGCCCTCGCCCTCGGTTTCGAGCCCAACCAGTCGGCAGGCATCGCCATCATCGGTGGCGCCGATGGTCCTACGGCCATCTTCCTATCCTCCAAGCTATGCCCCAACCTGATGGGAGCCATCGCAGTGTGCGCCTACTCCTACATGGCCCTCGTGCCGGTGATTCAGCCGCCTCTCATGCGTCTGCTCACCACTAAGAAGGAGCGTGTCATACACATGAAGCCCTCACGCCACGTCAGCCAGACCGAGCGCATCCTCTTCCCCATCATCGGACTCCTGCTCACCACGTTCCTCGTACCTTCCGGCCTCCCGCTCTTAGGCATGCTGTTCTTCGGCAACCTGCTCAAGGAGAGCGGCAAGACCACGCGCCTGGCTAAAACGGCAGGCAGCGCACTCAACGACGTGGTGGTGGTGCTCCTCGGACTCACCGTGGGATGCTCCACGCAAGCCAGCGAATTCCTCACCTTGAACACCATCAAAATCTTCTTCCTCGGCGCCATGGCCTTCATCATCGCCAGTGCCAGCGGCGTGCTGTTCGTCAAGCTGATGAACCTCTTCCTTCCCGCCGACAAGAAGATCAACCCCCTCATCGGCAACGCCGGCGTGAGTGCCGTTCCCATGAGCGCACGCATCTCCAACAACCTCGGTCTTGAATACGACCGACACAACTTCCTGCTGATGCACGCCATGGGTCCCAATGTTGCGGGCGTGATAGGCTCCGCCGTGGCAGCGGGTACTCTCCTTGGCTTCTTCTCGTGACAAGAGAAGGAGGCGGGAGAATCTGAGTAATCGGAATCATCGGAGGAATCAGAGGAATCAGAGTAATCTGAGGAATCGGAGTAATCGGAACGATTTGAAGAAAGGGCTGGTTTCTATCGAAGCCAGCCCTTTCAATTGATGCATGTTTGTTTTTAAAGGCCTTTTACATTTTTTTTGTGCATATTATTGTAGGTATGATGGATTTTTCCTATATTTGCAGATGGAAATCGGTGATAGCCGTCATCCTCTGTCAAGAATCTTAACAATAGATGAAACTTGCCATTATGACCCGCCCCACATTCTTTGTGGAGGAAGACAAGATTTTAGAGGCCCTTTTCGAAGAGGGATTGGACAACTTGCACATCTACAAGCCATTGTCCTCCCCTGTCTACGTGGAGCGCCTTCTCTCGCTGTTGCCAGAGAACACTCACCGTCGCATCACCGTCCACGACCATTTCTATCTTAAGGAGGAGTTCGGTCTCGCCGGCATCCATCTCGATGATGCCTTGGCAGAACGCCCCGCCGGCTACCGTGGCAACTACAGCCGCTCATGCAGCGACCTGACGCTGCTGAAAGAAGCGAAGCGGAAGGCCCGCTACGTATTCCTAAGCAACATCTTCGACAGCCTCTCCGACCCCGCCAGGCGCGCCACCTTCACCATGACAGAATTGCAGGCAGCCTCCCGTCAAGGGCTCATCGACAAGCACGTCTACGCCTTGAGTGGCATGTCACTCGACACCATCCATGCCGCCCGCGACCTAGGATTCGGCGGTGTCGTCATCTGCGGCGACCTCTGGAACCGCTTCAACATCCACAACGAGACCGACTACCGCAACATCATCAACCACTTCGAGAAGCTACGCACAGCGATAGGATAACCCACAACCAAACATAAATAAAAGAACAATGAAAGAGCAAAACGACATCCTGGTTTTCTCAGGCACCAAGACGAGATACCTCGCCGAGAAGATTTGCCAAAGTCTGGGCTGCCCTCTTGGCAACCTGCAAATCACCCGGTTCTCCGATGGTGAGTTCTCCGTCTCCTACGAACAGTCCATCCGCGGGAGAGACGTGTTCCTTGTACAGAGCACCTTCCCCAATTCCGACAACTTCATGGAGCTGCTCTTGATGATCGACGCAGCCAAACGTGCCTCCGCACGCACCATCAACGCCGTCATGCCCTATTTCGGATGGGCACGACAGGATCGCAAGGACAAGCCACGCGTGAGCATCGGCGCCAAACTTGTCGCCGACATCCTGATGGTGGCCGGCGTGCACCGCGTCATCACCATGGACCTCCACGCCGACCAAATCCAAGGTTTCTTCGACGTGCCGGTCGACCACCTCTACGCCTCCGGCGTCCTCCTGCCCTATTTGCAGTCACTGAAACTCGACAACATGGTCATCGCCTCGCCCGATGTTGGCGGCTCGAAGCGTGCCAACACCTACGCCAAATACCTCGGCGTCCCCCTCGTGCTTTGCAACAAGACTCGCGCCCGCGCGAATGTGGTGGCCACCATGCAGATCATCGGCGAGGTGAAGGACAAGAACGTCGTCATCGTCGACGACATCGTCGACACAGCAGGCACCATCACCAAGGCCGCCGACCTGATGAAGAGCGCCGGAGCCACCAGCGTGAGAGCCTGCGCCTCACACTGCGTGATGAGCGGCAACGCCAATGAAAACGTGATGAACTCCGCCCTGGAGGAGATAGTCTTCACCGACTCCATCCCCTACACCAACCGCTGTCCCAAGGTGAAGCAAATCTCAGTCGCCGACATGTTCGCCGAAACCATCCGCCGTGTCATCACCAATCAAAGCATCAGCTCACAATATCTCGTATAAGACCTTTAAAAAGCGATAATACCCATTAGACAAGAAGCCTCATGAGACCTCATGCCTCTGTTGCATTGCTCATCCTCGCACTGCTCATTCTCGCCTCGTGTCACAAGTCGTTAGAATACCAGATTCACGGCACGCTTGACAGCCTGCCACAAATCAAGGAGCTTTACCTCATCAGTGATATGGAAAATGGTATTCCTTTCGACACCATCAAGGTGAAAGGCAATAAATTCGACTATACCGGCACGGCCGACAGCATCACCATCTGCTTTATAGGCAATCTCAACGACTCCGTCACGCTCATGCCGTTTTTTTTAGAGGAAGGTGCCATCCATTTGGTCATATCAAAAGACCAGCATAAATGCGAAGTCTCTGGGACGCCCTTGAACAACGAATGGCAAAAACTCAACGCAGAAGGTTATAAATATATGGATGAAGCTCTTGGTTTCATAGCCAACCTCAACGAGAATTCATCCAAAGAGGACAGTTTGGCAGCACATGAAAAAGCGTTGGTACCTATTGGCAAACTGGCCTCCCTCTACTACCAAACGGCAGAAAAGAACATCGACAACGAATTAGGCTATTTCCTCGTCGTCACCCCCGCCTATTTGGATGAAAACCAAGTCATGACCCTCATCAACAAGATGCCGAAGTCCATGCGGGCGCGCCCACCCATCAAGGATATGGAAGCATTCATCAGAGACCAATCCATGGGACTCAACGAAATGGAAGACATAATGGGCGACGACATCGCTGTCATGCCCGACTTCTCCGCCCCCGACCTTGACGGCAAGATGGTGTCGGCGATGGACGTGGTGAAGCAAAATGAACTGACCATCATCGACTTCTGGGCCAGTTGGTGCGGTCCCTGCATGCAAGAGATGCCCCACATGGTGCAACTCTACAAACTCTACCATCCCAAAGGCCTTGGCATCCTCGGCGTATCACTCGACACCGACGCTGAGAAATGGAAGAATGCCGTGAAGCAAACGGGTGCCACGTGGACACACATCAGCGAGTTGAAGAAGAACAGCGAGATAGCCGGCAGGTTCGGCATCGACGCCATCCCTTTCACCCTCATCGTTGACAAGGAGGGCAATGTGGTTGCCTCAGGACTCATCGGCACCGAATTGGAGGCTTTTCTCCACCAAAATTTGGAAGAATGACCTCCAAATCACAAAAAATGTGACATTTTGCATCGTATTTGAGAATTTTTGCGTACTTTTGCAAGTACGGAGCAAGAGAAGGCCGCCTATTCAGCCGGCCACTGCTCCCACCAAGAAAAGACATGGAATATTCACCTTATTTGCACCCGGAACTGGAGACGATGCCCCAAGAGGAGCTTCGCCAGTTGCAGTTGGACCGTCTCAAAGCGACTGTCAAGCACTGCATGAACTCACCTTTCTACCAAGAGAAATTCGCCGAGTTGGGCATCACCCCCGACGACATCCAGACCTTGGACGACATCCACAAACTTCCTTTCACCACGAAAGACGACCTGAGAGAGCACTACCCCTTCGGCCTGGCTTGCGTGCCCTTGCGTGACTGCACACGCCTGCACTCCTCCAGCGGCACCACCGGCAACCCCACCGTCGTGCTGCACACACAGAAAGACATCGACGAGTGGGCGAAAGCCGTAGCCCGCTGCCTCTGGATGGTGGGAAGCCGCCCTGAGGACGTGTTCCAGAACTCCGCCGGCTATGGCATGTTCACCGCCGGTCTGGGCTTCCAATACGGAGCGGAGAAAGTGGGCATGCTCACCGTCCCCGCCGCCGCGGGCAACACCACGCGCCAGATCAAGTTCATCAAGGACTTCGGCACTACCGTTCTTCACGCCATCCCCAGCTACGCCTCTCGCATCTACGAGGTGATGCGCGAAGAAGGCGTCGACCCACGCCGCGACACCAAGTTGCGCGTGTTGTGCATCGGCGCAGAGCCGCACAGCGAGGAGCAACGCAAGCGCATAGAGGACAACCTTGGCGTGAAAGCCTACAACTCCTATGGCATCTCCGAGATGATGGGTCCCGGCGTAGCCTTCGAATGCCCGGAACAGAACGGCATACACATCTGGGAGGATTATTTCATCGTGGAAATCATCGACCCC
>Ga0247610_10009161_pt1 | contig 10011 bp, 9 predicted proteins | sample 174DNAGHGhighgp2_FD_193483 | JGI IMG/M metagenome (GOLD analysis project Ga0247610, IMG submission 193483) | Sheep rumen microbial communities from Palmerston North, Manawatu-Wanganui, New Zealand - 1742 DNA GHGhigh gp2 | ecosystem: Host-associated > Mammals > Digestive system > Stomach > Rumen ... | reverse complement strand
GTAGCGCCGTATACGAGACCCGTACGTACGGTGCAATGGGAGGGGCAAAGAACTATTTTCTTTCCTCTACCCTATTATAACATCTTCAATACCTTTTTGTTTTCATACATTAATTTATCTGCTCTTTTTAAAACAGAGCTTAAATCAGTATCAGTAGAAGAATCGAAGTCTGAATAGCCACAGGCTAAAATAACTTTCTTTTCTTTTTTATGATTGATATTTATAGCATTAATTTTTTCCATTAATAATTCTCTATTTTTATATTCATTACCTGATAGGAATACTATGAATTCATCTCCACCAACTCTAAATATTAATGAATCCTTAAATACCTCATTTAATATGTTTTTAGCATCGATAATAAATTTATCACCAACATCATGACCATATGTGTCATTGATTGTTTTTAAATCATTTATATCACACATAACAGTTGAGAATTCCTTTACGGTTCCATTTTTAATTTTATGATTGATATCATCTTGAACCTCTAAGAAATAATTTCTATTATATATACCAGTTAATCCATCAGTTCTAGCATATAATCTTTCTTTTTCAATTTTTTGATTATATTCTTTTTCTTTTCTCTTTTGATCATTTACATCTCTTACAGCAAATACAATATGATTTGTGTCATTAGCTAAATCTATTATATTTAATGAAACATATTTAGCTACACCATTAATTAATTGTCTATATGAGATATTAATAGAAGATCTAGTTAATAATTCTTTAACTACATTTTCTTTACTGATTGTATATAAGAATTTATCTAAATCCTCTTTGAAAATATATTTTTTAGCGTTAATTTTTGAATCCTCAAAGAATTCTTTACCACTATCTATTTTTACTATCTTTTGATTTTTACTATCAATTTGATATTGCTCGTACTCATTAGTTGTCATATCAACATAATAAGCTGTGAAATAATCCCTACATAATGCCAATGATATATTTGTATATGTCAAATTTTTCTTGATGGTATTTTGATATTTAATTTCTCTTTTAACTGTATCCTCATTATTGCTTACACCAATAATTACATCCTCATCAGTTAATCTGATAGCTGTTAATGATACATGAGTAGGAGTACCATCTAATAATAATCTATAATCAGTTCTAAAAATATTTCCATCATTTGTTTTTTCTATAAGATAATCCTTATTAAAAATTAATTTTAGTTTTTCTTGATCATCTTCAAAAATAACATTTGAAATATTTTTTGTGACATCCTTAAAAAAATCATTTCCTTTTGTTTCTATTTTTAATGTATTATAAGCATCATTTGAGCTATATCCTACATATAGCCCTGTTTGAATGTTTACATAATAAACTGTAAAAAAGTTTCTAATTAGGGCGCTTGATATTTTACAATAAATTTCCTTTTGCTGATTTGGGATGATTAAGGAATTATTCAAATGTAATCCTAGCTCATCTAATACACCCATTACTTCATTAAATGATTTTTGAAATTCAGTGTTATTTAATTTATTTAGAGCGTTTTGGTTCCCTTGATTTTGGGCAGTAGCCTTTAGCTCCTCCAAAAATAATTCGCTATTTTTCATATTAACACCTCGATATCCTATTAAAATAATTATAACATATATTTTATAATTTGAATAATTTAATTCGTACCCTAGCAAAATTTATGTCAAATAATGTTCAATGACTAAGGATTAATATATAAATATTTGACAGGAATTATTGGTTTACGTTGATTATTTTGCCTAATAAAATATCTTATTTTAGTAAAAAAACAGGTGAGTCTTAATTTTCACAGTTTAACTTGTCTAAATAATCTAATAATTGCCATATAGGTTTAAATTCCTATATGGTTTTTATTTTTATAATGTTATAATACTAAACTGGAGAGATATTATGAACATTACTTTTGAAAATACTTCATTTAAATATATTGAAAGAAAAATATTAGATAATGTATCATTTTCTATTACTGATACTGATAAGATTGGTGTTGTTGGTGTTAATGGTACTGGTAAATCTACAATGCTTAAATTGATTTTAGGCATTGAAAAGCCTATTAGCGGAAAAATCATTAAAAGTGGTGGAATGAGGATTAATTATTTAGAACAGGATCCTAAATTTGATGAATCAATGTCTTTATTTGATATTATTATGAAGGATTCTACTAAGGAAAATCCTATTTTAGATTATGAGGTTAATTCTATTTTATCTAAGCTAGGCTTTAATGATTCATCTATTAAGCCTATAAATTTTAGTGGTGGTGAAAGAAAAAGATTAGCTATCGCTAAGGTATTAGTTACACCATGTGATATTTTAATATTAGATGAGCCTACAAACCATTTGGATAATGCTTTAATATTATGGCTAGAAAAATATCTAATTAAATGGAAAAAGGGCTTAATAATGGTTACTCATGATAGATATTTCCTACAAAAGATTTGTAACAAAATGATGGAGCTAGATTTTGGTAAGGTTTATCTATACGAAGGTAATTATGATTTATTCTTAGGATTAAAGGCTAAAAGAATAGAAGATGAAAACAAGGCTATGAAAAAGCTTAAATCTATTTTAAGGGTTGAATCTGAATGGATGGGAAGAAGCGTAGAGGCTAGACGTACTAAGAATAAGGCTAGAATTGAAAGATTTGAAAAGATGACTGATGTTAAATTTAATGAGCATAAATCAATTGAATTTAACAGTGTTAATACTTATTTAGGTAAAAAGCTAATATCATTAAAGAATGGCTCTAAATCATTTGGAGATAAGGTTTTATTTAAGGATTTCTCCTTTGATTTAAATAGAAATGATATTATAGGAATTGTTGGAGATAATGGAGCTGGTAAATCTACTCTATTTAAGATTTTAATGGGATTAGAAAAGCTTGATTCTGGTGAATTAATATTAGGTGATACATTAAGAATTGGCTATTTCTCTCAAAACCTAGAATTGATTGATCCTGAAATTAGAGTAATTGATTATATTAATGAGGAGCAATCTGTAATTGAAACATTAGATGGTGTAATTACATCATCTACATTGCTTGAAAGATTTTTATTCCCTAAGGAATTACAATATTCTAAGGTAAAGATGCTATCAGGTGGAGAAAAGAGAAGATTACAATTAATTAAGGTTTTAGCTAAAAATCCTAATATATTATTATTTGATGAGCCTACTAATGATTTAGATTTATATACATTAGAGGTTTTAGAGGATTATATTATGGATTTTAAGGGTCCTGTATTAACTGTATCTCATGATAGATATTTCTTAGATAAGATATGTAATATGTTATTTATATTTAAAAATGGAGCTATTGAAAAAACATTAGATTCATTTTCTGAATATTTAGATAAAACATCTGATAATAAAATATCTAATGAAAAGAATGCTAAGCCTAGAATTAAAAATAAAATGCCTGTAAAGGAAAGAAATGAATTAAATAGGCTTGAGGAAGAAATTCCTGGCTTAGAGGATAAATTAAAAAAATTAAATGAAGAAATTAAAATAAGCACAACTGATTATACTAAGCTTATGGATATTCAGCATGAAATAGATGAATTAGCTAGTATAATTGAAGAAAAGACTGATAGATATTTTGAGCTTTTAGCTATCAAAGAGGAGTATGAGGGAATTTGATAAATGTTAATGATACTTATTTAAAGACCTATAGATTAATATTAAGAAGATTAGCTATAAGCGATTTAAATGATTTTTATGAATATGCAAGTGTTGAAGGTGTTGGTGAATGTGCTGGGTGGAATCATCATAAAAGCATTGATGAAAGTAAAGCTATTTTAAGTAAAATGGTTGAATCAAATACTGAATTTGCGATTGTATATAAAGAAAATAATAAAATGATTGGTACTATTGGATTACAAAAGCCAAAGGTAGAATTAGATGGATTAAATGGTATAGAATTAGGATATGTCCTATCAAAGGATTACTGGGGTATGGGCATAATGACTGAGGCTATAAGAGAGGTAATAAGATGGCTTTTATTAGATTTAAAGCTAGATTATGTATCATCAGGGCATTTTATTGAAAATGATAGAAGTAAAAGAGTTATTATTAAAAATAAATTAAGCTTTTATAAGGATATTATTTATAAAACAATAAATGGTGAGAAAAAACCGTCAAAATATTATATACTAAAAAGAGAGGATTATTTAAAAACAAAGGAAATAGTTCAGCGCTTTGATTCAGATGGAAATAGGCTAACTGTTAAAACATATAGAGGAGAAGCACATATTCCAAATACCTATGTAGGTGTTGTTGATATAATAATAAAAAATGCTAAATATAATTTATATTTAGTAACAAGAAGGGATTTAAATAAGGAAACTTATCCAGGATTTTATGAAATAACTGGTGGAGCATTAGATTATAATGAGGATTTAGTTAAGGCAGCTATAAGAGAGGTTAAGGAAGAAACTGGATTAGATATTTTTAATTTAAATTATAGATATAAAACATTTGGTAATCATATGCTATATTTTACATTTACTGCAGAAACTAATAATGAGCTAGATGATGTAAAATTACAAAATGGTGAAACAATAGATTATAGATGGCTTAATGCAAATGAATTTAAGAAATTATTTAATTCTGATTTAGTGCCTGATAAGCAAAGATTTAGATTAAAGAAGGCAATAGATGAATTTGTAAAATAAGGAAGGGAATTTATGAATAATCGTAATAAAAATATTATTATCGGTAGTATTTTAATAATAGTAGGTATATTATTTATCGTATTTGGTATTTTCTATTACGATTTTTTTAGAGAATTCCTTTGTGTAATTATTGGTATAGGAATGATTGTATTTAATGTACCAGCAGTTATATTATCTTTATATAATTTAGGATTTGATAAGAAAAGAAATTTAATGTTTTTATCAGGAATAATAGGTGTTGGTCTTGGTGTATTTTATATTCCATTCCATGGTACTGTAATGTCTATTATTTGTGGAGCATTTCTATTGATATTACCTACTATAAGAATTATTTTTGAGGAGAAGCATTTTGAGCAATTTAAAAAAGAAATCATTTTATATATGATTGGATTTTTCTTAACATTAAATATGCTTGATGTTATGTTTAAGGTTATAGTTATTACATCTGGTATTGTATTAATTGTTTTAGGCTTAGTATTTATTGGTACATCTTTTAATAATAAAAGATCTAAGAAGAAGGGCTCTATTAATGCTTCTATTGAAGTAAGGGATGTAGATATACTTCAAATTGAGCATAAAGATGAATAATATGTCATAATGTGATATATTATTTGATTGACTATAGTATAAAAATATGATATATTTCATTTGTTTGTGGAGGTATTACGTATGTCTAAAATTGCAATAATGACTGATAGTAATAGTGGTATAACACAGGAGAATGCTAAAAAGTTAGGCATTACTGTAGTTCCTATGCCATTTTTTATTGATGGAGAGGAATATTTAGAGGATATTACATTAACTCAAGAGAAGTTTTATGAAAAGCTATTAAATGGTGCTAATGTTTCTACATCTCAGCCTTCAATTGGATATGTAACATCTGTTTGGGATGAGCTATTAAAGGAAAATGAAGCAGTTATTTATATACCTATGTCATCAGGATTATCTAAATCTTGTGAATCAGCAAGAGTTGCCGCATTAGCTGATGAATATAAGGATAAGGTATATGTCATTGATAATAAGAGAATTTCTGTAACTATGCTATCTAGCGCACTTGAGGCTAAGGCTTTAGCTGAAAAGGGATTTAGCGCAAAGGAAATCAGCGATAAATTAATGGAATATGCTGATAAATCAGATATATTCATTATGGTTGATACATTAGAATATTTAAAGAAGGGCGGAAGAATTACCGCAACTGCCGCTGCCTTAGGTGGATTATTAAAGCTTAAGCCTATTTTAATTATTGAAGGTGATAAGCTTGATAAATATCGTATGAGAAATAGAAGCGTTGAAAATGCTAAGGAAATAATGATTGATGGTATTAGAGGCTTTGTTACAGGATATTTAAAGGATATAAATGGTAGAACTGATGATTTAGATTTATATACTGTATATTCTGGTACTGATACTAAGGAAGTTGAAAAATTTACTAAAGAGGTAAATGAGGCTGTAAAGGATTTAGGATTAAGTGTTACAGGTACTTATCCACTTTCACTTTCTGTATCTTGCCATATTGGTGATGGTGCTTTAGCTATTGCTATAAGTAAGAGAATTCCACTTGAATAATAAATTATGACACAATGTAATGTGTCATTTTTTTTGTGCTATGTAAAATAATATGGTATAATCTTATTGATTTTTAGTTTAGGATAGGTGATTTTATGAAAAGAAGAATCTCTCCATACACTATTATCATTTTGTCATTTGTAGGAGTTGTTTTACTTGGTACTTTGTTTTTAGCAATGCCCTTTGCTTCTACAACAGGACAATCACATGGATTTGTAAATTCGTTATTTATGTCAACATCATGTGTATGTGTTACTGGACTTGGTACTGTTAACCCATCCACCGATTATACGATGTTTGGACAAATAACAATGATAGTGCTTATTGAAATAGGTGGTTTATCATTTATTACAATAGCTGTATTCTTTTTTACTATTTTGGGTGCTAGAATTGGTGTTGGTAGCTCATTCATGCTAAGAGAGGCCTTAAATCAATCTAGTACGAATGGAGTTATTACTCTTGTAAGAAAGATTATTATTATATCATTTTCAATTCAGATAATATGTGCTGGAATAAATTTGATTCCAATAATAAAAATAACTAATGGTGATTGGGGACAGGCAATATTAGTTAGCCTTTATCATAGCGCAGCCTCATTTAATAATGCAGGATTTGATATTTTCCCTGGCGCTACATCAATGATTGAATACGCAGATAATTTAATTTTAAATATTACAACAATTGTTATGATTGTGCTTGGTGGTATTGGCTTTATAGTTATCGATGATGTATTAAGAAAAAGAAGATGGCGTAAGCTATCATTACATACTAAGATGACATTAGTTGTTACATTAATGCTAATAACACTTGGTACAGTATTAATTAAGCTTACATACCTAGATTTATCTGTTTTACAATCATTATTCGCAGCAGTTACATGTCGTACTGCAGGCTTTACAACATTTGATTGCTCAACACTTGCAAATCATTCAGCTACATATCTAATTATGATTTTACTTATGATGATAGGTGCATCATCATGTTCTACAGGTGGTGGTGTTAAGACATCAACATTTGCAATTATATGTATTACTATTGGATATTATGCTGTTGGTAAAAAGACTAAGCTATTTAAAAGAAGTATAGCTGATAGTGCTATATTTAAAGCATTCGTGCTAGTTAATATTTCAGTAATTTTCGTTGTTGTATCTACATTTGTTGTTTCAGTTGCGCAATCTGTAGCTGGAAACCCAATGGGATTTCAGGAGATTTTCTTTGAGGTAGTATCTGCCTTTTCAACTACTGGTCTTACAATGGGTATAACAAGCTCATTATGTATATTTAATAAATTATTCTTATGCTTCGTAATGCTATTTGGACGTTTAGGTCCTTTAACAGTTATTAACGTAGTAAACAAAAATTGGATGGCCGATTTTAAGGAACCAATTGGTTATCCGGAGGAGAATGTGATTATAGGATGAAAAAGAAATTTTTTATGGTTATAGGTCTTGGTCGTTTCGGATCATATATTGCTAGAACATTAGTTTCTATGAACGCTGAGGTTTTAGCTGTTGATAAAAATATTGATACAGTTCAGGTTATGTATAGTGAAATTCCTAACTGCGTAGCCTGTGATACTGCAAATATGCTTGCGTTAAAAAAGCTTGATATTAAGTCAATTGATCATGCAATTATTGCCATTGGTAATAATTTACAGGATTCAATTTTAACTATTACTAATTTGAAGCAATTAGGTGTGCCTCAAATTACAGTTCGTTCTGATAAAGAGGAATATAAGCAAATTTATGAGCTTATTGGAGCATCTGATATTATTATTCCTGAGGTTGCCAGTGCGATTTCACTAGCTAACCAGGTTATGAGTGATACAATGCTTGATTATAAGGAATTAGGTGCGGGCTATGCGCTTGTTAATGTAAATGTAGGTATTAATGTTGATAAGACATTAATGAAATTAGATTTACGTAATCAATTTGGTATTAATATCGTTGGTATTCAGAAGGAAGGTAAGAGTGAAAAATTCTATATTCCTAGAGGTACAGACAAACTCGAAAAGGGCGATGTAGTTGTTTGTGTTGGTAAGAAGACTGATATTAAGAAGTTTGATGATTTCTTAAATAGCTAATATGAAATTATTAATTATTTATAATCCTAAAAGTGGTAAGGGTAAAATCCAAAAGAAAATAGATAATATTAAAAATACCTTAAGTCAAAAATATGATGTTAGTGTTCATAAGCTAGAGGAAAATGAATTAATAAAGGATTATATTATTAATTTAAGGGAAGAATATGATATCTTTTTAGGTATTGGTGGAGATGGAACTATCAATGCACTAGTTAGTGGTGTTTGTAAATTAAATTACAGCCCTAAAATTGCAATTATTCCAGCTGGTACTATGAATGATATGGGTAAATCCTTAGGAATGAAAAAGAACATCAAAAAGACATTAAAAATATTATTAGAATCAGAAAAATATCAAAGTCATGATATTTATAAAATTAATGATAATTATTTTATATATGCAATGGCATTAGGATATTGTGCTTCTAATTCCTTTATAAAAAAGAAAAGATTAGGACCTTTATCATATTATTTAGAGGGTATTAAATTATTCTTTAAGGATAAAAGACAAAATATTAATTTATATATTGATGATAAATTAGTAGGTACTTATTATTTATTATTTGCTCTTAATACTGATCATTTTGCTGGATATAATGTTAAAAAGAGCGATAAGCTAACTATTATAGGCTTTAGAGGATTTAAAATATCTGTATTATTAAAGCTCGCATTATATTTATTCTTTGGCTATGCTAAGAATAAATATTATACAGATAATTTTAAAATAGAGGCAAATAAAGGCTTATATAATGGTGATGGTGAAGCATTTAGCTTTGATGGTATTATTAATGCTAAATATGAAAAAACATTAAATTTTATATGTAATAACAAGAAAAAATGAGAGTCCATTGAACTCTCTTTTATTATTTTATCTTGTGTATTTTTGCAATAAAGAAGCCTTCATATAATTCATTTGGCATAACTGTTATTACACCTTTAATAGTAGAAGGAAGTGTTGGTAAATTCTTTGAATCTAATTCTACTATTTCACAATTATATAATGGTAATATTTTATTTAATACATTTTCATTTTCTTCCTTTAAAATGGAACAAGTTGAATAAATCATATATGAATCTGGCTTTAATATTTTTAAAGCCTTTTTTAATAATTCAGCCTGTAGTTTTGCTGAATTATTAACTAATTCCTTAGATATTTTTATTTTTGATTTTTCATTTAAATATAATGTGCCTGATCCTGAGCATGGAGCATCTAGCAATATTTTATTAAATGAAAAATAATCATCTAATCTTTTAGCATCAGTATTTAAAACAAAAACAGAAGAGGCTCCTTGCTTTAAAATATTATATTTTAATCTATCACATCTTATTTTATCTATTTCAACTGCAGTAATATGAGCCTTGTTATTAGTTATGGCAGCAATTAGAGTTGTTTTTCCTCCTGGGGCTGCGGCCATATCTAGTATATCCTCGTTTTCTTTTGCGTCTAAATAGATTGCAGGAAGCATACTAGATAGGCTTTGTAGATATACTAATCCATTTTTTACTATATCTGTTTCATATAAATCCTTAGCTGTTTTATTTAACAAAATAAATGAATTTTCTATTTCACTTAATTTATATTCAATTTTATTTTCATTGAAATAATTGATTATATAATCTTTATTTGATTTTAATGTATTAACTCTTAGGGTGGTTAATCTGTTTATTTTATATCCTTCAATTATTTTATTTTTTAATTCTAGCCCATAT
>Ga0247610_10009160_pt1 | contig 10012 bp, 9 predicted proteins | sample 174DNAGHGhighgp2_FD_193483 | JGI IMG/M metagenome (GOLD analysis project Ga0247610, IMG submission 193483) | Sheep rumen microbial communities from Palmerston North, Manawatu-Wanganui, New Zealand - 1742 DNA GHGhigh gp2 | ecosystem: Host-associated > Mammals > Digestive system > Stomach > Rumen ... | reverse complement strand
TGCTTTTCTTCTTCAACTTCAAGGCTGGCTTCTATGAACGATTCTACAGCTACTTCGATCCTCAGGCCATCATAAGAAGTATGAAGCTCTTCCTTCAAGAGCGCAATTTGGCTATTGATGCTTATGAGCGAGAGAAAATGACCTAAAGAAACGACAATAATAGACGTGATTTCTGTTGAAAAATAGTTTCCTTGTTAACCTTTTGTGTTTATATTGCATAAAAGGATGTAATCAAAAAACAAGGAATTATGAATACAGAAGTAGTAAAAGTATTAAAGAGTTGGAAATCTTCTCTTGAACATTATGAGAAATTAGATGATTGGAAATTGTCAGCAAATCTTTCAGTTCTTGGTGTTTATCTTAGAACAAAGGACGAGGACGTAAAAGTAATGAGGCTGGTTAAACAGATTAGAGACAAGGCTCTTTGCCCAATGTTTGATATCCTTTCAATGAAAGAACTATTGAACAGGTTCTTTGATAGTCTTAACTTGAGCCATGCTGAAGAAGAGTCAAACCCTACTCATAAAAGTCATTGTACAGTTAAAGAAGGCCAGGGCTTCAGATTTAAGGGACAAACACAACGGCTCTTCGAGGAAAGACTTCATTTTAAAGGAGAGATGCTTTTGCGGAACTTTGATATTGAGACAGAATCTGCTCATGACTCTCGTATTGTTCGTCGAATTGTTGAGAAGAGAATGTGCCAAGCTTATCATCGCATGAACAAAGGTACGCGTGATGATGCATTGTCAAATAAAGATAGATATTGGAAGCGCAGAGCTATTTCGTTCCAACTCTACAACATAGGTCAGGTGGAAGACATCCACAGCACGTCAAGAGGAGAATTAACCCATTGGAAGAAAATGTATGATCCGCAGACAGGAAAAGTGGTTTTCAAGAAAAAAATGTCCTACCCTAATGAAGATGCAGCCCTTGAGGCAATTAAATTGTGGAAGATAGAACATATTGAAGATTCCAAAGAGATGGCTGCATATCAATGCTCACATTGCCACAAGTGGCATATTGGACATTATACGAATAACATACATAATACGGTTGTTAGTGCTCAAACTACTTGCTAATAATGCCCTCTATAGTGTTAAAGTAACGATTATTGTGCTCAAATTTGATTAAATTTTGTATTTTTGCCGCTATAAGAAATAGTACTTCGATTTAATGGGTAATATAGGCATACAAACGACAGCTCTTAGAATAGCAGCCTTGTGACTGTTTATGGTTATGCTGCCCTTTATTGGATACTCCCAAGGCAAGCGGGCATTTATGGTTGGGATATCGAATTATTCTTTGAATCAGGTCGATGGCAAGGGTTGGAATGATATTCATGGAGAGAACGACGTAAAACTTTTAGTTCCTACGTTGAGAAAGCAAGGCTTTTCAATTCAAAAGTTATGCAATAAGGAAGCTACTGCCAATAACATAAGGAAGTCTTTTACATCATTCTCCAAGAAGTGCAAATCAGGTGATATCGTTTATCTCCACTTTTCTTGTCATGGACAGCCATTCGAAGATTATGATGGAGATGAGAGCGATGGTTGGGATGAAGCTCTGGTCCCATTCGATGCCTTAAAGGAATATCAGCAAGGTAAATATATCGGCGAGAATCATATCACAGATGACGAATTGAACAGCTATCTGAGAACTATCAGGAATAGAGTTGGCCCCAAAGGCTTTGTATATGTTGTAATTGATGCCTGCCATGCGGGCTCTTCTTATCGTGGCGATGAAGACGAGGATAGTGTTTTAATTAGAGGAACAGACAAAGGATTCTCGAAGTCCAACAAGCAATATGCTCCACGTATTGACAAACGTGGAAAAATAAAGGTGGAGAAGTCTGCCGACATGGCTAACATATGCATTCTTGAAGCCTGTCGTTCATATCAGGTTAATAGCGAGATACGTGCAGACGGAAAATATTATGGTTCGTTGTCATATTATGTAAATAAGATACTGCAGTCTGCGAAACTTGACAAAAGCATTTCATGGACGGAGCGGGTTGCTCAACTTATGAATCAGGATACGCGTTTGGTACGCCAAAATCCTGTGATAGAAACCAGTCTATAATTATTGAAATATGATGATCAGTTTACATAGACGCAAAGATGATAAAGAGCGAAAGCTAGAAAAGTTTGCCAAAGAACAATGGCAAAAGACAAGAGCTTTTCTTCTAAGTCGTTATTCTCTTACTGAAGATGAATGTGCTGATGTGTTCCAGGATTCATTAGTTTTTGTGGAAAAACATCAAAGACAACAAGGTAGAATCAGAGGGTCTTGGAATGTCAAGCTCTACCTATTTTATGACAATATGTAGAAACAAAACGATGGAATTGCTTAGAAAGAAAAGCAAATATATAACTACATCGTATGAAATAAACCCAAGTAAGGAAAATTTTGACTATCAAAGTGAACAGGTAGATAAGATTTTGGCTTTGGAAGAAGATAATGAGAATGCTCAAAAGGAAAAAGAAGCTTTAGTAAGGGATATTGTCAAAAATCTCCCTTCTCCGTGCAACGAATTGTTATGGGGTTATTATGGCGATGGCCACTCTATGAAGATGCTTGCAGAAATGTTTAACTATGCGAGCGAGAATGCTGTTAAGGTTACGAAACACCGCTGCTGTGAGAAATTCCGTATAAGGTATAGCGAAATGAGCAAATCATTATTCTAAAACAGAGTCGTTATGAATGAAAAAGAGAATATAATCCAAGAAAAAGATTTGGTAAATGACGAGCGAATAAGTCGTTTTATGCAAGGACTTATGGAGGCTGATGAAGAAGATGCTTTCCAGATAGAACTGAAGAATAATGAGGAACTGCGTAATCAGGCCATAGCCCAAGCAAGACTTGTAAAGGGGATGAAGCAAGTTGACGAAGAACTGAAAGAAATGTTCCAACGAACTGATGAGCAAACGATACGAAATATAGCCAACCGGGTAACTGCCAGAAAGAATCGCTCAACTAGATGGCTTGCTATTGCTGCATCAGTGGTGTTTATTGTATTTGTCGGTTTCAAATCCTACGACTATTACGATACAACAAACTTGGGAAAAGAATATGCTAATGCATTTCCAACTTCATCTATTGTAAGAGGAAAATTAAACACCGATGTAGAATCAGAGCTGAAGGCTCTCTTCGATAATGTAGCACAAAACAGAGATTTGGATAATACCACTTCTCGGCTCAAAACGTTATGGGAGCTGTCAAAACAGGAGTCCTACAATGATTATACAGATTATTCTCCGTATATTGGGTGGAATCTTGCTATAGGCTATTTGGAGAACTATGAGAAAGCCAAGGCCAAAGAAATCCTGAAGGAAATGAAACAAATATATCCTGAAGGAACGGCTCTTGGTGATAAGATAAGAGAGGTCTTAAATAGATAATGAGAGGCAATAATGGCTCATAATTAACATTTTCTATGATATACAAGAACTTATACATAATCGGTAATGGCTTCGATCAACATCATGGTGTTCGATGTGGTTTTGAGGATTTCATGAAATGGGTAAAGGAAAACGATGAATCACTTTTCACTGATTTAACTCAGGTATATAATGATGCTGAGGATAATAAATGGTGGAAAGATTTTGAGAATAGCCTTGCCCGATTAAACATTAGCTATTATGCCAATATAATAGGTAACTTGTATGACCCTGAATATATCAAAGAAGGTACGATAGAAGAAAAAACGGAATATGCCTCCCAAAAAGTTATTGAAGAATTTGATAAAATTAAGGAATCTTTGAGAAATGACTTTCAGAAATGGTTGGCAGATGTGTATGAGAAGAGGCCCAAAGAAAAAAAGATACAATTTCCAAGCGAAGGCAGCATATTCCTCACTTTTAACTATACGAAGACTCTTGAAGACATCTACGAGATAGATGCCAAACGCGTTTATCATATCCATGGTGTAATTGATGACAAGGATTCAATGGTAGTTGGTCACGGATTAGGAATAGAAGAGTTGAATGATATGCTTAAATGTCACGAACCACGAATAGATGAAGTCTGGAGTAAGAAGTTAAACAGAATGACTAGATTCCAATTTGTTACACCAGCACATAAAGAATTGGCAATTTTGAGTTCTTTAGAATCAGTAATGTCTTTAAAGAAAGATGTTGAGGGGTGTATAGAAAAGAATAAACGATTCTTTAATGAAATTCTCGATGTCCAAAGGATTTATGTGTATGGTTTCTCTTTTTCACCTATTGACATGCCTTATTTAGAGAAAATAATTAGGCGAACAAAGCCAGAAACACATTGGGTGATTTCGTGGTATTCGCAAGAAGATAAAAGGCGGATAATGGATTTCGTCATAAGATACAACATACAAAACATTACAATGATTAATGGGATTAAATATCCTGACATACAAGTATGAAAATAAACAAAATACTCATATTGGTCACTATTTTTCTGAATAGTTGTTGTATTGTTCTGGCTCAGTCATTTGAAAAAGATTGGCAGTGGTTAAAATTTACAGAAACAACTGCTGGCACTGCTAGTTTTGTATATGAAAATGCTTTGCTCAATCTTGTTGCAAATAATCTGAAAGATTCTTTAATGGTTTCGTATTATGATAGTATCGCTACTCGACTAAACACGATTATCCCACAAATAGAAAACAAATATGGAATAGCATCAGAACAATACTGGAAACTGATTGATGCTTGCAGTGTCGTATTAACAGAAAGTGTCCACAATCACGTTAAAATAAAGAAACGTAAGCATCTTGTAAGTTTCCTTAAATCTCTAGAAAAGCACTATTATCAAGCAGGAGAAAACGAATATATATTTATTGTTGGACTTTCAGATGTGTACAGTTATTTAGGCGATTTTAATAAAGCGATATATTGGGGACAAAAGCGTTTTGATTTTGCCAAAAAATCAAATAACTCAAATGAATTAGCCGGAGCATATTGTATCTTGGCAGAATTGTATATAACGCATCATAAAGATAAGGACTTTTTAGTTTTTGTGGATAAACTCATTGGTGATACAGAAATTTCGCATCAAGACAAGAGGACTATAATTAACTATTTCTTAAATACCAATTACGAGATTCTTTCCGATAGGAACAAGTCTGATATCGCAAAATGTATAATAGAATTTGAGGATAATAGATTCTTGGACATACAGACACTATGTCATGAAGCGTCAAAACATCAAGACTACTTTATTTTTGACATCATTGAAAACTCTAAAAGATTTTCCAACTTCAGCATTGAGGATATATTTGATTATTACAAATGGAATTCCACAGGTTTCTCCATCTATAATAATCCTCAACGTTGTGTTGATTACTTGATTAAGGCAATATCCTTTGCCCAAAGCAATAATCGAGATGACTTGAATTGGCATTTTCATGGAAGTAAATCGACCCTCAAAACCCATAATTGGTTGTGGGTTGCCTACTACTATGAAAACGAATTATTTGATAAAACAAACGCTTTGTTATTCTATGATAAAAACATAGAAGCAACAAAAAAGTATTATGGAGATAGATCTGCTGTCTATTACAAAGAATTGATAGAACAAGCTAATCGCTATGATTTATGGCGTAATGACATAGAAAGAGTCGCATATTATGATAGTCTTGCTGTACAGGTTTCTAAAAATGTATTCGGAATAAACTCTGAGGAATATGCAAATTCATTATCAGGATATTTATCTTGCTTACGTAGGCAAAATCATTATCTCAAAGCGCTTTCTTTATGTAATGACTATTTCTCTATAGCTGATTCCACAAATGTGTATTCACACAAAATATACAATCAAGCAGCAATTTGTTATGAATCGTTGGGCATGAATGAATCCGCGATAATTTCCTATATAAAGGCTATTGATAAGACTGATGACAGGAACACGAAATCATCATATGCCGTTAATTTCTCATCTCTTTTGCTTGATAACAACAATGTAAAAGCCGCATTGGATTTTCTTGATAAATATGAACCAAAATCAGACAACCCAATTGACCATTATACGTTTTTAAACACAAAAGCTAATATTCTTGCTAACATAGACCATAATAAAGCATATAAGACTTTCTGTGAGGCAGAACAATATGAAACTTCAAAAAATGTTCAACTTTTGGTTAATCAACAAATAACCCATTATATGGATAAGTCAAAAGTCGCTCCAGATTTACATCTTAGTTTTTCCGCACTTCAAAAAGCCTTAAGAATATTTGATAACAATAACACTTCAGACAGCATAATGTATGCTCACATTATAGCGGATATGGCCGATTACTATAATTCGGTGATGGACGTTGAACAAGCAGCTCTATTATATAAACATGCTTCTGATGTATATATTCGAAATAGCAAAGAAATAAGTATTGATGCCCTTGATTTCTGTGATAGAGCCATAATGTTTGGGTTATCTCATGCATATGACCCTCAATTAGTTTATGCTGCCGAGCAATCCTTGGCTATGAGAAAACAAATGCAGGGAGAAATGAATAACACATATATTTATCGAAGATTTCAATTATTAGATACATATAGCAGATTTGGATATGATGTCAAGGCAGATAGTCTAGCAGAAGTAATAAAATCAGCAAAATTGCCCCAAGAGTGCGAACATGAAAGAGATTATTATCTGGGACTGTACGAGCAGCAATCTAGAAAAGACTTAAAGAAAGCTGCTGCTTATTATGAAAGTTATTTATCTTCCTCAGATTTTTCTATTGCAGGGACACGCATATATGGAGACCTTATGGATATATATAAGGAATTAGGTGAATATGACAAATTTGATATTACGGAGGATAACTATATATCTATATGGTACCAAGATGTTGAATCAAAATGGTATCATATAACAGACCAGGAAAGGGTGAATTTTTTGCAACTTCTCAAAGGTTGGCAGATAAGTTTGGCCCAATATGCCTGTACACCAAAATCTATAGAGAATGCAGTGAATGCTTCTCTTTTCTGCAAAGGTCGCTTAACACAAACAACAAAAGCAATTAATGACGAACTATTGCGTTTAAGGAAAAACATTCTTGTTTCAGAGACATCTCAGTCTCATGGAGAAAACACCGAAGAAGGAAGTGAACCTGCAATTAGTGTCTCTGATCATATTATAAGTAGCCCGGATTCTATTAGCCGTAGTATCGTATATAATGATTTATCAACAAAAAGATTAAAAAATATTGTCAATAGTAACATAACATACGTAAAGAAGAAACTTTTAAAAGGTGATGTCGCTATAGACTTTATCAATGTTGACACTACAACTATTTACGCTTATATTATCAAAAAGGATAAACCTATAGAACTCAAACGAATTACTTTTGCAGATGGGGTTAAAACATTATCTCATGAATCTTTAGAAAAAATTTCGTCAAATATTAAGGGGGCAAAAAGAGTCTTCTTTTCTCCTTCTGAAACGATGTCTATTACTCCAATAGAGTCTTTTTTTAGAAGTAGTTTTCCAAATATAGAGGTTCATCGCGTTCTAAACTTAAGCAACATTCGCAAAGAAAATAGAATTAACATTAAGAATGTCGTAGCAATAGGAAATCCACGATTCAATGATAAATCAACAACAGAAACTTCACAAAGCAGAGGTACTGTCTGGCAACCTTTACCAGGAACAAAGATTGAAATAGACTCTATTTCTGATATGTTCAAACGAAACAATATTAAAATACAAGCATATACGGAAAACTATGCCACAGAGTCTGTAATCAAGGATTTCAGTAGGAAAAATATTGATATTATACACATTGCAACACACGGATTCTTTAATTCTGATAACTATGAATCAGGTCTTTTGTTTACTGGTGCAAACAGAGGACTTAATGGTGACACATTGGACAATATGGATGATGGAATCCTGACATGTGATGAAATAGAGAACCTACATTTCCCAAATCTAAAACTCGTTGTGTTATCGGCTTGCGATACAGGTTTAGGTAAAACCAATATAGATGGCGTTTGGGGGCTTCAACGAGCATTTCGGATTGCAGGTGCAAAAAATATGATTGTAAGTCTAAAGAAAGTGGACGATGAGCTAACGCAATCATTCATGATTAATTTCTACAAGAATCTTACAATCGGAAAGTCCATCTATGACTCGTTTGGGGAAGCTATGGATAATGCTGATGAAGATACTCGTAATTCATTTATCTTAATAGAATGAAACAGTTATGAAGAGAATACTATTTATCGTGACAATATCAATATTTACACAACTGGTTATGGCTCAAAACAAACGAGCCTTACTAGTTGGTATTTCCGACTATCAATGTGTCAATAAATATGGCGGATGGAATAATATTCATGGCAAAAACGACATTGACATGTTGTGTCCTACCCTTAAAAAATGGGGTGCATCTGTATCATGCTTGTATGACAAAGGAGCTACTAAGACAGGGATTGATAAAGCCTTGAAAGTGTTGATATCTCAATGTAAAACTGGCGACATTGTTTATCTACACTTTTCCACTCATGGACAACCATTCGAGGACGAAAGTGGTGATGAGGATGACGGTTGGGACGAATCTATTGTGCCTGTGGACGCACCGATTGAATATACCAAGGGAAAATACGAGGGAGAGAACCACTTGATAGACGACGAGCTGCATGAGTACTGCACAAGAATTAGAAAGGTAATCGGTACAAAAGGAATGCTATATGTCGTAATAGATGCATGCCATGCAGGAAAGGCTTCCATGGGAATTGAAGATGATGTAATTCGAGGCACGAAAGCTGGTTTTACACGTAGTGGCAAATATTATCGTCCTCAAAAGTTAGAGAAAGGCAATTACTATAACATACCTTCCTCACCATCACTTGGAAAAGTAGTTTTTATAGAGGCTTGTAGATCTCATCAGGTCAACAAAGAAATAGTAGAAGGTGGTAAGCACTTTGGTGCTTTATCCTATTATATAAACCGAGTTCTATCTAATCATGAGCTGTCTAAAGACAGCAAATGGATAGGGACGGTGAAAGAAATGATGGTAAAAGATCCTCGATTAGTAAATCAAAACTTGGTTGTGGAATATAGCAAATAAAAAATGGTATACAGAAGGATTATTAATGGCGGCAAATAATGCATGGAATGATAAGTTTACCTTGAGAACGTAAAAGATGGAATTGATTATTGGTATATACTCGAAATGTCGTAGAATCAATGAATGTATTGCTGAGGGGGATTTTGTCTTTTGCAACATATTATAGAGAAATAAGAATCAATGAATAATTACTGCTTATGACAGAAAAGACATTTAATATTTATTGTGATGAAAGTACTCATCTTGAGCATGATGGTCATCCGTATATGCTCTATGGTTATGTCAGTATTGCCTCGGATTAGATAAATAAAAATCTGTAAAGAGCAAATAAAGGCAATCAAAGAGAAGTATGATCTATACTGACGAGTTGAAACGATTAATATTCACGACAAGACATTTCAAGTATATAGGGAGTTGGTGGAATACTTCTTTATGACGTGCAGTTTCGTGTTGTGATTGCAGATAAGACGCAGGCTGATACTTCACGTCATGATTTACAGTCAATAACAAACGCAGGGCTCGATATATGTCTAGATATACCGAGCCCCGAAACTCCTTCTGCTTACAGATGAGCGATGCAAGGATAGACATTTTTTCCTAATATTCCAAATATTATTGGGAAAAAATGTCTTTTTATTAAAAATATTGCTCCTAGCTGTTAACCTAAAGCTCTTTTTCGTCATAAAAGAGCAGAAATAAACATTCATATTAATTTTATCATTCAAAGTTATGGAGACATTATTTTTCTTAATTATTGCAGTATCATTAACATACGCAGTTGGTTGCTGGGGTAGAACCCGCAAAATTGGTTTCGGATTGGCTTTTGTCCTCTCACTGGTTAATTTAGGGAGTGTCGCCAAATATTAAGAAACTTTATAACTAATTGATTTGTAATGTGATAGAAATTTTGTACCTTTGTAAGTGATAAGAAAAATCCCCCCGACCACCCTAGGAAAGTGCAAATCGGGG
>Ga0247610_10009158_pt1 | contig 10014 bp, 9 predicted proteins | sample 174DNAGHGhighgp2_FD_193483 | JGI IMG/M metagenome (GOLD analysis project Ga0247610, IMG submission 193483) | Sheep rumen microbial communities from Palmerston North, Manawatu-Wanganui, New Zealand - 1742 DNA GHGhigh gp2 | ecosystem: Host-associated > Mammals > Digestive system > Stomach > Rumen ... | reverse complement strand
ATATTTTCAAATTTTGCTTTTGTTAAAGAAGAAGAAGCAAAACGTAAATTATTAAAATATATAAATGCCGGACATTATGATCCGGATGACGTATCTATTGAAGCTGTTAATATAAATCGGCGTATGAAAACCGGAGTATATCAATTTGTTGAATGGGGATTGATAGATCCTGTTGACTAGTTCAAAAATACTCATAATGGTAAATAGAAAGGGTTGGAAATATTCCAACCCTTTTTTATTTCCATTAATTTTCATTGCCATTCTATTCACTATTCACCATTCACTATTCACTAAATAGTAGTAGGTTGGGTGAAACCCAACAAATAACCTCTCTCATTTTTCTAAATTCGTCTTACTCATTAAGAAAAATTTCTCTCTCTTCAAGAGTAGAGATTGATAATCCTATTCACCATACACTATTCTTGTGTTGCACAGAAAATAAATATATGATATTATAAATAAAAAAGGCGGATATATGAAAAAATTATTATGGATTTTTGTTTTATTATTATGTGTTAGTGCTGTATTTGCAAGAGATTACACTAAAATTCAAGAAAAAGAGATGAAGAAATCTCAAAAATACGGAACAACGACTAAATATTTAAATCAATATAACGATGCTTCTCAAAATAATAAAAGTACCTATCAAAAGGCCGGTAATATAAAAACGCCGAAAATCCTTATAATAGGTGATTATAAAAAGATTGAAAAAGATAAATATAACGAAAAAATATCATCTGATGATGAACAATATGCGCAAATAGCAAAAAGATTCGGTGTTCGCAATGTTGATAACTATAATGCTCAGGCTAAAGGTGAAGACTACTATAAACTGTACAGAATAGCCGAAAAAATAATACGTGCCAATAAATTGGATTATCTGAATTGGCGTGTTGCAATATACAGAGATTCGGAAAATCCTAATGCCTATAATACAAATTTGAACTATGTTGCAATAAGCACATCGCTATATGATACATTTGTGGATAACGATGATGCACTTGCCTTTGTAATAGGTCATGAGATGGCACACTCTTTGTTCGGACATCAACAAAGGCGTGAGCAGATATATCGAAAAATGAAAAAGTTTGAAAAAGATTATACCTCAATCGGGGTAGCGACATACGCAATTCTGAAACGGAAATTTTTGATAGAATCAAAAAATGCAGAGTTTGCGGCAGATGTTGAAGGGTTAAAATTGGCGGCAAAAGCCGGGTATAATCCGGATAATTCGGTAGAATTATTAACCTTTTTTGATTCTTTTGACAGTCAGAGTGATTACAGGAGTGACCATCCGAATACCGCAAAAAGAATAGAGAACTATAACACCGCAAAAAGCCTTATTCCGATGAAAGAATGGCAAGAGTGGGGGAAATATAATATTTATAACTCGGATGTTTTAAAAGTTAACGCATCATCTGACAGGGCATCTTTTGTAATAGTGGGTGCTCCTACAAAACCAAAAGACCAATATTATCATCCCGAAACTTTTGAGGAGTACTACTTGAGATGCGCTTATGCAAAATACTTGAATTCCGATTTTTCAAAAGCTTCGGAATATTTTGACAAATATTTTGAAATAAACAGTTCAAATGCCCCTGCGTATATATATGCAGCATACGCAAATCAGGAATTATACAAAAAGAATAATGATACAAAGATTAAAAATAAAGCACTTGAATATGCTAAAAAAGCGAAAAGTATTGATCCTAAGAATAAATATGCGGACAGCGTAATAAAAGAAATCGAGGAGTAAATAGCGAAAACTTTGCTTTATAATCAACAGGTGTGATTTGAAGTCAGCCTTCTGTTACTATTGACAGAAACAAAAATGATGTTATAATGTTTCTATGAATAGTAACGATATGGAACGTATAACTCTAAAAGAAATTTCTGAAATGTTCTCAACTATGGAAACTCCTGCAAAAATTGAGAAGGTTTTGAATGAACTTTTGACTGCTTCGGAGATAAATGTTTTGTCAAAACGATGGCGTATTTTGAAGATGTTAGATGTCGGTGTCACTCAACGTGATATTTCAAAGGAGTTAGGTGTTAGTCTTTGCAAGGTCACAAGAGGGGCAAAAATATTGAAGGATAAGAATACCTTAGTGACAAAATTTTTAAAAAGGAGACACGTCCAATGACAAATAATATAGTAAAATATCCTGATAGTGAGGGGTTCTTCGGTGAATACGGCGGACAATACATTACGGAAGATTTAAAAAACGAGTTTAAAAATATATATGATAACTTTATGGCTCTCAAAGATGATGAAGAGTTTAAAAAAGAATTAAAGGATTTATTGGTGCATTATAGCGGGAGAAAAACCCCTGTTTATTATGCGAAAAATCTGTCATCTAAATATGGTGCAGATATATATTTGAAACGAGAAGATTTGAACCATACGGGAGCGCATAAACTTAATCATTGTTTAGGCGAAGCTCTTTTAGCAAAGAAAATGGGCAAGAAAAAACTCATAGCCGAAACAGGTGCAGGACAGCACGGGGTTGCTATTGCAACGGTTGCCGCTTTGATGAACCTCGAATGTGATATTTATATGGGTGAAAAAGACATTCAAAAAGAACGCCCAAATGTAGATAGAATGAAGATTTTAGGCGCAAATATTGTTTCTGTCAAAACGGGCGGAAAAACCTTGAAAGAGGCTGTTGATGAGGCTTTTAAAGCGTATATTAATGAATATAAAACCGCTATGTATGCAATAGGTTCTGTTGTGGGGCCGCATCCTTTTCCTATGATTGTTGAATATTTCCAAAAAGTTGTCGGTGAAGAGGCAAGAGAACAAATTATTGATATGACGGGCAGACTTCCTGATTGTGTTGTTGCATGTGTAGGAGGCGGTTCAAACGCAATAGGTATATTTAACGGCTTTTTAGAGGATGAAAGCGTCAAAATATATGGGGTTGAACCTCTCGGGAAAGGCGAAAAACTTGGGGACAATGCAGCGAGTATTACATACGGAAAAGAGGGGATAATTCACGGGTTTAAGTGCCTGTTGTTGCAAAATGAAGATAAGTCAATTGCTGATGTATACAGTGTGGCAAGCGGATTGGATTATCCGGGGGTTGGTCCAAAACACTGTTATTTACACGATATCGGACGGGTTAAGTATGTGACTGTTGACGATAAAGAAGCAATAAATGCGTTTTATGAGTTATCAAGGGCTGAGGGGATTATTCCCGCATTAGAAAGTTCTCACGCAGTTGCGTACGCAATAAAACTTGCCCAAAATAATAAAGGTGCAAAAATCCTTGTTAACCTTTCCGGCAGGGGTGATAAAGATATTGATTTTGTGTTGAATAATTATAAAATCTAAATATCAACATTTGCCATCATATCTACAAGGGTTTGAATGGTGGATTCCATTGTTACGCTGTCAGAAGTTCTTTGCTGCAAAAATGCATTGATTTGCGGCATCATTTCGATTGCAATATCAAGTTTGGGGTTGCTTCCCGGCTGATACATACCGACATCAATAAGGTCTTTGTTTTCTCTGTACAGAGAAAGCATCGCCCTCATTTTCCCTGCAGCAGATTTGTGCTCCGGAGATGCTATAGCTGACATCAAACGTGATATGCTTCCTAATACGTCTATTGCCGGATAGTGGTTTGATTCTGCCACTTTTCTTGATAAGAAAATGTGTCCGTCAACGATACCGCGCACAATATCGACGATAGGGTCAGATATATCATCACCCTCCATAAGAACAGTATACAATGCTGTTATAGAGCCTTTTGGACTATTCCCCGCACGTTCAAGTGCTTTTTGAAGCCATGAGAAGATGGATGGCGGATAACCTTTCATAGTCGGAGGTTCACCCAACGACAGTCCGACTTCACGTCCCGCCATTGCACAACGTGTGACGGTATCGGTCATTAAGAAAACTTTTTTCCCTTTATCTCTGAAATATTCGCACACGGCAGTCGCTGCTAAAAGACATTTTTGACGGATAAGAGGCGGTTGGTCACCTGTTGAACAGACAATAACGGATCTTTTCATACCTTCAACCCCTAAAGAGTCTTCAATAAATTCTTTAACCTCACGGCCACGTTCTCCGATTAGTGCAACAACGTTTACGTCTGCATCTGAATTTCTTGCAATCATACCCAAAAGCGTACTTTTTCCGACCCCTGAGCCTGCGAATAAACCTAACCGTTGTCCGCAGCCCATAGTCATACATCCGTCTATTGCCCGGACTCCGGTTGAGAACATTTCCGTTATAATAGGTCTTTCAAAAGGTCCCGGAGGCGGACCTTCTATATTTCTCCAGAGAGCGCCCTCCGTATTCATTGGTTGTCCGTCAATAGGTTCTCCCATAGGATTAATTAATCGTCCTAGTAAGAAGTCACCCACAGGGATACAAATAGGACTTCCTGTTGTTTCAACAAGGCTGCCCTGTCCTATTCCGGCTCCGTCCAGCAATAATAAAAGTTGTGCAACATCACCTTTAAACGCGGCAACTTCGGCAGGTTTTTTTTGTCCGTCTTTGGTTTCAATATAACATAAATCACCTATTTTTAATCCGGGAAGTTTAACCTCTACTGTTAAACCCAAAAGTTTTGATACCGTACCTTTGAACTGATACAGCGTTGTGGAATCCAACTTGTTTTTTAACCTGTTTTTCAGGTTTTCCATATATTCAGTGTAATTTGAAACCATATTAATATGTTATCATATTTTATTAATATAGATATTTTGTTACAAAATTATACATAAAATTATGGTTTTTCATAACATAATTGTGAGATTTTTTTGTGTTCAAACATTGTGAGTCGTCTGTATATATCCATATTTTTAGGGGTTTTAAATGTTATCGGGAAGTCCTCCTCAACAGGATTGAATCCTGCTCTTTTGAGAAGTTTATCTGTTCTCATATCGTAGAATTTATCTATGTCTTCGTCTCCGATGAATACTAAACTTTTTGATTTTAATTTATCATATAGTGTTGTTGACAGTTTTTCGCTTCCGTCCTGTGTCAGAAATTGCCAAGTGTTTCTTATAAAGACAACACAAGGCTCTTCAGATAGTTTACCCTCCTCCAAGTCTTTAAAAATATCTCCCTCCCGAAAAATTACTTTATTTCTGATTTCATCGGTTACATTGTTAATTTCCTGCTTTTGAAAATCTATTCCTATTGCAGTCATATATTTTTGTTTCTTGATATTCTCAAAATATTCAAAGCATCTTCTCTCTGCTCCGTTCAGTCTGAGCTGGTATCGTTGGGCCTCCTGTATAATTTGCGGATTTTTATCAAAAGCGAGGATTGGATAAAATTTTTCTGCTTTAATTTTCGGTAATTTATCCTCAAGACTTATAATTATTGAGGCAGGTTCATATCCGACAGAGCAGGCATAATCGTACATTCTACATCCGTTCGGAAATTTTTTATCAAGCAGATAGGGTAACTTTTGGAATAGTACAAGGTTTCTCATTAAATGTGAATAATTTTTTATATCGCCGTTTTGATATATTATTCCGTCACCTCTAAGGTTTTTGATACCTTTAGCATACTTATCATAGTGGGCGGTAAATGTTGGTTTTACGCTCATTTTTGTGTTGTTATAGTGATTTGTGACAGGTGATACTTGCATAAAAAAATGATATAACAAAAATCCATATTTACAAGTGCATATAATAATTTTTCTTATTTTTATCCATTTTTTCCAAGGAATATCTTAACATTACTCTCGGCATTTTTCCTGCATATTTATCTAAAAATTTATAGAGAACATTTATATCTTTTTTTCCTATTTCTCTGAGCATCCAGCCGGTTGCCTTGTGGATAAGATGGTGCGGATGATGTATATATTTTTCAGCAAGTTTTAATGTCGGCGTGAAAAACCCTTGTTTTATGAGATATAAGGTTGAAACTATTGCAATTCTTTCCTTCCAAAGATGGTTCGATTTTGAAAGGTTTTCTAACAAGTTTAATTCTTTTTTATTATTCCACAAATACTTCCCTATAACCTTTGGTGCGGTAATATCAACCAAGTCCCAGTTGTTTATGTAATCCGCATGTTTTAAGTAGATTTCGACATATTTTTTATTATCTTTTTCCTTATCAAATTTATGGATAAGTATTAACAAAGCCAGCATTCTTACTTCGTGGTATTCATTTTTGAGTAAAACTTCAAGAGAATTATTATCAATATTTGTATATTTTTTTGCTGTATTTCTGAGTATAGGGGTTCGTATTCCGTATAATTTATCCCCGTTCCCGTAGCCGTTTTCCGTTATTTGTAAAATAGGCGCAACCCATTTTGCAAAATCTTTGTCAGATAATGATTTTAATTCGTTTATTATTTCTTTTTCAATATTTTTCGTCATTTTATACTTTCTTTCACTAAATTTTCCGCAATTTTTAATGCTTTGTTGTAAACATTATTATCGTAAAAATCAGGGTTTTGGATATAAGGTTTTACAATCTTTCTTGCGTATGAGCCGATGGCAATTCCCGAATATTTTATGTTACACAATTTTGCCAAATCTGCGGTTTTTGAATTTGTACCGCCGGATATAAGAATATATACGGGTAATTCTTCATCTTGTATAATTTCTGCCATTGCAACAGCTTGAAGTGTTGTTTTGTAGCTGTCATCACTTCCGCTCATAGGTATTCCGTCCGCCTGAATAATGGTGGTATAAGGTTTTCTGATTTTGAGCATTTCTTTTAGTCTTGATATAACTTGTTTATTTCCGAGGTTAAGCCTGTCTATGCAAACGGAAACAATTCCATTAAAATAATTGTTTATTATTTCCCATTTTTCCCAAATATCTTCATCAAATTCTGAAGTTGCATGGAGTTCAATACAATCGATACCGATGTCAATAAGTTCAGGGAGGACTTTTCTCAAATCAATTTCGGTTTCTGTCATAGAGATTGCATTATCAGGGCAACTCTTCATACATTGTGTGCAGCCTATACATTTTTCTTTAATAACGGTATTATTTCTTATTGCATCTTGTGGGCATATACGGGAACACGCTCCGCATTGGGTACAGTTTTTGTTGATTTCGGCTTTTAGTATATGCGGGTCACCCTTCATCCCTACACTCACGCATATATAGCCGTTATTTTCTCCCAGTCCTCTTTTTGCGGCTTTTAATATCTCAGGTTTTGCACAAATATCAAAAATATGCGCTCCGGCATCTGAATAGAGTTTTGTTAAACGTTCAACATCCTCCGCACATTCGTTTCCTGCTCCGCAAACAAGTTTAAAAAGTTTTTTATCTGTTTTTAATAAATCCGATAACATATTATAATTATAATATATAAAAATAGGACGACATTTTGCCGTCCTATTTTGTTTTGTAAAATATGAATTAAATGTCTGCCGTACAGTTAGGACATTTGTTTGCTCTTTTATCAATTTTGGAGAAACAGTGAGGACATTCTTTTGTTGTTTCTTCAACCTCGGCTTTTTCCTCTTTTTTAAGTTTATTAATCCCTTTGATAAGCAGGAACACTGCAAAAGCAACCATTAAAAAACTGATAATTGAATTGATAAAAATTCCGTAGTTGATTGTGACTGCACCGGCTTCCTGAGCTGCTTCAAGTGTAGGGAAATTAACAAACTTTCCGTCAACAGGAAGAGCAAAAAACATTTGCGAAAAATCTACCTTCCCGAGCAGCCAGCCAAACGGAGGCATAAGGACATCTTCAACCAATGAGTTGATGATTTTCCCGAAAGCTGCCCCGATAATTATACCGACAGCCATATCAATGACATTTCCGCGCATAGCGAAAGTCTTAAATTCATCCATGTTTCTTTTTAATCTTTCAAACATAAAACCACTCTTTCTTTTTATATACGTTACTTTGTAATTATACAAAGAGCAATTATAAACTTCAAGTGGTAAAGGAGCAAAGGCGCTGGGAACAATATTAAGAAATACCCTCCCCATAAGCGGTAAACTCAACAAAGTTTCGTCAACCGCTTTCACCCTCTCCCAAAGGTAGAGGTGGATTGCTATTTACTATTCACTCTCTTTGCTATTCACTAAAAAAATATTTATTTTATAATATAGATATGAAGAACATAATATTTATATTCGGGACACGTCCCGAGATTATAAAATTGGCTCCCGTAATACTTGAATTAAGGAAATATCCAGAGGATTATAACGTAATAATATGTAATACGGAGCAGCAGAAAGAGCTTTCCAATCAGACTTTAGCGTATTTTGGGCTTAAGGCTGATATAAATTTGGACTCTATGAGTGAGAATCAATCTTTAGCCGGAGTTCAATCAAAGATATTGACCTCTTTGGAGGAGGTTTTTAACAATAATAAAATAGATGCAACAATAGTTCAGGGCGATACAATGACTGTATTGTGCGGTGCGTTGGTCAGTTTTTATCACAAAATTCCCGTGTACCATGTTGAGGCGGGGCTCCGTTCTTATGATATATTTGAGCCGTTCCCTGAAGAGGTTATGCGCCAGATGACAAGCAGGGTTGCAGATTTGCATTTTGCTCCGACAGAAGTTAATAAAAAGGCTCTTTTAAAAGAGAATATTGAAGAAAACAAAATCCATGTTGTCGGCAATACCGTGATAGATGCACTGTTTTGTCTTTCCGATGATGTTATTGAGCAATCTCGCCAATTTTTTGTTAATAACGGGGTGAATATTGATGACAATTTAGTCCTGATTACTGCTCACAGACGTGAAAACCATGGTGAGAGGATTGACAGAATATTGGATGCTATTGAATATTTGGCAACGGAGTTTTCTGACCATACTTTTGTTATTCCGGTTCATCCTAACCCGAATGTTAAAAACAAGATTCATTCAAGATTGGAAAAGTATGAGAATATTAAATTATTAACCCCGCTGGATTATCCGTATCTTGTTTATTTAATGAAGCATGCAAAACTTATTTTGACAGATTCCGGCGGAATACAAGAAGAGGCACCGTCTTTTAGTTGTCCGACTTTTGTTATGCGTTATGAAACAGAGCGAAAAGAGGGTATTGAAGCAGGGGTATCCGTTCTTGTCGGTGCAGACTACGATAAAATTGTTAAGTTAAGCTCTGAAATTTTGTCAAAACCGAAATTTCAAACCAGATTAAAAGCCCAAAACCCTTATGGTGACGGAACTGCTTCTGTTAAAATAGAGAAAATAATAAGAGCAAATTAGTTTTGAGTATGTGGCAAAATATATATTTACGAGTTTTTATTATGTATGCGCGTATTTTCTTTATATTCAGCAGTCAAAGGTAAAGATTTACTGGAACTGTATTATATCAGATCCAGACAAATGTACTATGAAACATTGGATAGTGCAAAATCATCGACGCTGAGTGATATATATACTGATAAATTTAAGCCGTCATCAACGAAAAAATGTATGACTACGGTAAAATCTCTTGAGACAGGAGAGCCTGTCAATGTTAACTTCGTAGGGCCGCAATTTGACACAATATCAAAAAAACGGGTATATAATATAAATTATTCTTTACGCACGGATGATGGACTTTTGCTTGGAGATAAAGAGTTTGGACTATGTTCAAGGGACAATAAGACAGAAATAATTCCGGGACATATTCATTCGTACAAAAATGATGAGCTTGCAGGAGTTCAGATAAGGTTGTTGCAAGCTGCAATTGAGTTGGCACACAAATTTAATATAAGGAATATTCCGCTGGATTCACTTATTCCGGCTGTAAAGTTTCATACAATGATGGGGTTTAGACCTATAAAAAGTTTTTCAACAAAAGTGAAATCTGTTGAGGATGTGTATAATAAGGTGCAAAATGGTTTTAAGACCCTTCAAAAAGACTATGCTCCGTCTGATATTGTACCTGTTTTGTCAAAAAACAAGGATGACTATTATATAGATTTTAACAGGACTCTGTACTGTACCGCAATGAAAAAGAATGAGAAGATTCTGAAGGAAAAAGGGCTTAGGCATTTGCCGGAAGATACCAGCCATTTGTCTTATGTTGTAAATATGATCTTACCTTCAACCGAGATAAATACGTGGTTGAATCGTA
>Ga0247610_10009156_pt1 | contig 10014 bp, 11 predicted proteins | sample 174DNAGHGhighgp2_FD_193483 | JGI IMG/M metagenome (GOLD analysis project Ga0247610, IMG submission 193483) | Sheep rumen microbial communities from Palmerston North, Manawatu-Wanganui, New Zealand - 1742 DNA GHGhigh gp2 | ecosystem: Host-associated > Mammals > Digestive system > Stomach > Rumen... | reverse complement strand
ACCGTTATATTCTACATATAGCCATTCACCATCACTCTCGGAATAATCTGTTGACTTAATGTTCGTTCCTTTAGGAATAGTTGTAATCTTATCATAAATAAATGATGGTCCTTCATAAAGATCTACTCCATCATCTGCAAATACTCTAGCAGTGTATTTTGGAGTTTGTTCATCAAGTTCATCCACTCTTGATACATACTTCATTTCAGATAAAAGAACATATCCATCTTCTCCATTACCATAGTCATAGAAGTAACCATATGTTTTTCCACCTTCAATTGCTTCCATAACAATTTCTACTTCATCACCGTATTTTAGTGTGTCCTTTTTTTCAGGATTTCCACCATAAATCTTGTCATATATAATTGCACCATCCTTACTAATAGGTGTTGCTTTATATGATTTAATTTCAGGTGGACCCATATCAGCTTTAACTGATAAAGGAATTAAAAATAGAACCCCAAGAATTAATATTACTAATTTTTTCATTTATCATCTTTCCTTTCTTTTATACAAAATAATTTAATACCTCTCCAATACCAAATGAAGCTGCATTTAATATTAGAGAAATTAGTAACCAATTTATTTTCTTATACTCTAAAACAAACTTATAAATAATACCTTCCAAAAATAAAACTATAATTTCAAGAATTATTAAAGATATATTTCTCGCATATAAACTAACATAAACATTAAGACATATCGGAATAATGTTTACAACTGGATTTGTAATCATATTTACAAGTATGACATTAAGTATATCTTTTTTCTTTCTTATGCCAATAAGAAAAGCGATACTAACTTCAATTATAATTGTAAGTATTAGTGATCTTGCTATATAGTAAGGTATCTCATTTATTAGCATTTTTTCTTATCACCTTCACTCCAATTATTATTAATCCAATTATTACTAAAACCGTAATAATTGATGAAATAATAAACAATAATAAATTATTTCTTATGTAACTATAATTAAATACTATCTTCATTATTTACCCTCCTTCTTTAAACTAAAGTTAAGTAGTAATGAACAAATGAGAGATGAAATAACAATTAAAACAATATTGTTTGTTAAAGTAGTTACTTTAACAAAGAATATAGGAAGTGTACCTAAAAATAACCCAATAGTAGTATAACCAAAAGCAAGGCCAGGATTTTTCCTAAATATAGATGCAACCATACCCAGAGTAATTGCCATTGTCATTGAAAAGAACATAACTCCAATTAAGGAAATAATCATTATGTTATCGCCAAAAGATAAAAATGGAATAGCAATTAGTGTAGATAATACACCTACTTTCCTAATACCAATGGTATCAGATAAAATACCACCTAGTGCTTTACCAATACCCATAAAAGAAAATAACATTACATTTTGGACAATAGATTTATTCCAACTTGTTGGAATACCATAACCTACATATCCTCTTATTGTTACAACAAATAAAGCGATAAACATGATTACAAGTGGACTAATGCTTTCTTTTACAAAATCATGTTTTATTTCTTTATCTTTAACATCATTTTCATATTCTTTAGCTAAAAGAACAAAAGGTATCATTGATAATATTAACGGAATCATTAAAAATTCATTAATACCAAACCTAAATAATAACCTTCCAGTTATAACACCAAATGATCCACCAGCAACAAAGATTGCAGGAGCTGATAAAGTTCCATTTGAAGTTCTAAGCGTTGACTCCGCTCCACTTACATGTAAACAACAATTACCGATACATAAAACGAATAATGAATAAAACACATTTAGATTAGTAAATATTAATATTGTATATGCAAGTAACAGTAAAAAAACACCAATTAAATCAATTCTAAGTTTAGGTATTTTATCATTTATATACCCAATTAAACCTTGAGGAACAAATGCAAATGCATCATAAATAAGTGGTATTAACCAAACAATAAACATTCCGTTTGTTACCCTACTAAGATAATAAAAACAAACAACCTCAACAATAAAATGAACATAAAAGTATAAGTATCCGTTTCTTTTGTTTGAATCAGTTAAAAACTTCATAATATAGACACCCTCTATTAATATTTATATAAACATTATATCAAATCATATATAAAAAAAGTAATTAAATTTTTTAAGTCTTTTTATTACAATATCGAATTTATTATAAAACAAACTCCATTTGTATATCATATGGTTCTTTTTCTGCTAATACTCTATTAATTTCTGTTGCCTCTATACAACCTAATCTTCTATAAGCTGCTTGACTTTCTTTAGAAGAATGTGCTGAAATATATAACTTCTTTGCACCAATCTCTTTTGCTTTTTTACAAGCTAACTTAAAAAGTTCTTTTCCAATACCACGATTTCGATATAGTTCTGACACTTGATATAAAAGTAACTCTATATATTGATTACTGCTTCCAAAAAACTCATTAGATACTAAAATAAATCCAACAACTTTTTCTTCACAGAACGCACCATATGCAAAAGCTTTTTCTGAAATTTTATGCAGAATTTCTCGTGCTATTTCTCTTCGTTTATTTAAGTCCCAATCTTCCACATACTCGTTTGTTACTAAGACATACTCATTATTACTATTTTTTCTCCAACACTCTTTTACCTCTTGGTATCTTAAAAAAGCATCTAATGAATCTTCATTAAAATTTTTTTCTGTTAATAATAAATAAGTTATTTTCTTCACATTAATACCTCTCTAATAAACACACACATTCTACATGGCTAGACCATAGATTTTCATTTAGTAATCATACAATTATTATATCATTATATCCAAAACATTCTCTAATATCTTTTCAATTTCCTTTTTATTTTCTATTTCATTTATGGCAAAGCATTTCTTTCCTAGATCTTTAAATGAAGCTCCTGAATGAAATACTCTTTCCCTATCAACAATAATAAACCTATCATGATAAGAATTATTATTATAAAAAGTTACATTACTATATTGTTTTAAATATTTGTTTTTCAAACTATCATTTATATTTGATGAAATAATTATTATTCTTTTATTTATAGTTTTTAAGTCATCAAGTATTTCTTTCCCGACATAATTATCAATTATTATTATTTCATCTTTTGATAAATTAAATATTTCCAATAATACTGAATAAGCATCATAAATATCTCCTTTAAAGAAGATTGAATCTTTAGTTATTTCTTTTGGATTGAATTTATCAAATAATTCATCTATTCTTTTAGTATTTTCATCTACTTTATCTTCGAGAAGTAAAAATCTTCGTGGTAATACATTCTTATTGTAATTAATATAATGTCTCATTCTTACAAAAGTATCCATTATTCGTATACTGACTTCAGTAGCAACTTTTGACTTTAATATTGTGGCAAGCATATAAATACCTTGTTCTGTAAAAACTCTAGCACCATACTTAATATTTGATCCTTGTTTAATATTCAAGGTCGAAATTTTCGACCTTGAAATTTTAGTAGTTTCTTCAATGGATAATAACCAACTAAATCTATCTGGAAATTTATCAGGATTATTCTTTACTGCTTCATTTATTCTTTTTGTCTCTATGCTATATAATTTTGCCAAATCAGAATCTAACATTACCTCCTTTCCATCAATTTCATAAATCATGTCTTCGACATTAATATTTTCTTTTTCTATTATTTTGTTCATTTTATCAACCTCCCTTAAACAAAAAAGGAGATGACTAAAAAGTCATCTCCGAATAGATATAATTTTACTTGCCCAAATTATAAATTATCGAATAAATTGTTCACACCAACACATGGCAAGTAATTGATGCAACCAAATAATATCATAAATTATAATGTTATACAATACCGAAAAAAGTATTTATATTATAATTGCACCCATTTTAATCTTATCTATTATTACTTTTGCACGTGATTCTAACTCTGGTAAATTATCCAATGAAAAGAATTCTAATTTTTTACTCTCTCCATCATTTACATTTAATTCACCTTCATAATTTAAAACTTTATATAATGCAATAACACAATCTAATTCATCTTCATTTGGATATTTGAAATAATACTCTCTACCGGATAATACTGTTATGAATTCTAAATCATTTACATCAATATTCGTTTCTTCTTTTAATTCTCTTACTGCACATTCTTCTAATGTTTCATTAAGTTCTTTACTGCCACCTGGTATACCCCAAGTATTTGTATCACTTCTAAGATTAAGAAGTAATTCATTTTTATTATTAAATACAAGTGTTGTGGCACCAACACCAATAATCGGGCTATGTCCAACTTTTTCTCTTAAATTCATAATATATCCCATATTTTATCTCCTCTCAAGAACTGCGATGCTTTCACAATGATGAGTATAACTAAACATATCAACTAAATATAATTCTTTTATAGTGTACTTATCAGATAGATTTTTTAAATCTCTTACTAATGTTATTGGATTACATGAAACATAAATTACTTTATCAGGTAATTTTTTTAAAGTATAATCAGTTGTATATTTATCAAGTCCAGTTCTTGGTGGATCAAAAATGATTGTATTAAAACTTTTATTAATCTTATCTATTATTTTTGGAACATTACCAAGCATAAACATAACGTTATCAGTTTTGTTGACATCTTTATTAACTAAAGCATTTAGAACCGCATTTTCAACTACTTCAACGCCAATAACCTCTTTAGCTTTTTTAGCTGCAACTATACTTAAAGTTCCAACACCTGAATATAAATCAAGCACAATATCATCACTAGTAATATTATTTGATATGATTTCAAAGATTTGTGAAGCCCCATAATTATTAACTTGAAAGAAAGAATCATAAGATACTTTAAATAAATAGTTACCTATTTTATCAAAAAAATAATCATTATTTAAAACTGCCTTCTTATTTAGTACAACACCAGCAATTTTATATTCTTCCTTAAGTAGTGAAAAGTCATACTTAATGATGTCTTCGGTATCAATGATAATTAATAATTCATCATTATAATTACATCTTATTGTTATAGTTCCATTTTTAATTTTAAATTTAGGAATTTCTTCAAGGAAACGATTAATTTCCTCTTTTGTTATTAAACAAGACGATATTTCAACAAGAGAATTGGTTTTTTCTTTATAAAAGCCTATTTTTCCATCAACAATTTTTAAAGATATTTTATTACGATAGAAAAATGGATTTTGATTTTTAATCAAAGTAAATTTAGGAATTTTTAACTCGTTTTTCTTAAATAGTTTTAATAAACTTTCTCTTTTTAGATTAAGGCCATCAACGTATTCAAATCTTCTTAAAGAACATCCACCACAATCAAAAAAATAAGGACAATCTACCATATTTTTTGCTTCTTTAATTATTCCCCTATAATACTTGGTTTTTTCTTCAATAATATCAACATCAACTATTTCACCAACAATAGTTTTAGGAACGAAGATTACTTTACCATTATAGTATCCTATACCTTCTATTTGATCAGAATATCTTTCTATCTTAACCTTTACCATAATATTACCTCATATTCATTATACATAATAATCATAAAGTATACTAGATTTAAACTTGAAAATAATATATTTAGGTGAAAAATATGATTAACTATATTAAAAATATCTTTCCAAATAATCCTGATTTAATTATAAAAAATATTAATAAAGACATCAAAATTATATACTTTGAATCTATATGTTCAAGTGATCGAGTTAATGAATTTATTACTAAACCTATAATACTAAATCATGATTTTAGTGCACCTCACACAATCAGTATAAAAAAGGAAGAAATAGAACAATATTTAAATAATGCCTTTGCAATAATAATTTTTAAAAATAAAGTATTTGCATCAGAGGTTCGTGGAGATTTATCTAGAAGTATTGATAATCCAGAATCGGAGCCTTCAGTAAACGGTCCTAAAGATGCTTTTACTGAAAACATTCAATTTAATCTTGGTCTTATTAAAAGAAGAATTAAAAGTAAAGATTTAATTATTAAAAACTTTTCTATTGGAAATTACACAAATACTTTAGTAGAACTACTTTATATTGATAACGTTGCATCAAAGGAAAATGTCGATAGAATTATATCTACATTAGATAAATGTAATCTGGATGGTGTTATTGACTCAAGTAATTTATCAAATTACTTACAAAATAATAAAAAAACGATTTTTCCTTCGATAAAGCCAAGTGAAAGGCCTGATGAAATATCTAATGCTCTTATAGAAGGAAAGATTATAATATTAGTTGATAATAGCCCTTTTCAATTAATAATGCCTAGTTATTTTACTGACTTTATAAATCCGGTGGTTGATAGATATAACAAAGCTAAAACAAATAACTATACAAAAATAATTAGATATCTATGTTTAATAATAACTTTAGTAGAACCTGCATATTACATTGCTACAATTAATTATAATCAAGAGACCATTCCTACTAGCTTACTAATAAATTTTATGAGTCAAAGAAAAGGTGTACCCTTTCCTTCCGTTGCTGAAGCTATAATAATGCTCGTTATTTATGAAATCCTCCGTGAGAGTGATTTAAGATTTCCATCAAAATACGGAACTACTATTTCAATTCTGGGAGCCTTAATTCTTGGTGAGGCTGCTGTTAAAGCAGGAATTGTAAGCCCAATTATGATTATAACCATAGCTATATGTTTTATATCTTCTCTTATATTTACTAATCCGGATTTTAGTAACGCAATTAGAATATACCGTTTTTTATTTTTAATCGGAGCATCAGTCCTAGGGTTATATGGAATACTTTTAATATTTATTTATTTACTTATTAATCTTTGTAGTACATACTCACTAGATAAATCTTATACTATTCCCCTAGCTCCATTTAAAAAAGGATACTTTTATAAATATATTTGGAGAGGTAAAAATAAATGATTAAAAAAATACTATTTATATTTATCATCATTCTTTTTACAAGTGGTTGTTATGACTATAAAGAAATCAATAATTTAATTATTGTAAATGGTATTGGTATTGATTACGTTGATAGTAATTATATTGTTACATTTGAAATCCTTGATAGTAAAAATGAGAAAAATGATGAATCAAATCAAGGAAGAGTTTTAACATCTAAAGGTAAAACAATTACAAATGCCGTTGATAACATTACCCTATCCCTTGAAAAAGAACCTTATTTAGCACATTTAAAGGTTCTCGTTATTTCAGAAGAAATTGGTAATAATCATTTAGATGAAGTATTTGATTATTTTCTAAGAAATAATCAAATACGCAACATATTTTCAGTTGTCATTGCAGGTAATTTAAAGCCCAAAGACATCTTAAATACTAATAATAAATACAATTCTGTTTCTAGTGAAAATATCAAGGATCTTTTAGATAATAACGAATATTCAAATTACTTATCCAAAAATAAATATTTTAAAAATATCGCTTCAAACTATTTAAGTGGAAGAAAAAATATAACTCTTTCGGTAATAGATAAAGAAGAGGAAAACTTAAAACTAAGCAAACTTGCATTTTTTAGTAATAAAAAAATCAAAGGTTATCTTGATAAAGATGAAGCTTTTACTTTATCTTTAGTGGAAAATGATAAACCTAATGCCAATTTTAAAATAAAGTGTGAAAATAATAAATACATAACATTTAATATATATAAAAGTAAAACTAGTAAAAAAATTCAAGATAATGAATTTATTTTAAAACTTAAACTTGATGCTGAAGTTATTGAAAATGACTGTAGTATCAATTTAGAAAATAAAGATAAACAAATAGATTTAGAAAACAAGCTAAAAAAATTGATAGATAAAAAAGTTACTGAATTAATTAATAAATTAAAAGAAAACAATGCCGATATTCTTGGAATAAACAAATTATATTACAACAAAAAAAGACACCATAAGAAAGACTATTTCAAAAGTGCTTTGTTTAAAACCGAAACTGAAGTAAATATTAATAAGAAAGGATTAATATTTGAAATAAACTATGATTAATAAACATCAAAAAACGTCACTTATATATTTTTTATCTAATAGTTTCTTCCTTGCATCAGGATATTCACTTATTTTCAAAACAAGTGGAAAAGACTCTTGGGCTGCAATGTTACTTGGAATACTCTTGGGGTCAATATTTATTTTATTTATAAATCATATCAAAAACAAAAAAAATAAATATGAATTTATTAAAATACCTTTTTTTATTTTCATATTGTTTATAAACATAATTGTTGTAAGAATATTTGCATCATCTTTTTTCTTAACAAATACTCCAGGATACATAATAACTATCCCATTTCTTTTTCTTGCATATCTTGCATCAACAAAGGGATTGAAAACCATTGCAAAAATTAGTGAGATTCTTTTTCCAGTAAGTATTATTTTTTTACTATTAAACATGTTAGCTGTAACCAAGGATGGAACCATTGATTCATTCTTGCCAATAATGACTACTTCAAGCAAAAACATTTTTTTATCATCACTATACTTTGCCTTATTTACAGCGTGTCCAAACATTTTATTAAAAGAATCTGTAAAAAAAGAAAATATATCTATAAAATCATATTTATTTTCCTGCGCATTTACCCTATTTATTGGTCTTATTATTATATACACATTAGGACCTAAACTAATAACCATCTTTAGATTTCCTGAATATATGGTTTTAAAACAATTACAATTATTTAATTTTCTTGAAAAGATCGAAAACCTAATTGGTTTAATATGGTTCTTTGATTTATTTATATCTATCTCATTATGTTTTTATAACATAAATGAAAATATCAAGGTATCAAATAGAATTACTATTGTCACGCTTGTTACAATTACAATATTAGGAGAATTTGTAGCGAGCAATTACATTTGGGCTATGTTTATATACAAAAATCTCCCATGGCTCCTACTTGGCTTTACCCTATTATATTTAACATCTTTTATAGCAAATAAAAAAACTACTAGTAAGTTAGTAGTTAAATCATAAATTAAATCCAACGAGAAAAATATACATTTCTTGTTGTGTATTCTTCATAATTGTTAAATATCTGAACAATACTTTCAACAATAGCCTTTAATACGTTAGAACAAGTCTTTTTAATTTTAACATCAAGAATTGAAATCTTAAGATTTTTTCTAAATTCGTAATCATCAATATATTTAGATAAAACCTTATCAATTTCTTGAACTAACTTTGTTTCTTCAACGTTTGCTAAATCAATTTTGAAAATATAATCTTGATATAGTGCCACTAGTTTTCTTGATAATGTATCATCTTTATCGATGTCGAAATTAACTATCTTATGAAAGTTAGGACAATAATTTAAAACAAGTTTATTCTTCATGTGTAGCACCTACCTTGATCATAACTTAATAATACTACATTCTAAAAAAGGTGTCAAAATATTTTAATGAAATTTTTAAATTTTTTTGTGATATACTATAGTTAAGGTAGTGGTGGTTTATGGCAAGAAAAAAATATAAGTTAAAACCCGACGTTTATCTTTACCTCATTGTTATTATTGTTATTATTATTATGTGTTCGAAAGGAATAAAAGCATATAAAAAACATAAGTATGAACAAACAACAGAATATAAATTAATAAGTGCTGGTTACTCAAAAAAAGAAATAAATGTTTTGAATAAATATTATAGTGATAATGAACTTATTAAATTAAGTAAGAAAAAATATGATAAAAATTTAATAGAATTAATTTCAAATAAAAACTACTTTTCTAAATATCATGATGACTACTTATCTTATATGGATTTAAATCCGAGATTAACAGTAGATGAAGTTATTAATAACGTTAATCTTCATTTGAACTACAGTTTTTATGAAAAAACATTTGAAGCAGATTTAAGCAAAAATAATTTAACACTTGTTAATAAATACTATCATCTAAGTGAAGATTACGAACCAGATGATTTAGCAGTAATCTCAACTAAGTATTCATGGGGTACCCCTGGAAGTCAAAAAATAAGAAATGAAGTTCTTGAAGCATTTATTAAGATGCATGAAGATGCAGAAATAAACGATATATACTTAATGGTAAATCGCAGTTATAAATCATATAGTGATTTAAAGAA
>Ga0247610_10009155_pt1 | contig 10014 bp, 6 predicted proteins | sample 174DNAGHGhighgp2_FD_193483 | JGI IMG/M metagenome (GOLD analysis project Ga0247610, IMG submission 193483) | Sheep rumen microbial communities from Palmerston North, Manawatu-Wanganui, New Zealand - 1742 DNA GHGhigh gp2 | ecosystem: Host-associated > Mammals > Digestive system > Stomach > Rumen ... | reverse complement strand
GAGAACGTACCGACCACACCAGTGTAGCCCACGTCCATCAGTTTCAGTTTGTTGTTGAATCTTAGATTCATATTTTCTATCTTGTCTGCAAAGAGCCCCCGCCCAATGTGATGAGCGGGGACTCTTTTGAATGTTATGAATGCAGGGAGCGACTTAGTAGCGATTCTCAACTATCGCTGCGTAATACTCCATAAAGGAAAAATAGCTACCCCAGTTAAAGTTTGCAATCTTTCCACCCCGCGTTCCCATAAGTACTAGTTGACTAGATCCCCTGTCCAGCCATACCCATCGCATGGATGTACCCCCAAATTCTACAATTCCATTATCCTGTGGTTGATCATGTAAATACAACAGCAGGCCTAGCCTATTATTACTAACTCCTGACGGTTTCTTGGAATAGACTGCACCGGCTGCCTTCTCGCCACCTTTTACCAACATTTCATACCACCAGATTCTCTCCTTGTTATAGAGAGATTGATAATACTTATAGATAGCCGTAGCCTCGGAAACACGGATGAGTTTCTCCTTCATTGACATGGGATTGTCTATCTTAATGGAACCAGCCTCATGCCACTCAGGTCTATAAGCAGAATTACGATCTCTTATATCAGGAGCCTTATTGTCCTTTCCACAGTAGTTATATTTCTGCAACTCCTTGTGCATCACGAAGTGGGCACCCGGAATCTGGCAGACACGGAACTCATCGGGGTTAGCGACCGTAAACTCGCAGAACTTCTCGAGCTGGGGTCTGTATGCATTGTAGTTGTTGTAGAGTGCGTTCTTATCTTTGTCATCCAGATCACAATAGGTGGAGTAGAGGCAGATCATGAAGAGACACTTGGTAATCATTAACAAGTCGGTACCTCTATAGCTTTTGCGGTCTTCTGTACCCAAGTGCTCCCAGGGATACTTGTCGTAGGTCATCCCGTCGTAGATCTTGTCCATGCCCGTGCCGTAAGTGGAATGCTGCACGGTGGTGAGGTATTCCATGTACTGCCAAGTTAACTTGATATACTCTTTGCTGTTACCCACCCATTTTTCGGCATAATCGCGTAAATTTTTCTTATCCTCTTGGCTCAGTTCGTTCTTTTTGGTTGTATAGAGTTTATAGGCATCGTCGAAGTAAGATGTGTTATTCACCTTCAGCGGATTATAGTATGTTTTGTTTCGCTCGTTAATGATGTCAATCGCCGCTTGCTTTTGCATCTGTGTAGCGATGGCGGTGAGGCGATTGTTCACATTGTTGAGTTTCTTCAACATCTCCTGCTGCCCCTGTAATACCTTGTCGACTTTCTCAGTGATGGCATCAAGTTTCTTCTCTGAACTGTCATCCTTAAAGAGGGCGCCCAGAAGTTTAAAGCCTACGCTGACAACTGTGCCTACGCCGATAGCCCGAGTCCTGGCTGGTGCCACAGCGTCTTCTTCCCACACCAACGGCTTGTCCAGGTCATCCACGGTGACTGTTACTGGATTACCCTCATCATCTGTCACTTCTATTTCTACCGATTTGCTCCAGTCGATGCTGGCGTCGGGGCCAGCTTTTTCGTCATACTGCTCATAGTAGGTCATCAGCTCCTTCCAGTCTTCGTCGGTGATATCCGAGCTCCAGTTGTCCAGGTTCTCGCAGAGCCAAGCACAGGTGCCGGTTGTCTTCTGGCCTTCGTAGGTAAATTCGAACTCCATCGTCTCGTCGGTAGTCATGCTGAAGCTGACAGTCTGGTCAGAGAGCGGATTGTCTTTGATGGCGGGGAAGGTGATGGTACCTTTGCCAGTCTTGTTGTCATAGTTGATCTGTCCCTCTACGGCCTCGCTGATGTCGTCGGCTGTATAGGTGAAGAAGTAGCCCTTGTCACCTTTAATCTCCATACCAACGGTGGGAATCTGAGCCAGCTGTTCCTCGGTATACTTGCCTGAGGTTAAAAGCGCTTCGTCATACTCTGTCCAGATGCCCTGCTTCAACTGGGCGGGAGCCACTACTGCTTCTTCCTGGGGGTTGCCGCCTCCTGAAGACGGATTGTCTACTGTTGTGCAGGCACTCATGCCTAGCAGGAGTGCGGCGGCTGCAAATAATGCAAATAATTCTCTTCTCATGATTAAAAAAATAAATTATGTTAGTAATAAAATAGATATGCCATTTGTGAATAGTCGGTCAGCAGTTTCACGGGCACAAATATACAAAGAAAATCGTTTAAAAAGTATTGTCTCCCCTAAAAAGATGTTAAATAGCGGTGTTTTTTCCCTGTTTGCGCCCACAGAAGGGGGGAAGGCACTTCTCCCCCCCATTTATCGCGGTAGATACCTGAACTTAGCCGACACGGGAGCATGATCGCCCAGTGGCGTTTTGCCGTCGGGACGCACATAAGTGGTGCTGTCGACGCTCACCGAGAGGGGTTTCAGCTTCGGACCGTCCTTGGGATTGATGTAGATAATCTTGTCGAGCGTCTGTCCTTTGAGAGCCCATGTCGTCGAACCGGGGTCGTTCATGACGGGACCCTTGACCATGTCGGGGAACTTGCCGCCGCGCTCCAGCGTAATCCATGCATCGCCAACAGTGGCACGGCCGGACTCCTCGATGATGCTGAAGACCTGCGAGCAGATGCTGTCGCGCTCATAATAGCTGTTCAGGTCGCCTGTCACGATGACGGGGCGCTCGTCGAGATGAGCAAGGATATGATCGCGCAGCTGGCGCCACTGCACCATACGGGCTCGGCGGTCGGGGCCATCGAGCTCTTTCGCCTCGTCGTCTTCGCTGCTGGCATCCATGTGCATGTTATAGACCACCACATGGTTGCCGCCCTTCAGCGTGACATCGTATGAACGGAAGCCCTTGCGCACCATCGTGTCCCAGCCATGATCCATGAGGCCGTAGCCGGCAGTCCAGCGCACGCTGTCTTCACGAACCAACTTGAGTTTCGGCGACCAGAAGGCCGTGAGACCGTCGACATGCAAGATACCCTCCAACTCTTCGCCGTCGAGCAGCCTTTTGACTGCCAGGTTCGCGTCGATGCCACCGCCCCAGACGTCGTGAAGATAGCCTGCTTCATCGAAGGGAGCGGCAAGCTGGGCATGGTAGTTGAAATTCTCTTGCGTGAAGATCATGTCGAACTTCTTGTCCAACAAGAACTTAGCGATGGCAGGAGAGTATTCCTCGCCCGGTCCTTCGGTGTTCACATCGATGAATACGATCTCCTTGGGCATACCGTCTGCATTGACGGTACAGATGGTGAACGCCTCTCCCTTAACCATATTCATTATGATGGCCGTCTGCTCGTAATTGGCCGGTGTGAGGGTATTCGACCCGCGCTGTAGGACGGTCTGACCGTTTTCAGACGCTTCCTCCCAGCCATTCACACTGGCGAGCTGGCGCAGATCGTCAGCCTCCGTGCCGTCGCCACGGGTGCCGGCAGATGCTGTCGGCGTCACGACGAATTCACCGTTACCGTCCAACTGCCAGGTGAAGCCAGCCTCCTCAGGGCCGCCATACACCGCCAGGGGATTATCATAGTCGCCCTTGTCGAAGGCGCCCACATACAGGCAGCCGGTATGGTCTGCATTGACCTGCATGGCCAGCACGACGCTCGTGAACGGCTCGCCGGTATCCTCCAGTATGCCGCTGTACTCTGCTTCATCGAACCATAGGCCTACAAGGCTCTTTTCAATCTCCTGTCGGCTGGGTGCTGAGGGATTGTCAGACTCACCAACCACGCCTTCACAAGATGTGGTCAGAAACCCGCAAGTCAGGATAGCAGCCATCAGCCATAATTTCAATTGTCGCATAATAAAAAATGAATTTGGTTATACATTAATTTTCGTGCAAAGTTACGAAAAAATCTCCTTTCACACCTCGCCCAGAATCACCCTTCTATTCATTTTTGCTAATTCTGCGAAGATTTTTGCATATTTTGAAAGTGAAATCACGGAAATCAAACATAAATAACGCATATCAAACATTCACAAAAGGTACAGGCCCCTGTGTCATTTTAGCATACCAACTATGGTTTCCGGTGATGCCTGCATCTCTGTGATGGCACAAAGACCTGCACCCATATCTTTCAGGCTGGCTCCCATAAGATTAGCAATGCGCATCAAGACACCTGCATTCTGAACGATGAAACGCCGCATAGCCACGAAAGCACGCATGATCTTTATATTTGTCTCAATAGCTATCTCGCTACGAAGTAGTCCACTCAGCATGCCAACACCTTGTTGGGTGAAAACATACGGTAAGGCTCGTCGATCACCGCCTCTTTTGTTTGAAGTGCCAAAATGGCACTTCAAACTATTATATTCCTCTTTGGTCAATTGAAACATGAAATCTTCAGGAAAGCGTTCAATATTGCGTTTCACCTGTCCGTGCCAAGTGTGTGTCATGAAGGTCATTGGTCATTAAGGTCATTTAGGTTTTTAGGATTGTGGGGGAGGATTTTAGAGCATATTAGATATTAATATATATATTTATATCTAATATGATGAATTTCTGCGCCCGAAATCGTTAATGACACTCTTGACCGATGACACTCATGACCACTATAAAAACATTTACAAAAATTTGTTTGCTGCTGATTCGCAGACCGCAATGCAAATAATGTACCTTTGCAACAGCAAATCAATCGTAAGGCGAGCACCCTTCTGGTTACGAGAAACGAGGCCTCAATCGTAAGCGGAGCAGGATTCAAGCCGAAACGGACTGAAATGCAGAAAAATCGCCCGAAAAGCGAACGAGAGAGTCAACTAAAACTATTCATCACATCAAAAAAAAGAAAGGTAAAATTATGGTACAGAATCCGCAGTTTCTAATCAACATCCGTAAGAACATCAACGCCAACAACCCCGGTTACGGCAAGTACTACCCGAAGGCCGTAGAGAAGGACACCATCACGCTCCGAGGTCTGGCCAAGCACATGGCCGAGCACCAGTGCGTCTACTCGCGCGACATCATCGAGGGCGTGCTCATCAAGATGGCGAGCTGCATGATCGAGCTCATCGCCCAGGGCAACCCCGTGAAGATCGACGGTCTGGGCATCTTCTGGCCTACCGTGGAGAGCACCAAGGAGGGCATCACGAGGGCAGCTCTGCTGGAGGGTAAGTGGAATGCCAACACCTACGTGAAGGCCGTTCACATCCGCTTCCGTCCTGAGGGCGTCGCCGATGATGACATCACTTCGAGAACCTTCAAGGATATGTGTGCGCTGAGCACTTATGGCGTGGAGGAGAAGATCGACCTGACGCCGGAGGAGACGGATCCGAGCAAGAAGAAGTATATTAAGAAGGTGACGCCGCTGGAGGACTGGATCGCGGAGCAGAAGGCGCAGAATCCTTGATTTTTGGGGCGAGGGGCTTCGCTAGAGCATTGCGGCGGGGCCTCTCGCTAGGGTCAGGACCTGACGAGAAAGTCGCAAGCGACTTTACGTCAGTGCCAGACCCCAGCGAGAGGCATTTGCGGCAGGGCAAGAGCCATCGAGAGGCAATATCAATAAATCCTACAAATCCACATTTGCATGAATCGGTCGGATACGCTATAAGTCTTAGTGCGTTCCTCGTTCTGATAGGTCAGAAGTTGTCTCTCTAGCAAAGCACTGATAGCATATTGAACGGAACTGGGCGATTTGAGGGCATGCTTCTTCACAAAACGGACAGAGGTGACACCGCTGGCTTTACCTTCCTTGGCAATAGCGACCAGCGTTTCTTTCTGCTGATAGTTGAGCTGGTTCATGACTGAAGCAAAGGTTCGGCCCTTCTCTTCCAGAATGTCGCTCAGCGTATTATTGATGTCCGACTCATCAATAACCTTAACGGGAGCCAGATAGGCAAATGCATTGTGGAGCACGTTGTGGACATAGTAGGTGTGGCCCTCAAAAAGGTCGTAGGCAAACGATACGGCCTCAGGTTGGATCTTTCTACCGGCTTTTGAAAACTGCTCATCGGCAAAAGCCATATAAACATCCTTTGGAATACAGTCAAGATACAGCTGCTCCGCACTATTGTAGAAAGGTTTGGCCGCTGAGTAGAACATGTTTTCCAGGATATGACGATTGCTGCCGGCATAGATAAACAGACAATTGTTCATTTTCTGGATATGCGACCGCAGCAAAGCCTCTACGTTCTTCTCCGGGTATTGTGCTATTTGCTGAAACTCATCGATGGCGAAGATGCATGGTTTGTCAGCCTGTTCCAGATAACGGAATATCTCTTCCAGTGTCAACTCCGGTGTGTGGATGTCGCCCAGTTTGATATCGAATGTGGGGAGACCGCTAATTGGGTCGTAGCCGATACTGCCTGCCAAGGAGTGAAGACCTGCCAGAAACTGATCAATCACTGCCTTCCCTTTGGGCACCAGTACGGCGTATATCTCCTTGCCAAGAAACAATACCAACTCGTGCAGAGTGGTAGTAGGATATATATCCGTATAAAAAGTATAACAGTTGTCCTTGATGGATGGCTGCTCAAACACATGGCGAATCAACTGCGTCTTGCCCATTCTTCGGGGCGATGTCAACAGAATATGCGCTTTGTTTTCAAGCGTGCTTATTAGCCACTTGGTTTCTTTCCCCCTATCGCAAAAATAGGGTTCTGGGATGATACCTGTGATGTAGAAAGGATTCTCCATAATGCTCTATTTTGGTGCAAAAATAGACATAATACCCCAATTATACAAATTCTATTATAGAAATTCTATAATCGGGGTAATGTTTTTTTGTTTTTTTAAGAATCAGTGTAAGGCTTCGATCTGTTCGGGGGTCAGTTTGCCGGAGTCAATGTAGGAACGTTTGATGTTATAGATCGTCTGCTCCAGGTCATCGGTCATGGTGTAATCCCACTGCCTGGCTTCTTCAGTGGTTACGCGCTTGCCGCCGTTGTTGTGGCTGTTGTCAATACAGTAGAACGGCATGTCGGGATAATGTTCTTCGATGTACTCCACCCTACCCTCGAACTGCGGGAATACTGAGATGTAGGCCTCACAGGTCACGGCACGGTTCGAATGGATCAGCCGCTCCATGCAGTTGGTGTAGCCCGTCTCGGCATCGTTGTAGACATAAAGAAGGCTGGGCTTGAATCCCCGCTCGCCACTTTGCTCGACCATCTGGTCGAAATACATCACACTGTTGTAGGCACCTTCGGAGATGACGCCTACCTCGTCGGCCAGCTTCTTCAGTTCGGGATTGTTTTCCAGGCTTGTCGTCTTGCCGCATCCGTACATGCCCATCGTGAAGAGGATGGTCTTGTTGTTAGCCTCGGCGGCGCGGTCCATCAGCCGGATGAACACCTCGTCGTCGATCAGCCAGCCAGCCTCCCGATAGTCGAGCACATTCAGGCGTGTGTAGCCGATGCACTTCAGCAGGTCTCTCGTCATGTCGGGATCCAGCCGGTTGCCGCAGTCGGCCATATAAACGTTCACCAGCGAGTCGAGATGAGCCTTTGTCCACTCGACGGCTTCTTCGCCTGTGAGGATGAGCGGCTGCGGCTCTGCCGGCGGCGTGACAGGGTTGTCCTCGCTGCACGACGTCAGGACCGACGAGCAGCTGATTGTCAGGATGAGGGTCATCATCCAGAGTTGGATTGCTTTCATTGTTCTAGTTTCCATTTTTCTAGTTTTTTTATTGGTTATTGATATAAAGACAAGGGTTACTCATCCCAGTAGCTGACGACGCGGGTCTGCTTGACTTGCAGGATCTGGGTGCGCTGGCCTTTCTCCCAATAGGTGAGCTGCATGGTGTTCAGCGTCCAGTTGCCGGTATCGTCGCGCTCCGACAGGTCGTTCTTCATGTTGATCGAGAGGATACACTCGTTCTTGTCGTTGAACACCTTCTGGCTCTGCTGGGTGATCTCGAAACTCGTGTTGTAGTGATACTCGTTGACGGAGCGGATGCCCGAGGCGGGATTGATGAGCGTGCGCTTCGTCAGGCAGTTGTCGGAATCGTATTCGTAGGTGAGCGTGCTCTTGCCGCCGGATGCCTCGCGCATGGCTGCCTTCACCAGATAGCCTGCGGCATTGTACTCGCGGTCGATGAGATCGTCGGAAGCCAGACGGCCCGTCTCGTCGAAGTGGAGGATGTCGTTCTCCATGACGGGGTTCTCGGTGATCACCTCCTGCACCTGTCCCTTCAGCCCCAGGTTGGCTGCATCTTTATAATAAGGTGTAGAGTTCAGGTAGAAGTAACGGATGGAGTTGGAGCCGTTGTCGTGGAGGATCTGCGACTCCTGGATGTAGCCGTAGTCGTTGAGCAGATAGAGCGAGCCGTCGCCCTTGGCGCTGAAGTTGCCCCATTCGCGCTGGAGCTTGCCGAGGAGGTATTTCTTGTTGCGGTCGTAGAGCTCACGGGCGTGATACGGGCCGCAGGTGACGAAGGCCGAGGCGAGCAGTTTGGTACGCTCGTCGACATTCACCATCAGGCTCGACTTGATGCCGTAGAAGTCGCCCGTAAAATAATAGGTGTCGGGATCGGCATCCTCGGGGAAGGTCTGCACGAATCCGATTTCCTGCAGGGCGGGCACAAACACCGAGTCGGGGCCCTCCAGGGGCACACCCATCATCGAGATACACTTTGCATCAGGCAGTACCTCGGCTCCCGCTCTGCCCAAGGCCAGCAGGAGAGCAAACAGTAACAGTCCTATCTTCTTGTTCATATCAATCTGTAATTTCATGCGTCATTATGGTTGGTTGAAATAGTTGCTGGATATCATCCACTCCGAATAGTCCCACTTCCTGGAATCGTCGGAAACCGAGTTCTGGTAGTCGGTTGTCAGGAGGGTATGCCCCAGTCCGCGCCACGGAGCCTCGATCTTGAGCAGGTCGAGGATCGTCGTGTAGACATCCAACTGGTTGCATGCCCCACCCCACGCTTCGTTGCGCGAGAAGCCGCCGTTGATGATATATACCGGCAATTCGCGCTCCATGGCGGCAGGCATGGCGAGGTGCTCCGGCTTGACGTTATGGTCGGAGAGGATGAGGATGAGACTCTCGTCGAAGAGTCCGCGCCGCTTCAGATTGGCGAAATAGCGGGCTATCTGGGCGTCGGTATAGTGGCAGGCATTCAGATAGACCTTGAACTCGTCGGGCAGCTTGGGATCGCGGATGGGGAATGAGGGATCCATCTGCTCGAAGTATGGCATGTGGGTGGCCATCGTCAGCACGACCGAGAAGAAAGGCTTTTGCGTGGTGGCGTCAATCGAGTCGGCCATCTCAAACACCTGTGCATCGGTCAGATTCGTGCCGTGAGGCTTCTGATAGCTGTCGAGCGAATAAAGGTCGGTGATGCCATACTGCTTGCAGAGGTCGTCCTGGCTCCACATGCTCATGGCCGTCGGGATGACCATCCGCGTATGCATGCCTCTCGTCTTGGAGAGTAATGTCGGGAGCCCGGGTACGGCATGGCGCTTCACCTTGGCTATGGATATCTCGGAGCGCAGCGGCAGCAGTCCCGTCATATAGATCAGCTGACCGTCAGACGACTCGCCCACGGTGATGTTGGATGCCATGTGGCCGTTATAATAGACGGAGGAGTCGCGCGCCAGAGCATTCAGGAAAGGCGTCACCTCCTTACCGTCGACCGTCAGTCCGACCGTCGGCGACATGTAGGATTCCACGAGGATGATGATCACGTTCTTCACGTCGGGCGCAGCGTGTTGGCTCGTCTGGAGGGGTGCCAGCGCAGTCAGTTCTCCGGTTATCTCCCGACGCTCCTCGGCGGTCAGCTCATGTTCATTGAAATAGGTGTCCCAGATGGCGAACGAGAGGTTGCGGACAGAGCCGCGCTGGAAGTTGGTGTAGAGCGGGCGGCAGGTATAGCGCCAGGTGGTGAAGAGCTGATAGCGGATGATCTTCACATAATAGGAAGGGCTCCACGTGAAATAGAAGATCAGGCGGAACAGGCAGTTGACAAGGATCACCGCCAGCACGCCCAGGAACGTCCGCCACAGGTAGGCAGCACGAAGGCGCAGCCTGGGCGACTTGCAGAACGACCACACAGCCAGAGCCGCACTCGCGAGGAAATAGCCATCCACCCACTTCACCCC
>Ga0247610_10009152_pt1 | contig 10016 bp, 5 predicted proteins | sample 174DNAGHGhighgp2_FD_193483 | JGI IMG/M metagenome (GOLD analysis project Ga0247610, IMG submission 193483) | Sheep rumen microbial communities from Palmerston North, Manawatu-Wanganui, New Zealand - 1742 DNA GHGhigh gp2 | ecosystem: Host-associated > Mammals > Digestive system > Stomach > Rumen ... | reverse complement strand
TCAAGATCGGGCTCTTCGGTTTCGGCGGAGGGTTGGCTATCCTTTCGCTCATCCAGATGGAGGTGGAGCAATACGGATGGATGACGCAGCAGGAGTTCGTGGATATAGTGGCGGTCAGTCAGGTCACTCCCGGTCCGATCGGCATCAACTGCGCCACGTATGTCGGTTATACGGTGGGTGGCTTTTGGGGCAGTGTGTTGGCTACTTTTGCGATCATTCTGCCGAGTTTGATCATCATGCTCTCGATCTGCAAGGCTTATTTCTGGCTCAATAATCGTTTTAAGGGCAATCGGTATTTCGAACAAACGCTGCGTATGCTACGTTTTACGGTCTTGGGACTGATAGCGTCCGCGGCTTTGCTGCTCATCAAACCGACTACATTCATCGACACCACCAGTTGGATCATCTTCGCCGTAGTGGCGTTCTGCGCCGTCCTCCCCAGATCCCACCCCATCCTCCTCATCGTCCTCGCCGGCATCGCGGGATATTGCATCTACGGATAAAAAAAGCGCATTTTGTGGCGCCTTCCTTTGTACATTGTACATTGTACATTGTCCCTTTGTACATAAATTGTACTTTGATCGAGGGGGTGTTTTGGACCAATAAAAATTAAAAATGATGAATTGTTTTTTCTTTTCATTCAAAATGTCCCGAAATTATCCAAAAACTAATTTTTCTTCAAATTTATTTGCATATTTGCGAAAAAAGTTGTACCTTTGCAGCCGAAATATTAAATGATTCACCAACTGAACATTTTTTGTCTGACTTTTGAACATTTTTGGCTAATATGATACAAAGAGCTGAAATTAAGGAACTTATAGAAAGGCTAAAAGAGCCGAGAAAGTTCATTCAAGTGATCGTTGGACCTCGTCAGGTAGGCAAAACAACGATGGTATCCCAAGCTATGGAGCAGATTGACATTCCTCATCTGTTCTTTTCGGCAGATAATATCTTTGCTTCCGATGAATGGCTGGCAGAAAAATGGCAGTCTGCCAGACTGATGGTGCAGTCTCAAAGGCTGGCCCAACTGATCGTAGTCATTGATGAGGTTCAGAAAATTCCCAATTGGTCTGAACGAGTCAAAAAAGAATGGGATCTTGATACATTTAATCATCTACCTATTAAACTTGTGCTCTTAGGTTCTTCCCGTCTAATGATCATGAATGGTCTTACAGAGTCCTTAGCCGGACGATTTGAGCTCATTCGAATGACTCATTGGACATGGTCTGAAATGCAAGAGGCGTTTGGTTGGGATCTTAATACGTATATTTATTATGGCGGCTATCCCGGAGCTGCGGAGATGATAACTGATGAAGACAGATGGCGGAACTATGTAGAGAATGCCATTTTAGAGGCATCTATCAACAAAGATGTTCTACAAACCAGCAATATCTATAAACCCGCCTTGCTGCGTCAGTTATTCACGATATGCTGTGCCTATTCAGGAGAAGAATTATCGTTCCGGAAAATGTTAGGCAACCTGCAGGAGGCAGGCAACGCCACCACGTTAGTCAACTATTTGCAACTGCTCTCGGAAGCCAACTTGGTATCAGGGTTGCAGAAATACGCTCGCGATAAGGCACGTAAATATAGCAGCACGCCGAAACTGCAGGTGTTTGATAACGCCCTAATGAATGTATATAACCAAACTACTTTTGCTACCGTCCGAACCGATGCTGCCTTATGGGGACGCCAAGTAGAATCGGCAGTAGGCAGTTATCTGCTTTCGCAGGCAGAAAAACACCGCATGCAAGTTTATTACTGGCGGGAGAATAACGCCGAGGTGGATTTTATTCTTCAGCGCGGGCTGTCTATCGTCGCGATTGAGGTGAAAAGTAATAACGCCCGCACCAATGCCGGACTTCATCTCTTTAATAGCAAATACAAGCCGTTGCAAGCTTTCGTTGTAGGGAACGAGGGTATTCCTCTTGCTGATTTCCTACAAACGGACCTGCGTCTTCTTTTTCGGTAATGACTTAAGTTCACTCAATAGAGTGCATTAATATCTTTTTGTCATTGTTGTTTGATTTTAACAACAATGACCAAGTATCAATTTTTGCTCAAAAAAAAGAAGAAGGAGAACTGAGCATTCTCTTCAACGATTTCGAGTTACCCCTCAAGTATCAGCAATGGATGGACATCTATGCCTATCATCTGGAGCATCCGAAGAAAAGCCAATGGCAAGTGTCATTGGCTTTTCGCATTAGTAAAGGCACCGTTTGGAATGCCTACCGGTTTATGGAAGGGGAGATTACTTATGATTCTTTCAGTAAGAAAGCCATATAGAACGGAATGGTCAATTAATCCCAAGAGCGATATTAGTGGTTATGGTCTCTACATCCAAGTCTCCGTTAAAGAATGATTTGTAGGACTTTTTTTCATGAAAATTCAGGTAGATTACATGCTCATAGTTCATTTGAGCAAACGCCCGGACTGAACTTGTTTTACCACACTGACGTACACCCTTGATAATTACCGGTTTACGCTTTGCTTGGTCCTTCCAATTTTGAAGGACAGTTTCGATTTTTCGTCTATACATAACACCTTTTTATAGTGACTTTTTTATTACTCTAACACCTTTTTGGTACGACTTTTCTGCAAGTATCGCACCTTTTTCAAACGACTTTCGGCTGCAAAGGTACAACATTTTTTTGATATACACAAGACCTTGGTCGCGAAAAATGCATTTTTTTATTCGATTTCGCGAGCAAGGTATGTAGTTTGGTCGCGAAAAATGCATTTTTTTATTCAATTTCGCGACCGAGGTAGAGCAACCGCCCACGATTTCGTGGTCGCTCATGTCAAAAAAACAGCGATCTCTTAGAGCAAATATTTTGGACTTTTTGACAAAAAAATATTTTTTCTTGCAAAAAATTTGCATGTTTTTAAAAAAAGCAGTACTTTTGCACCCGTTTATGAAAAACAGAGTGCGTGAGATATGGTTGGAGTACCGCTCGGAAGGGCTGTTCGGGTTGGTACTGATGGTGTGCGCTGCGGTGAGTCATTGGTTGTCTTATCATTTACCGGTGGAGCTCTTTGACGGTGTCATCACGGCAATTCAGAATACCTGTACGGCGACTGTGTGTTTCTTCGGTGCCGTGCTGATGTTCGTTCATTCGGAGGGTATCCGTATCCGTAAAGCATGGGGCTGGGTACTGCTCATATGGGGTCTTTTCGATACCTTCTTCCTGATACAGACGTATTTCATGCATATGCCGGTGTTGAATATCGGGGACGATGTGATGTCTGCTTTCCAATTATTGGTGGCTAACCTGTTAGCATGGCTGCTGTTGGTCTATCCGCAGGAGGCGATTCGTCCGAACTGGCTTACTTTCCCCAAAGCGGTATGGCAACTGCTGCCGATGTGCGCGCTGGTAGGCTTGGATTACTTGTTGCCGGTGGATCTGAGTTATGTCATCATGTGCTATCCGGTGCTGTTAGGGGGGATACTGGCGCGCCACGTGCGTGCGTATAGATTATGGTGTGAGCGGAACTTTTCCACCATGGATAATATCGATGTGCAGTGGATCGTACGGTATCTGGTGATGTTGTTGGTGCTGGGTCTGTCGCTCTTCTATATGTGTCTGACGGATAACCCTGCCCGCGCGTTCACGCAACAATGGTTATTGCTGCTCCTGTTCGGTTACAGCACCGTGCAGATCCTCTTCCGTCCCGATCCGTGGAAGCAGTTGCGCAGTACGGTGGTGGAAGAAGAGAAGGAGGAAGAAAAGGAGAAAGAGCCGGATCCGGCTAATGCCGCCTATCGTGCTGCGTTGGAAGCCTGGCTCGAAAAGGACAAGCCTTTCCTTAATCCGGACTTCCAGTTAATGGACTTGCGTCAGGTTCTGCCGCTCAACCGCAGCTATCTGAGCCAACTCATCAACAGCGAGTACGGTTGTACGTTCTACCAATGGGTCAATGACCTGCGTATCGAAGAAGCGAAACGCCTAATGCGTGAGCAGCCGGAGATCAAGATTCAAGAAGTGTCCGATCGCTGCGGCTTCTCTTCTCGTGTGACCTTCCACCGCACGTTCCTTCGCGAAACCGGTCAGACACCCAGCGAATGGATCGCAGCCCAGAACACTTTCGTTTTCAGCTAAATACGGCCTTCATACACCTGTTGCCGTTCGCGTCAGTATCCTCAGCAGGGTATTTTCTTTGACGGACAAGTTTACGATGCATATCAGTTGGTGGCCGACTTTATCCGCAAAGCCAAGAAGCGGTTAGTGCTGATAGATAACTATATTGACGACACGGTATTGACGATGATGGACAAGCGAGGAAGTGGATTTGCTGGCAAAAATTAAGTAGTATGTTTCATCACTCCTTCCATCTAATTTAAGAACCATTTATAAAACAGGTGTAACACTTCGTAAAAAAATGACCCTTCAGGTGTAACACTTCGTAAAAATTGACCCGTACATATTGTGTATGTGCGGGAAATTTTGTAATTTTGCGGGAAATTTTGAATATTTATGACATTAGCTGTTCGATTTCGGTTTTATGGTGCCAAGATACCGACGTTTGATATTGTGGAGTTGAGTGATGCTCAATGGCGCGAGTTCTTTTGGTTGGAGCGCAGTATGATGCGCATGGAGTGGATGATCAAGTTCTTGCACCGCGAATACCAGCAGAACGAGATTAAGGAACTATGGTGGATACCGCTGGATGACCAAAATGTTTTGCAGATCGCGCCTGATGCCGTAATCCGCAGGAAAGAAGACAAACTAATTAACCATATTGTTTAACTAAAAATCTAAAATGTATGAGAAAAAAGATTTTTACATTTCTTCTCGCCCTCGTGACAAGCGTGGGGTTGAGTTGGGCAACTGACCCTATCGTCATTTCCACTAACACTCAGCAACCCAGTTACACGCAAGGCGATATTACAATCACCTGCTCGAAGCCAGGAACTGATAGTGATGGCTTTTACCTACAAGAATCTGGTAATGAAACGGCAACTATCACCAATTCGGGTTCTTCCACTATTTCTCAGATTGAGTTGAGTATTGGATGGTTTCCTCAGAATCGCTCGTACGTACGCGCTAATGGTGCAGAACCGACTTCTTCCGACCAATACTCAATCACCTTTTCGAATGTCAATTCCAATAATGTGACGTTAACGATCACTAATGAGAAGATTCAGATCAGAAATGTCACAATTACTTTAGCAGACGAAGGTGGTTCGGCTCAGGCAGGGCTACAGGTGACGGAATTTACCGTTCCCGCTTCGTGGCAGAATGACTATACTTCGGTAACCGCTTCGGATCTACCCGGTTTTGTTGCCGCTTCTTATGCGGAAGCCGGGGCATGGACCGCTCCAACAGAGGGTACAGTAAAATTGATTTACACTTTTGATGATGGAGTGAAAGCTACTTACTTCAATAACGGAGTCTGGGGGCAAGAATACGTAGCTGGTTTTGGACGTTGGTTACTTTACTCATGGGCATCATACGGTGAAAGGATTTTCTATACCAGCGATGGTTCGACTCCAGATCCGGAACCGACTCCGGCAGAGCCAACAATCGTCATTACTACCAACACTCAGCAATCCAGTTACACGCAAGGCAATATTACAATCACCTGCTCGAAGCCAGGAGATATTGATGGCTTTTACTTGGAAAAATCTGGCAATGAAACGGCAACTATCACCGTTTCGGGTTCTTCCACTATTTCTCAGATTGAATTGGGTATCGGATGGTATCCTGACTATCGTTCGTACGTACGCGCTAATGGTGCAGAACCGACTTCTTCCGACGAATACTCAATCACCTTTTCGAATGTCAATTCCAATAATGTGACGTTAACGATCACTAATGAGAAGATTCAGATCAGAGATGTCACAATTACTTTAGCAGACGAAGGCGGTTCGACTCCTGCGGTAGATCCGACTCCGACTCCTTCGGCAACAGGCGGTATCTTTGCAAACTGCTATGACTGCTGGCGTTCCCCGGAATATCCTAAAATTTCTGGACAATGCAATTTGTTTAATTTCGGTAACCCCGGGGTTGGTAATAAAAATCCTTCCGGTCCGTGGAAATTGGAGTTCGTTGAGTATTATAACTCTTCAAGCACTGAATATGACGATATAGTTAGTAGTTATGCTGCTAGCCAATATGGAAAATCTCCTGAGCAAATGGAGGTTTATCGTCTCTATCAGTGGCAAAACGGTGCATACCAGCCGGTAGCATACGGTGTGCTCTATGCGTACGCTAATGAGAGCAATCCGGTGGAGCATGCTGCCTTCTTTGAAGCAAATGGTTATTGGGGATGTTACTTAACTGGTAATACGCATTCTAATGGTGATGACTTTAATATCACTTTCAATGAAGATGCTTCTACCGGTTTTGCAGATTTGCACGGTGCTCCGACTCCGACTCCTTCGGGTGACGGTGACAAACTGTCAGGCGCATTCTCGGTAAGCGGTACAAAAGTTGTTTATTTCTCGAAGGCTAACTTGCAGGCTACTACTGCTGATAATGGTGCAACATGGACTTGGGGCTTTGCAGAAAACCAATGGGATTATGTTGGTGATAACGCTGCTAACACCTCTTTTGACTATTGGGGTGGAACGGGTAATGGTAGTTATGATTTGTTTGGTTGGATAGGCGAATCATCGGCTTTAACCGATTATAGACAATACGGTATAGGAAGTAATTATGACTTTACTGATTGCGGTAATTCTGCTGGTGAGGATCTTAAAGCTGATTGGGGTAGCCTTATGGGTTCTGATTGGCGTACATTGACCTACGATGAGTGGCAATACTTGATCAAGAGCCGCAACAATGCAGCAAATCTTCTCGCGTATGCTACCGTTAATGGCAAGACGGGTCTTATCCTTTTGCCGGATAGTTGGACTTCATCGAGTGTGGCGCTGACCATAACTACAGCTAATTACACCACCAATATTATTAGCGCTTCCGATTGGAGCACTTTGGAAGAGCAAGGTTGTGTATTCCTGCCTGCTGCCGGTTGGCGCTCAGACGATTCGGTTAGTGGTGTAGGTGAAGGAGGCGATTATTGGTCTTCTTCGTCTCCTTCAGGAAAGCAATATGACGAAGGTAGCGCATACTGTTTCTTCTTTGATACAGACTTTTCTAAACAGGCGGATGGTATGCATTTCAACAAACGTGGTCGTGGTTATGGTCTCTCCGTTCGTCTTGTTTCGGAAACAGCTCCGAGCGGTGGTTCGACTCCGGCAGTAGATCCGGAGGTTCAGAATGTGATTGATTTGATTAATGCTATCCCGAATCCGGTAGCTTATAACGACGAGTGCAAGGAAGCTATTGATGCAGCACGCGCCGCATACGACGCACTTAATGCTGATCAAAAAGCTCTCGTAAGCAACTACAGCACTTTGACCGATGCAGAAGACGCATATGCAGCATTGATTCCTGTTGTGACGAACTATTCCATCTCGCTTGACGGTATAACGGAGAACGCCGACAAAGTGACGTTGAATAATGCTTCTGCAGCAGAAGGTGAGACCATCACCATGACCCCGGCAGCTGGCTATCAGATTACAGCGTTCACGGCATCCTATGCAAGCGCTTACAGCGTTCGTGTGACTGCCGATCCGAATGTGAATGTGTACGACGCTACACCTTATGTCGGCGCATTGCCGAAAGAGTTTACGGAGAATGTCACTCCGGGTCAGAATGGAGCTACGTTCCATAGTATTGAAGGTGATGATCCTTTCACCCCTGTACCTGCAAGCGTATTAGAATATGTCGGCATGAATGCTGCGAAAGATCAGATGACGATACGTGTCAATGATGCCTTTAGCGGTATAATTCGTGTGAACTATACCTATAATGTGGAAACCTGTGAATGGGATGAATACTCGCAGCAAGAGATTTGCATGGGCGGAACAGCACAGGCTTCTGTCCGTGTTGTCTGCGAAGCTGCCGGTGGCGTTGCTCCTGCTTCGAAGGATGCTGTAACCGGTGCTTATTCGTTCACGATGCCGGCAGGTAATGTGACGATTACGGCGACCGTTGAGGCTATCCCCGGACCGAGCTATATTGATGCAGACTTTGCAATTGACTTCATGAACGATCCATATCAGGTAGTAGGCGTTGATGCATTGCCCGCAGGTGTAGCGGTTGAAGGAACGCCGTACAGCAATATTGAGCACGGCTATACCGATGCAGTAATCACGATTCCGGTAACGGCCGGTAACTACAAAGTGATGATGGGTACTTGCAAGTATAGCGGTGTGGACGGTGCGGTTAAGACCGAGGATGGTTCTTATACCTATGCTACTTTGGCTACGAACACAGGTTATTGCTATCACCAGAATACCGCAACGAACGTTGTAGGTGCTATCTTCAATGTACCGAGCGACCAGATCATTAAAGTCTATGGTGCTCAGTACACTCCGTTCTTCTCTATTAAGAAGATGGCTGCTATTCCGGCATTTGAGGACTTTGAGATTAACTTCCGTACTAATCCGTATGAAGTCATCAGCGGTGATAAACCGGAAGGTACGGTTATTGCCGGTTCGCACAATGATGCAGACCACGGCTATCATAATGTAGAAGCGACTGTTCCGATGCAAGCCGGTAACTACCGCCTGACATTGGGTGCTTGCGGTTACGGCAACGGCGCAGGTAGCGTCATTAGCGAGACGAATGTGGAGTTGGCTTCGTTCAACCAGAAGCTGGAGGACAACAACAAGTGCTACCATCAGGATCCGGCAAATAACATCGTATCGATGATCTTCACGGTAGATATCGACCAGACCATCACGATTGATTGCGGTGAGTACACGCCGTACATGAAGTTGGAGAAGTTGCAGGATAATACCTATTATATCAACTTCGAGAACGCAGACGGCGCTATCGGTACTGTACCGGGTGAGATCGCTGTTGCAGCTGGTGACAGCTGGACCGTTCCGGCTAACCTCACGCTCTACAAAGAGGGCTACACCTTCGTAGGTTGGAGCGACGGCGTGAATACTTACGCTCCGGGCGATGAGTTCTTCCCGAGTGCACACGGTACGCTCCAGGCTGTTTATACGGCGAACAGCGTTTCGATCGCTGACGCTTCGACAATCAATGTGAAGTGGTACTTCGGCGAGAGCAACGGTGCTCCGAGCGTAACATGGAATGGCGCAGCCGGTTACCTGCTCGCTAAGGGCGAAGTGGACGGTGAACTGATTGACCTCAAGCTCGATATCAATGCTACTGCTTCCAATGCTAAGTTCGACAACAACGGTCGTGGTGACAAGTGGGCACAAGTGAATGCGAACACCGTATTCACCTTCCCGAGCAAAGAGGGTGCCGTAGTAAATGTAGAAACCTATTCGGGCAACGCTACCTATGACCTGGCTGCCGGTACGCTGACCTGCAACACGAACGACTACTACAGCTACATCGAGGTGGTTTATCCGGCACCGGCTACGGCGGTTGTTATCGGTGATCCGAACGATGCAGACCAAGTAACTGCTTTCTTGAACACGTATGATGGACAGAACGTACCAGACCTGACCATCGACCGTCCGGTAAAGAACAATATGTACAACACGCTCTGCTTGCCGTTCCACATGGATGCTGACCAGATCGCTGCCAGCTCGCTCAACGGCGTGGAGATCTATGAGTTTGTAGACGTTGACGTCACCAATGACGAACTCTACCTCTACACGAGCGAACAGAAACATGAGATCGTAGCTGGTCGCCCGTACCTTGTGAAATTCAGTGCGGCTTCGCAACTCGATGACCTCGACTTTGTCAATGTAACGATCAACAACACTAACTTGGACGACCAAGCAGTTACCATCAAGGGCGTGACCTTCAAGGGTACGTTCCAGCCGGTAGTACTGGGTGCTCAGACCGAACTGGACTTCAACGGCGGTCACCTCTTCCTCGCAGCCAACAACACGCTCTACTGGCCGAACACCAACAACCCGCTCAAGCCCTTCCGCGCTTACTTCACCGTTAACGTGGATGCCGGTCAGTCTGCCGGAATGCCTGTTCGTCGCGGTATGCCTGCGCATATCGGCGGACCTGCACAGA
>Ga0247610_10009151_pt1 | contig 10016 bp, 10 predicted proteins | sample 174DNAGHGhighgp2_FD_193483 | JGI IMG/M metagenome (GOLD analysis project Ga0247610, IMG submission 193483) | Sheep rumen microbial communities from Palmerston North, Manawatu-Wanganui, New Zealand - 1742 DNA GHGhigh gp2 | ecosystem: Host-associated > Mammals > Digestive system > Stomach > Rumen... | reverse complement strand
TCTCGTTCTTCGCAGAAGCGCCCATCCAAAAGCTGGCATCGGCCGGTCCGGCCGAGTCTATAGACGCAAAACCCGTTATTTCGAATTCCGGCGAGACGCGCGTTTCCGCATCGGCCCGTAGCCATTCCAGGACAACCGATAGCTTGACCGGACGCATCAATCCTCCAGCCTCAGCATCTGCACCTGCGCGGCAAACTCGATTGAAATCTTTTCGCCCAGCCTGCCACTCATGTCTTCGCCGTCAAGCTGCAAGAACTCGTCCGGACGCACCGTCATTTCAAGAGAATGGACCTTGATTGACTTGAGAAAATGGCGTTTGAAAATGTAGCCGAGCAGTGGGATGTTCCCTATCGCAATCGCAAGCAAGAAGGCGGGCATATTAGGCACGTCGACCACCTCCAGGAATCCATCCGCCATATTGGCCCTGAAAAAGGGATTCGCGCCACTCGCAAAGCTCGGGATATTCCCGACAATCAAGGTGCGGTGGCCCTTCAAGTCAAGGCTATGCGACTTGCCGTACTTATCGACATAGCGGAGAGAGCCCTGCGTAAGGCGATAGTTCCTGTCGGCAAAGAAACGGCGGACGTAATGCAGCTTGTTTGCCACCACGGAAGACGAAGAAATCGCTCCGCTAGCACGGTCCTGGTTGAAATCATGCGCGATGCGGGCGTCGATACCACCCGAAAAGTAGTTGGCGAGCGCATATTTCCCGTTGACTTTCCAGATATCGAACGGAGTCGCAGGAGCACGCAGCAACCGACGCACCAGGAACAAAAGCCCCTGGTCCACAAAAGGCTTGTAGAGCTTTAGCACGCGTGCAAGGTCGTTGCCCGTCCCCAGCGGAATAAGCCCAATCTTCACCCTGGTCGCGAAATCAGAGGCAAGCATCGTCGACAAGACCGCGGACACCGTTCCGTCGCCACCGACCGCGATCAGCGTTTCCGTATGGGAAAGCGCATCAAGAATCTGCGCTTCCATGCCTTCGTAGTGGGTGAACTCGGCCTTCCATTCTTCTGCAGCAAAGCCCATGGATGCCATAATTTCGGGCAAGAAGTTAAAGATAACCTTGCCCTGCCCGCCTCCACTGATGGGATTGATGAGAAATACGAACTTGAAACCCATCAGCCGTTCCCGCGCAAGAGCTTGTCCTTTATTTCGACATAGCGGAACATCCCGCCGCGGACATTCTCGATTTCTTCAACAGTCAGTTCGCGGACCACATGGGCGGGAGAACCAAGGACCAGGGAATTCTCAGGAAATTCCTTGCCCTGGGTAACGACGGCGCCGGCCCCTACAATGCAATTTTTCTTGATGTGCGCGCCATCCATCACGATAGCCCCCATGCCAATAAGCACATTGTCGTCAATCGTGCAGGCATGCAGCACCGCGTTGTGCCCCACGGTCACCTCGTTTCCAATAACTGTCGGGACATCCGTCGAAACATGGACCGTCACGTTATCCTGGATATTCGTCCGCATACCTACGCGAATCGGAGCTAGGTCGCCACGGAGCACAGCCCCGTAAAACACGGAAGAATCATCCCCCAATTCCACGTCGCCAACGAGAAAAGCCCCATCGGCCACAAACACGCGTTCCCCCAGTCGGGGAGACATTCCGTCAATCTCGACAAACCTAGACATAACCCCAATCTACATTATTATTCCGCAATGGAGACCACGCCGGGACTTATTCGGCCACGGGAATCGCAGAAATCTTGTTCCATTCCGCCGCATCAGCGGGGCGAAGGAGCTTGGCGCCGGCATATTTGCGAAGCATTGTGACGGCCTTGACCGTATCGCCCTCATCGAGGGCACCCTTCGCATCTTCGAGGATATCCTTCTGGGCGCTACGCATATCGGCAATGGCACCCTGGCGGTTCTGGCGCAGCACTTCCATGGAATCGCTCACGAACCCGAGTTCCCAGGTGCTGTCGTAGCATGCTTCCACTTCCGCATACTTCTGCGGATCTTCCTGGGCGGCCTGATAAAGCGCATCACAGCGGGCAAACGTTTCCGCGCTGGAACGCTTTGCATACTGGTAATACTGGTAGCCGCCGACAATCAGGGCGATGACCACCAAAAGGAACACGCCGTCTTGCCAGCCCATGATGGGGCCGGTTGGCATCTTGGGGCGACCGTTTACAGTCTCCCCCGCTTCCAGCTTTTCTTCTGCTTCGTCAAAGGGGCTCTTGCCATTCAAGAAACTAACCATATTCTAACCTACCTTTTACTTTTTAGACATGGCGTCAAAGACGCGCGCGTACAGATAAATTTGTTTTAGCAGACTCGCAAAGCCGTTGGTGCGGGTCGGCGAAAGTCCGACGTTCAAGCCAATCTGCTGAAAAAACACGGGGTCGAGCGAAAGGATTTCGCTTGGCGGCAAATCGTTGTAGACCCTGAGGGCTAGCGCTCCGAGGCCCCGGCTGATCAGCGGGTTCGTCGTGCCGCCCTCGACATCCATCTCGAAATGGAGAACGGCGCCATCGAACTTGGGCACAAGGTACATCGTGGAGGCGCACCCCTGGATGATGAATTTTTCCGCCTTGAGCGAAGCGTCCATCCCCTTGTGGGCGCGAGCGAGATCGAGCAGGAATTTCCACTTGTCGTCCGGATCGGCAAACGAAGCGAACTTGGCCCTGACATCCTCGACTCTTTCTGCAATATTTCCCGACATCATCGATTCCTACCGAATAAACGAGCGCATTTTCCAGATAACAGTGGGGCACGCCCAAAGCACCGCGAAGAAGATGCGGAGGAGAGTCTGCTTTTCGCGCGGCAGCTTCGAGAGTTTCTTGGCGGCACGGTCGAACTGCGCATCCGAAATACTGTTGAATCCGGGTTTTGCCCGAGCAATCTGCAGGTGCTGCCGACCGAGGGCCGCCATCCAGCGTTCCTGAACTTCGGCTTCGATCTTTTTGCGGTTTTCGCCGGCGTCATCGAGCCAATTTTTTACGGACTCGGCAACAATCTTTCCACAGAGCAAGGCTTCCACGATACCCGAGCGGCTAATGGGGTTCATGCAACTTGCGGCATCGCCCGCCTTGAAAAGTCCGCACCTGGCCATGGGTTTCGTCGACTGCCCACACGAAATCGTGCCTCCATAGACGGCCTTCACCTTCGCATTCGGATAATCCTTAGCGATAAAGTCCAGAAGCTTTTTGCGCAGGGGTTCCTTGTGGCGCACGTTCTTGCCGAGAACAAAGCCGATATTCACTTCCACGCCGTCGCGCGGGAAAATCCAGCCGTAGCCATCAGGAAACTCGCTTCCGAAAAAGAGTTCAATATGCTCGCGGCTGTGTTCGATGCCTTCCGCCACCGCGAAAATCGCGGGTTCGAGGTCGGTATCGCCCGACTCGATGCCCTCGAGGCATTCGATTCCACGGGTAAGCCTGCAGCTCGGACCGGACGCATCGACAACCGCAGCCGCAGAGACCGTTTCAAGCGCGCCGCCCGCGACCGAGACCGTCACATTCCAACCATCCGCCGTCTTTTCCAATTTCTTGATCAGAGCGTCGTAACGGCATTCCACGCCCGCAGCGCAACAGCCATCCGAGATGGAGTGATGGAACCGGGCTCGGTCCAGGATGAGACCGCAATCCTTGCTGTAGAATTCCGCGCGATAACGCTTGGGCGATGTGAAATAGATTCCAGAAAGCGAACCGCGGACAAAGGAAGGGTCCACGGGCCAAAGGGCGTTAAGCCTGTCCGTAGAAACCGCTTCTGCACAGAAAATGGGTTCCTTCCAAGGCTCCTTCTTATCCAAAAGGAGAATCCGTCTGGCACCGCCGGTCAATCTTCCCAGGGTGCAAGCCGCCATGAGACCGGCAGGACCGGCCCCGCAAACCACCACATCGTACCGATTTGATGCAAAATTTGCCATTTCGGGGTATAAATTAGCTTTTATTTATAAAGTTTTTTTCTTTTCTATTGCTATTTGTCATTTTTTTTAATTATTTTAGGGCTATCCGTTATTTGGTTTTTATCCTTAAAGGGAATTGTATATGAATATGAAGATGATAACGAAGTTCGGGCTCTGCCTCGTTGGCGCACTGGCGATCAGCGGTTTTGCCCAGGATTATTCCGGTCAGGATCTAAACACGTCTTTCCGCGACAAGCGTATCGACGGGTTTGATTTTTCGAACGCCAAAGCAAAAAAGAACGTGACCGACTTCCAGCGCAGCGCCGGTGAAAAGATAAACTTCCAGGGCGCTCAGCTCCCGGAAGTCTCCTTCCGTAACGCAGTGATTAGCGAAGCGAACTTCAAGAACGCGAACCTTAAGAAGGTGACCATCAGCGGCGCCGATATCCGCAATTCCAACTTCAAGGGCGCAGACATGGAAGAGGCCGACCTCTACCGTGCAACGCTCCTCGGTAGCCAGTTCCCGAACGTGAACTTCAAGAATGCCCGCCTCGACGCCATGAAGGTGGCCGACGAAACGGACTTCAGCAAGGTGGACTTCACGCAGGCCTCCGTCATGGACGTGGACCTTACCCGTGCCGACCTCAGCAAGGCAAACCTCACGAACGCCAACTTCTCCCGCTCCCTGATGGGCGAAGTGAACCTCAAGAAGGCGACCATCGTGAAGACCGACTTTACGGCCTGCAACCTCATCGCCGCGAACTTCAAGGGCGTTGACCTCATCAACGTGAACTTCGCCAAGGCGGGTCTTTCCCAGGCTAACTTCAGCGGTGCCGAGTTCCAGAACGTGAACCTCCAGGAAGCGGACCTCTCGCTGACCGAATTCAACGACGTCGACCTCTCCAAGACACAGCTCCAGAAGGCCAAGTTCGCCCAGTCCACCGTGAAGAACATGAAGTTCACCGGACAGGACCTGACCGGCGTGGTCTTCGACAAGGGCTCTGTTTCCAAGAGCAACTTTGACAAGGCGAAGCTCAGCAAGTCCTCCTTCTTCGATACCGAAGTGAACAAGTGCGAATTCCGCGGAACCGAACTTACGAAAGCCGTGTTCGATGGCGCCTACATCAAGAAGAACATCTTCGACGGCGCAGACATGGACAAGGCCAACCTCTCGAACTCCACGATCGAGCAGACCGACTTCATCGGCACCCAGCTCAACGGTGCTAGCTTCGCCGGTGCCAAGCTCGTGAAGGTGCGTTTCACCAACGCCAAGATGAGGAACGTCAAGATCGACGCCGACACCAAGATGGAGAACGTCGACTTCTCCGGTGCCGACCTGAGCGACGCCAAGATCGAGAAGTTCACCGCCAAGAAGGTCATCTACGACAGCCGCACCAAGTTCCCCGCCGGCTTCGACCCGCGCCAGTACGGCTTTACCAAGCCGGGTGAAAAGGCCGCCGAAGTGGTCGTGCAGGGTTCCGGCAAGAAGTCTTCTGTTTCTGACGACGCCATGCCAAAAAAGAAAAAGAAGAAAAAGAGAAAACACAGCGACGATGACGACGAGTAGTCAAAACCTCTAACGGATTTAAGAAGCCCCGCACCAATGCGGGGCTTCCTTTTTGGGGTCAGGGAGGTTACTTCTTGTCCATGAGCCAGGAAATAGCTTCTGAAAGGCTCCGGATGCGCACCACCTTCATATTGCCGAGGTTCTCGGGCAGGCGGCCATTGGCAGGGACGACAGCCTCCACCATCCCCAACCGGATGGCCTCCTTGATCCGCTGGTCCAGAAGGCTCACGCTGCGGACCTCGCCTGAAAGTCCGAGCTCGCCGACCGCGATGGTCTGGCGGCCGAGCGGGATACCCAGGTGGTTGCTCGCGATGGCAAGAGCGAGCGCGAGATCGGACGAGGCGTCAGTCACCTTCATGCCGCCCGCAATCGTCGCGAACACGTCGGATGCGCCTATCGACACTCCGCCAAACTTCTCGAGCAGGGCGAGGATAATCGTGAGACGCTTCGGGTCGATACCCGCGGCCACGCGCTGAGGCACGGCAAAACCCGTCTGGTTCACGAGCGCCTGCGTCTCGAACAGGAGAGCGCGCGTCCCTTCCATCGTGCAGCAGACGACGCTTCCCGGCGTAGGCGGGATATTCTCCTGCAAAAAGACCTTGCTCGGGTTCGCCACCGACTCCAGCCCGTGGCTCGTCATCTCGAAAACGCCCACCTCGTCGGTCGCGCCGAAACGGTTCTTGATGGTCCGCAGCAGGCGGTACTGGTGGTTGCGGTCGCCCTCGAAGTAGACGACCGTATCGACCATGTGCTCGAGGATGCGCGGCCCCGCTATTTGCCCGTCCTTCGTCACATGCCCGATGAGGATGGTGATGCAGCCCGTATTCTTCGCGAACACCATGAGGTCGAGAGTGCATTCGCGAAGCTGGGCCGCCGACCCCGGAGTGCCCGAGAGGTCGCCCTTGTAAACCGTCTGTATGGAGTCGATGACCATGACCTGCGGTTTGACCTCTTTCGCGTGTTCCACGATCTTCTCGAGGCTCGTCTCGCACAGGAGCAGCATGTCGGAACCAGAAATGTTCAGGCGTTCGCTCCTGAGTTTCACCTGGCAAGCGCTCTCTTCCCCGCTCACATACAGCGTCTTCACGCCGGCGGCTGTCATCGTGGCGAGAGTCGTGAGCACCAGGGTGGACTTGCCTATCCCGGGATCGCCACCGATGAGCACCAGGGAACCTGGCGCAAGCCCGCCTCCGAGCACGCGGTCGAATTCCGTATTGGCGGTGCTCAGCCGCCGCGTGTCTTCCGTAGCCACATCCTTGAGTGCCACGACCTGATGGACCGGACCTCCAAGCCCGCGCCCGCCACGCGCAGCCCCCGTATTGACAGGCTCTACCGCATGTTCCTTGAGGGTATTCCACGCCCCGCAGAACGGGCACTTCCCGACCCACTTGGGCGTCGTGTTACCGCAGTCCGTGCAGAGGTATTCAATTTCTTTCTTCGACTTGTTTACTGCTACCATGTGCACTAATATAATAAATGCGAACGACAGAAAGTGTCATTCGCATAAATAATGCACAAAAAAGCAGTCTTTTTTTTAGGGACACCGAGTCCAACTTATCAGTAATCCTTGAGGCAACGGACAGAGAAAGCCTGATGCTTGCCCGTAGAGTATAAAACAATGCTTTCTCTCTCGCTCTTGTATTCCAAAGACAAGAAAAACGCGTTATAACTGGCCTTATTTTCTTTTTTGCCTATACCATAGGCTTCAGTCGAACTCCAGAACAACGCGCGGGTGTGCAAGAAATTATAGGTTCCATTAACAGCGAGACCTGCCGGCAAAGCCGTAAAAGAAAAATCATCCGTCCCGTTCGAATATTCCCAGTCATACGTAGACCTCAAAGCAACACCCACATTCACCTTGGATTTCAGTTCATTCCATTCATACTCACTGGGCAGATGCCACCCCTCCGGACAAATTCCCTGTATAGGGTAAACCGAGAAGCAGAGCGTGCCAACACCATTGCCGATAGATTCCGAAGTGTACACCCCTGCACTATCCATTGCTGCACTCCATATGTATAGCCTTCCGTATTTTTCACAATTTTCGGCGGAGTTATCATAGCAAAAACTGCTGGAATCCAGCGAATCTGTCGGTTGCAAATAACGAAGGTTGAGGTTTTCCGCCATCCATTCGCGATTGCCTATTTTCACCGTCTTGTAGACCTGGTCATCACGTTCATCCGTCATGCGCCCAAACGAAAGTTCAACATTGGATGCATTCTCTTTGGAAGACGAAGAAGATTTCGCCTTTTGCGAATTTGATGATTCCCAATCTTCGCCGTATGCAATGAAATTGCTCTCGTCATCGCCACACGCGGTAACGCATGCCATTCCCCAAGCAAAAGCTGTCAAACCTAGAATCTTACAAAACATAGAGCCTTTCATGTTACCCCCTAAGCCCCTAATAATCCTTTACGCAGCGTACACTGATATAAAGTTCATCATGGTACATCTCACTAGCAGCCCTATTGGTGCGCCCATTAATAAGTGCATAGAACACGTATTCAGATTGCCAATTAGAGGTAGTCGTATACCAGAAGAAATCAGATTCCCCTATATGTTCGAAACCTTCGTTAGATTGTGCGAACCCAGCGCAATAGGCACCAGAACCAATGGACGAAAAGCCGTAGGTATCATGTCCCGGCGAGATATAGGCATCGGTGCCCCTCCACCCCTTTGCCGACCTTAATTCAATCGCTAGGTCGTCCAATGACGCAAGTTCCTCTCCAGTCGGTATATGCCATCCGTCCGGGCAGATTCCCTGGTGTACCGCACCCCTTTCATAGAAGCAGGAATCCCCCCAGGCGCACCGGACTGAATTCATTGCCGCCCTGCGGTTGTAGAGGCGTCCATACACATCGCAATTAGCCTCCTCGTCGTTGAAACAGAGCGTTCCCTCCTCTAAGAGTGGGTATTCGACAGAATCGGCGAAGTTAAGGTTTTCTGCCATCCATGTCAGCCCGTCGATTTCAACAGTCCTATAGGTCTGGCCATCGCGCTTGTCTGTCATGGTGCCGTAGTCGATATCCGAATTGAACTGAATTCCCTTTTCTGTCAAGGGTGGCGATAAAGGATAAAGAGTCCGCGTAGTCGAAAGGTGAAACTCCGAAGAACTACTCTCCAAATTTCCGTCAACAGAACTCGATGACGAACTCTGCTTAATCGAACTGCTTGATTTGGCCGAAGAGCTCGAAGATTCCCCGCTCAGTCCGGCATCGTCGTTTTTCCTGACCGGGCTAAAATCGTCATCGGAGCCACAACCCACCATGAACAACAAGACAAGAGCCATAAGATATAGCATTTTCATCACCGTTCCTTCCTATTTTCCTTGCAAAAAATACTACTTCGCCGCGGGTTTGGACACCACGGGGCGGATGCGCTTGCCGCAGAGGGTCACCACGATGTGGGCCTGCGCGAACATGTAGTAGGCAGTATCGCGGCTGTTGTTGAGGGTGGACTTCGGGTCGTAATCGTCCTTGGTCACAAAGACTTCGGCAACGCCCGAAAGGCTCACGTCAAGCGCGCAGCGTTCGCACGGGAACCCAATCACGTAAAGCTTGGAGCCGGGGGGAACCTTCCCGCGGGCATAGTGCAGCGCGTTGATTTCGGCATGCACCATGAAGGGGTACTTGTTCGCCTCGAACTCGTGATGGCTCAACAGTTCGCCCGTATCGGCATCGAGCAGGTCGTAGGCCAGCAGCTGCTTTTCGCGGGTGTACGGCACAGTCTCGTCATCAAAACCTGCGGGGGCGCCGTTATAGCCGGTACTGATGACGCGGCCTTCGGCACTCACGAGCACCGCCCCCATCTGGGTATTCTGGTCTTTACTGAGGCGCGCCTGGGCGCACATCATCTGGGTATATACTTCATCACGAAGCTTGCTGCGGGATTGAGAATTGTTCATGCCTAGAAATATAAATAGACAGGGAAAACAGGTCAACCGAACACGAAAAAAAGCCCGTCGACATAGCGACAGGCTCTCTCCAAAGCGGAATTCCTTATTAAGCCTCTACGGACTTGCCCTTCTCGACGGCGTCGGCGAGGGTCATTCCGGTGAATTCCTGGGCGCTGAACCAGCGGCCGCTCTTCTTGTCATCCAAGAGCACGGAGACCATGGAACCCGGAATAACGGTTTCGGGGGCGTTGGGGGCGTTCGGGCCGCCAAGGTCCGTACGGAGCCAGCCCGGGTCCATCACGTTCATCATCACGTCGGTGCCGTTCAGCTTGCAGGCGAAATCCTTCACGAACTTGGTGAGGGCGGCCTTCGCGCAGGCGTAGCCCATGAGTTCCGGCTCGTTCGCGATGCCGCTCGTGGTGAGCTGCATGCGGCCAAAACCGCGCTGGATCATGCCCGGCAAGAAATGGTAGGCAATCTTGATCGGGGCGAAGAAGTTCACGGCCATCGCGTGGTGGAAATCGTCCATCGTGTTGGTGAGGTAGTCGGTGAAGTAGTGGCTCATGAGGCCCGCGTTGTTGAACACGAGGTCCACCTGCACGCCCCAGCTGTCGATTTCGGCAAGGGCGGCATCGATTTCTGCTTCGCTCTCGAGGTTGCAGCCCACGGCACGCACCTCGACGCCGTACTTCTTGA
>Ga0247610_10009150_pt1 | contig 10018 bp, 11 predicted proteins | sample 174DNAGHGhighgp2_FD_193483 | JGI IMG/M metagenome (GOLD analysis project Ga0247610, IMG submission 193483) | Sheep rumen microbial communities from Palmerston North, Manawatu-Wanganui, New Zealand - 1742 DNA GHGhigh gp2 | ecosystem: Host-associated > Mammals > Digestive system > Stomach > Rumen... | reverse complement strand
TGTCCGTCGGGAAATTTCGGTTATCCCGGGGTGCACTATCCCGCCAATTTAGCCACCACCGTAGCCGTCGGCGCGTTGGCGTCTGATGCTAAACACGCCTATGCTACGTCGTCGTACGGCAAAGAATTAGATTTTATCGCCCCCGGAGACCGCGTTTACACCACCGACGCGGACGGCTCTTATACCTTAATGAGCGGCACGTCGGCCGCGGCGGGGTTTGTCAGTGGGGCGGCCGCACTGGCTGTGGAAGGACTCAAACAAAAACTCGGCCGGTATCCTACCGTGGATGAAATTAAACAAAGTCTTATCGCCGCTTCCGTGCGCGTGCCGGACGTGCCGCGCGAACAGCAAGGATACGGGTTTATTGACGTCAAACGACTAGAAGAACAGTTTAAGTAATTTTTCTTTACCTCGTAATTTGCTAAAATATCTGTATGGACGAAAAATCGTTTTATCAAGAATATGATGTGCCGCAAGATTTGCAATTCAAAACCGCCGATATTCTGCGCGGCAACGGATTACAATGTTCTTGCGTGCTAAGCGAAAAAGCATTAGAAGGACTTTTTGATAAACCTAACCGCTTAACCAAGGCGCAGGTGGAATTGTCGTTTTCGGTGGCGAATAAAGACATACTGGTACAAGGTAAATTGCAAGGCGAGCGGGAAATTGAGTGCGCGCGTTGTTTGAAACTTACCAAACAAACCTTTAACGAAGAATTTTTTGAAACTTATAGCACGAAATCCGAAATAATTGATATAATGTATTTGGTGCGGCAAACCTTGGCACTAAGCGAAGAAATTCGTTTTCTTTGCAAGCCGGATTGCAAAGGGCTGTGTCCCATGTGCGGACGCGACTTAAACGAAGGTCCTTGTTCTTGTAAGCCGGAAAATTTATCGCCGTTTGCCGCGTTGAAAGGAAAATTTAAATAATAATTCAGTAGAATTGTTCTACATAAATAGGAGTAAATGAAATGCCGAATCCAAAGAAAAAACATACTCGTTCCCGCCGGGATATGAGAAGATCGCACAACTCGGGAGTGGAACTTCCGCAACTCGTGGAATGCCCGAACTGCAAATCCATGCGCTTGCCGCACAACGTCTGCCCGTCTTGCGGGTTTTATAAAGACCGCGTCGTAGCCGCACCGAAAGCCAAAAAAGAAGAAACTGCCGAAACGAAATAAACTTTTGTATGAAAATAGCACTGGACGCTTTGGGCGGTGATTTTGGTGCAAAGCCCAATATATTAGGGGCGTTGAAAGCCATTAAAAAAGATTCCAAATTGGAAGTCATTTTAGTGGGCAACGAATCCGTTTTGCGCCAAGAATTGCATGCGCTTGGGTATGATAAATTACCGGCGCGCTTGTCTATAGTCCACGCTCCCAATACCATTGATATGGGGGCGGAACCTGCCAAAGAATGCCGCAATAAAAAAGATGCAAGTATCGTCGTTTGTGCTGAGTTGGTGCGCAGACAAATGGCCGATGCTTTCGTGTCGGCCGGACATTCCGGCGCGGCTATGGTGGCAGCGTTGTTTGGCATGGGACGTATTAAAGGCGTCCAGCGTCCGGCTATTGCTACCCCGATGCCTACTTATAAAGGTGTCAGTTTATTGTTAGACGGCGGAGCCAATGCCGATTGCAAGCCGATTCACTTGTTGCAATTTGCGGTCATGGGCTCTACCTATATGCAAAAAGTATTTGATATTCCGGCCCCGTCTGTTGGCGTATTGTCTATCGGAGAAGAAGAAACGAAAGGCAATATGCTAGTTAAGCATACCGTACCGCACATGCGCGAAATCGGTGTGAACTTCCGCGGGACGGTAGAAGGGCGCGACGTGAACACCGGCGACACAGATGTGATCGTCTGCGACGGATTTGTGGGAAACATCGTACTCAAACTGGCCGAAGGACTCGCCAAAACGATGATTCAAATGATTAAACGCGAAGTCAAAAAACGTCCGTTGGCATTACTGGGGGCGATTTTATCCATGGGCGCGTTTAAGGCCGTGCGAAACCACACCAATCCCGATTGCTACGGCGGAGCGCCGCTAGTCGGCGTAAACGGGGTGGCTATTATTGCACACGGCAAATCAAACGAAACAGCCATTTTTAACGCCATTAAAACAGCGGCGCGGCTCGTGGAAAAAGATTTTGTCGGGGATGTAGCCGCCAAAATGGCCGCGTTGAAACCGACGTTTGATGCTATTGAACAAGAAATACACGGGGAAAATTAAATGGCAAATTTTACGGGTAAAAATGTAATGATTACCGGCGCCTCGCGCGGTATTGGTTTAGCCATCGCCGAGGAATTTGCCAAAGCCGGGGCAAATTTGGCGCTGTGCGCCACAAGTGAAAACGGCTTAAAACAAGCCGCCGAAAAATTAGCCGCTTGTGGCGTGAAAGTTTATACGCAAGCCCTCAACATTACTTCTGCCCAAGGTTGTGAAGAATTTGTCCAAAATACCGTCAAAGAATTAGGTTCGTTAGACGTACTTGTCAACAATGCGGGCATTACCAAAGATAATTTAACCGTCCGTATGAGCGAACAGGAATGGGATGACGTGTTAGCCGTCAACCTGAAAGGAACCTTTTTAATGTCTAAAGCCGCGCTAAAAGTTATGTTCAAAAAACGCAGCGGCAACCTTGTAAACATTTCTTCCGTGGTGGGGGAAATGGGAAACCCGGGCCAGGCCAATTACGTGGCCAGTAAAGCGGGGATGATTGGGCTGACAAAAACGTTAGCCAAAGAATTTGGCGGGCGTAATGTGCGTGTCAATGCCGTTGCGCCTGGATTTGTGCAAACGTCTATGACGGACGCGTTGCCCGAAGAAGTAAAAGCCAAAGCGTTAGGAGCAATTGCCTTAAAACGATTTGCCACCGCGCAAGATATCGCCAAGGCGGTTTTGTTCTTGGCCTCAGAAGATGCTTCGTACATTACGGGGCAGGTGCTTGCCGTCAACGGCGGGCTGTATATGTAAGCAGTAAAGGGAAAACCTTTTGATAAAAAATACGGAGGACAATATGTCTGTAGAAAACGTACAAGAAAGAGTAAAAAACATCATCGTGGAACAATTAGGCGTTGAAGCCGATCAAGTCAAACCGGAAGCCCAATTCGTCAACGATTTAGGGGCCGATTCCTTAGATACCGTTGAACTGATTATGGCTTTGGAAGAAGAATTTGACATTGAAATTCCGGATGAAAAAGCCGAAAAAATCAAAACGGTCGGCGAAGCTATTGAATATATTGAACAAGCCGCCAAAAAATAAACGTGTACACAGATATTGAAAATATCATCGGGTACAAGTTTACAAATAAGGACTTTTTACAGGAAGCACTCACTCATAAATCCTTCGCGGGCGAACACCGGGGCGTTAAACATAACGAACGGTTGGAGTTCTTGGGGGACAGTATATTAGGTGCCATTGTTGCAAATTATATTTACAACCAATGCCCTCATGACGAAGAGGGGGTGCTTTCTAAAATTAAGTCCAACTTGGTTTCCCGTCGTAACCTGTACGTTTGGGGCAAGCAAATGGACTTAGGGCGTTTTATGCGCATGAGTCGCGGTGAACTTGCCACAGGCGGGCGCGAGCGTGACAGTATTATTTCCAACGCAGTAGAAGCCGTCATCGGGGCCGTTTATTTAGACGGCGGCTTTCCGGCAGCCGAACAGGTTATTTTACCGTGGGTCAAAACGCAAACCCTGGCGCAAGATACGCAAGATTTCAAAAGTATCTTGCAGGAATTTTTACAAAAAAAGGGTCCGCAAACGCCGGAATATGAAGTGATTCAAACCGTCGGTCCTGAACACGACAAAGTATTTACGGTGCGTGTGAGTTTATCCGGCAAAACCTTGGGAACCGGCAAAGGGCGTAATAAAAAATCAGCCGAACAAGATGCCGCCCGACAGGCACTTACCCAACTGAAAAAATAATATGTCTTTACTGAAAAAAAATTCATCCCGCGTCAGTTTACCCACCGAGAGAAAACAACCCAAAGTGGTTGCTCTTGCTACGCAAAAACCGCTCATTGCCTTATTGGTAATAGCGGCTATTCCGTTACTTTTGTTAATTGCTTTTACGTTCAAAAGCGGGCTGAATGCAGGCAAAGCCAACCAAAAATTAGTCGTCCGCCAAACATCTGCCGAACTGGCCGATAAAGCCACCGAACTGTTACAAAAGCGTGATACGGCCGGATTTTTAGATATGTTGGAACAGCAATTAGGTAGTAACGTCAATATCGTTAATACCAAAGGCGACCCGCTTTTGTTGGTAGCCGCTACATTGGGAAATGCCGAGGCGCTACGGCAAATACTGTTGGCCGGGGCGGACGTCAACAAACGTAATACATTTACCAAAGATACCGCTTTGTTGCGTGCCTTATATTATACCGACAATCCGGAAATTCCGCGCTTACTCGTCAACTTCGGCGCCGATATCAATGCCGTCAATAACTACGGACACTCACCGCTGTTTTTAGCCCTGGAAAAACAACGGGGGGAACTGATTGATTTATTTTTAGCCAGCGGCGTATCGGAGGGATTAACGTCCGACTATTTATTCCGCGCCAGTGCTAAGAAAAACTATATGGGCGTACTCGCTATGCTTAAAGGCGGTGTAGACCCCAACGTCAGCAACGAAAAAGGCAATACGCCGCTGATTATTTCCGCTTCGCTGGGCGATTTAGCCAGCGTACACGATTTACTTGCCTACCGGGCCGATATAAACGCCGCTAATAACGACGGTAATACCGCCCTTATTTATGCGGCGCGTTACAATCATCCGCAAGTCGTGCGTGAATTATTAAAACCGCAAACCATGCAAGCCCCGGTCAACGTCAACGCCCAAAATAAATTAGGCCAAACCGCTTTGTACTGGGCCGCCGCCAAAGGATATACCGATATCGTCAAACGTTTATTGGCCGCCGATGCCGACGCTACACTGGCCGCTAACGACGGTCTTGTTCCGTATGCAATTGCCCAACAAAAAAAGCGTACCGCGGTGTTGCCGTGGTTTGAAAAGAATATCACCGAAGTAAAAAACAGCGTCATTGAAGAAGATAACGCCGCACTTATCGCCCAAGCCAAAGCCGAGGGGCGCGAACTTCCCAACGCGCAAAAAAAAGCCGCCGCCGTTACCGATGAAGATATTTTTAAGGCCGCCCAAACCGGCGATATGGACCTAGCCAAACGGGTAATTGCTCAAAACAAAGCCGTTGTATTTAACAAAGACAGAGAGGGAAATTCGCCGTTATTAGTAGCGGTGCAAAACGGACACGAGGATATTGTGGATTACCTGTTAATGAATTCCGCGCGGTTGTTTGAAGCGTCCTCTAAAGGAAACGTTTTTCACGTGGCGGTACAAGCGCAAAATGTGGATATGTTAAAACATTTAGTCCAGTTAGCCCGACAGGAAGGACGGTTAGCGCTGATGTTAGAATATAAGGCCAACACCAACGGACGCGGTCCGCTTACGCCGCTAGGGTTATCGGCCGATTTGTGCAACAAAGAAATCTACGATTATTTAGTTTCCCAAGGGGCTAAACCCGGCGTGCAGACCGGGGCCAAAACGGGGAATTTATCGCCGGTTGATTTACTGGCGCTGTGTAAGGCAAAACCTGTTCAGGCCAAGCAATTAACTCCCGCCAAACCAAGTAGCACCAAAAAGAAAAAATAAATTTTACCCCGCATTTTAAGCGGGGTTTTTTAAGGGCTCAAAGGGCCCAGCTAGAAAGTAGGTCTTTTGTCTCTTGCGCCGGTTAAACAAGAATAGCATAATAATAGCATGAGAGCATATTTTACGGTGGTAGGATTCTTGTTTTCTGTGACGTTATGCTATGCCCAAGGTGAACTTGTAAAAGGCATTGAGGCCGGCGTGCGTACGGAACCAGAACTGGCCCAAACCGCTACGCGTATACTTGAGAAAACCGGGAAAGAGGCCCTTGCCGCGATATCGCTAGAAACACCCAATCAAGATGTTGTGCCACAACCGCTTGAACGCATTTCCAAACACATGGAAAGCCCGGCAGAAATCCTGCCTCCAAATATAACCGAGTTGGAAAATCCGTGGCAAAACTGGGGCAATATGTCCAAAGCACAAGCCGTGTTGAAAAACAAGGCCGTACAAATCAGGCAGGTAATTAAAGAGCGCTTACGTCGGCGTGTTACTCCACCCACTACACAGCCGCCAGCCGATACACCGCCGGAAAGAGCCGCACAGCAACCTCCTGCAGAAACTGAAGTGGCCGCTGCCCATATTGAGAAAACATATCCAACCCATAAAATGTCCTCCACGCACCTGCGTTTAGCACTATTGGAAGAACATGCCTTGCCGGTTAATTGGGAAAGTTATTCACGCGACGAGTTGGAAAAAGTATTGATCTCCTATCGGGCGCTAAAATCAGCAGCCCAACAACGTCCTGTGGAGCAACCGTCTTTGTTCCCTTTTATCCCGGATAATTATATGGGCGGTAAAAAACTCAATTTGTATAATGAGCCGTTCCACCCGTCGGTCCAATCACTTCGTATCTTGGTGGTAAGAGATACGCCCGATGCATTATGGTATCAAGGCGCCTTGGATGATTCTTCGGTCAAAATAGAATGGGTATATGATATCAAAGGCGCTAAGCGGGAAATTGCCGAAAACCAATATGACATTATGTTAGTTGATTTAGCGTTGTTAGAGGGGAACGGTTTTCAAGTTGCCCAGTATGCAACAGAAAATAAACCGGATATGCCGATAGTATGGTATTCGGGGGATACCTTCTCCGCCCAACGGTTATTTGAACATCATATAATAGGCGAAGTTACCGTTCCGGCTGAAGATGATGACGCACAACGAATTATCAATTATCTAAGCAATATTGTAGCCACGGGCAAAGCATACCCAAATAAGCGCTATGACAGCCCGCTACGTGATTTTTTGAAAGAGAAACCTGTGCCGCCCGAGTGGTCGCAGACAGAAACCCCCGAGGAATGGAGGCGCCGTGCGGCCTTGGAAGAAAGGGCAACTCCGTCTAAACGCACGCGTGAATCGTTGGAATTGGAATTAAAGGCGAACGGCATTTTGCCACGGGATTTTGAAACATATACAAACGTCCAACTGGAAGAATTACTCAAGTCGTACAAAGCGAAGAAAGCGCAAGTTGACTTGCTAGAAAAATTGAAAACCACCACTCCTGTTTCCGACAGAGCCACCAGTTGGTCCCGAAACGATGAATTATTTATAATGAATGATGCCAAGCAGATATGGAAGTGGGCAGAAAATCAACCGGATTTTTACGAGGATAATTATTGGCCGGACAATTATCAAGAGCCTTTTAATCCGGAACTAACTTCGCTTAGGGTTTTACTGATTAGTGACGATAACGACATCATCAGTCTTTTTTCGCATTATTCGCAAGAAGGAAAAGATATTACGGTGGTACATGGCGGAGATTCGTCCAGTGCGGGAATATCCCATTTGAAAAACTCCGATGAAAAATACGATATTATTGTAACAGATTTTACTCTCACAGATATCCGCGGAGGCTTTGATGTCAGCCGGTATGTGTGGAATAATGAATTGGATATTCCGGTAGTGTTATTATCTAAAGACCCGATGGGAAGTAGCAAGTTACTATTGCATAATTTCGTCGGGCAAGTCCCCTATCCGGTGTTCCCTGAACAGTATGACGCCGTTTTTAATTACCTAAGCAACATCGTCGCCACGGGCAAAGCATACCCAAATAAATAAAATTTTTTTACAGAAAAACGCCCCGAGCCAAAAGCGCGGGGCGTTTTGCATTTGCTGTTCTTCTAAATTACGGATGTATCTTATCCATCATACGGGCAAACGGAATGGTTTCGCGCACGTGTTGTAGTCCGCACACCCAGCGCACCATACGCTCAATCCCCATACCAAATCCGGCGTGCGGCACGCTGCCGTACTTGCGCAAATCCAAATACCACGAATATCCCTCGGGGTCTAACCCTTGCTCTTTAATGCGGGAAAGCAAGGCATCATAATCGGCTTCTCTTTCGCTGCCACCGATAATTTCACCCGCGCCTTCCGGCCCGATCACGTCCACAGCCAAAACGACTTTGGGGTTTTTCGGGTCGCGTTTCATGTAAAACGCTTTGATAGCGGTGGGATAGCGGTGAATCATAATGGGGGTGTCGTAATCTTCGCCCAACAGCGTTTCCTCGTCGCCGCCGATATCGCCGCCCCACGGGGTATTGTTTCCTTTTTTGTGGAGAATTTCAATCGCGTCGGTGTAATCAATACGCGGGAATTTCTTTTCCACGGTCGCTTGTAATTTAGATGTATCACGTTCCAACAGTTTCAAATCAGCCGCGCGGTTTTTTAATACTTGTGCGACGATATATTTAATAAAATCTTCGGCAAGGTCCATGTTATCGTCCAAATCGTTGTACGCTACTTCCGGCTCTACCATCCAAAATTCGGTTAAGTGACGGCGCGTTTTAGATTTTTCTGCGCGAAACGTCGGCCCGAAACAATACGTTTTGCCAAGTGCCATCGCCGAGGCCTCGCCGTAGAGTTGCCCGCTTTGGGACAAAAACGCTTTTTCGCCAAAATAATCGGTTTCAAAAAGCGTGCTGGTGCCTTCGCACGCGGCGGGGGTCAAAATGGGGGAGTCCGACAAGATAAATCCATTGTTGTGCAGGTATTCGCGAATGGCAAAAATGATTTCATCGCGCACGCGCAAAATGGCGGTTTGTTTCGCCGAGCGCAACCATAAATGGCGGTTTTGCATGAGAAAATCCGGCCCGTGTTCTTTAGGAGAAATCGGATAATCTTTTGCCATTTGCACGACTTCTAAATTTTTTACGCCAAGTTCAAAACCTAAAGGCGAGCGTTTATCTTCGCGCACGGTTCCGGTTACAATAATGGAAGATTCTTGCGTTACTTTGTCGCCCAAATCAAATTGTTCGGGGGAAACTTCGCCCTTGAACATCACGCATTGGATAATGCCGCTGCCGTCGCGCAGTTGCAAAAAATGGAGTTTTCCGCTGGAGCGTTTGTTGTAGAGCCAACCGTGGAGCGTAATTTCTTGTCCGACGTATTGACCCACTTCATTAACACGAATTTTGTGTAACATAATAAGACCTCTTAAGTAAAGTAAATAGTATATATTTATTTTATCTTTTTAGAAGAAAATAAAAAAGCCCTTTCGTCTTACTCGTTTTATTAAGTCATTCCAAACTTGATTTGGAATCTCACCGCTTTCTAAAACAGAAATAAGGTGAGATCCTGAATCAAGTTCAGGATGACTAATTAGTTATAAAAAAGCCCCGCTTTCACGGGGCTTTCTAATTTTGGACGTGATCGGGAGTCCTGCGGACGGCGAAAACGACCTCCTCGTTCGCTCACTTCGGGGCGAAACGCGCCCCGATTCGCAACTTCGTCGGTCCGTTCGGTCCTCAATCAAAATCATCCCATAAAAAAAGTCCTGACAAGCAGGACTTTTTTAATGGTGGACGTGATCGGGATCGAACCGACGACCTCCTCGTTGCGAACGAGGCGCTCTCCCAGCTGAGCTACACGCCCGTAAAACGGGTTTACTCCTCTTAACAACATATTTATTATATCAAATCTTTTTTACTTTTTCAAAAACATTCTTATCCAAATAATAAAAACGGATACTTCCTCGCGTTTCTGTCCCCGGTTTTGCGCAATTAAAAGGGGGGTTATTTCCGTCGGGTTTTCTAAAAGTATCGTTATAAAAACCATATATCAAAAAATGACACCCGCAACAAAAAGCGGGCCGAGGCCGCACGCCCGTCCCGACGAGGGACTTGACATATCAAAAAAAAAAACGATAATAGTTGTAGCCGTAAAAAAAAGCAAATAAAAAGGAGGTCATCCTGAAAGGTTGTAGTTCATGATCTCAGCCGCTTTGTAAAACGAAACAAGGTAGAGATGCTGAGCAGAAACACCTCAGCATGACGTTAGAATTTAGAATTAAGGAGAATTATTTATGAAAAAAGAAAATCAATTAAAAAGTTGTGTGACCTCGCC